>Ga0265303_10001202_pt1 | contig 15754 bp, 15 predicted proteins | sample Helome_2_FD_192494 | JGI IMG/M metagenome (GOLD analysis project Ga0265303, IMG submission 192494) | Marine sediment microbial communities from subtidal zone of North Sea - Hel_20160317 (Illumina Assembly) | ecosystem: Environmental > Aquatic > Marine > Subtidal zone > Sediment ... | reverse complement strand
CGCCGCGAACAGCCCCGCGCCCCCGGCGCCGATGATCAGGATGTCGGTGGTGAGACGTTCGAGCACGGGCGGCCTTTGATGGTTGGATGAGAGCGCAAGAGCTTAGCACCGAAGCGGGCTGCGTGTAGAGGCGAGTCGGAGCTCCACGGTGAAGCGCTTGGGGAACAGCGACGGTCGCGCGAGGGCAGGAAGGCGCGGACGCGCGGTCGGCATGGCGGCACACCGGCTCTAGGGCCCAATGGCCGCGCCCGGCGTGGCGGCGCAGGCGGCGAGCCAGGCGAACAGCAAAACGGCCAAAGCGAGGCCACTCATGGCTCCCTCTCGCATCTCTCCCGGCCTTCTTTCCAGCCCGCCCGTCACCCGTGGCGCTCGACCGCTTGGCGAAGGGCCGGGGCCATCTCCTTGACGCAATCGTGGCCCTCCTGGATCGCCTCGGCGGCGCGGCTGAGGTCGAGCAGGCCGATGCCCTTGAGCCGCGGCGCCAGCAGGATGTCGGGCGGGTCGCCGGCCAGGCGGCTCTGCATGATCCGGGTCTGCATGATGTTCAGCGAGCCCAGGAACACCTCGAAAATGTCAGGCTGACCGTCCTCCGGCTTCCACAGCTTTGCGAGCGCGGCGCCGCCGAGCCCCGAGGAGATCTCATTCAGCAGCTTGCCGCCCCAGGCGGCGCGGGCGTCTATGCGGTCCTGCCGGGCCTTCTTCGCCTGGCCCCGGCTGCGGTGCCGGCTGGCCAGGTCGGCGTTGACGTTGACCGCGATCACGATTTCGGCGCCGAGCGCGCGGCAGGGTGACACCGGCACCGGGTTGACCAGCCCGCCGTCGACCAGCAAACGCTCGCCGACCCGGCCCGGGACCACCAGGCCCGGTATCGCCACCGACGCCCGGATCGCCTCGAGCAGCGAGCCCTTGCGCAGCCAGACCTCGCGTCCGGTGACGAAGTCGCAGGCGACCGCGAGGAACGGCAGCGGCAGCTCTTCGATCAGCCCGTCGCCGCAGAATTCGCGGATCGCCGCCATGAAACGGGTGCCCTCGATCAGGCCGCCGCGGGCGCCGACAAAATCAACCAGGCGGGCCATCTTGACCCGGTTGAGCCGTCGCGCCAGGACCTCCAGGTGATCGAGCACACCGTGAGCGTAAGCCGCTCCGACTAGGGCGCCGATCGAGCTGCCGCAGACGATGTCCGGCTTGATGCCCAGCTCCGCCAGCCCTTGGATGACACCGATATGGGACCAGCCGCGCACCGAGCCGCTGCCGAGCGCAAGGCCGATCAGCGGCTTGCTCATGGGCGGCTGGCGGATCGGTCGGACGGCAGCGTAACTCTCATGGCAACGCTCCCTGGGCGCGCGTTGCGCCTCGCCTTGAACGGGAATTCTCGCAGCATAAGGCAAATGCGCGCACGAGGCGAACCTAGTGGCGCGCTCGTGCGCCCACGGCTAGCCCGCGTTCAGCAGAAACAGCGCGCCGGCGGCGAAGGCCAGACCGGCGGCGAGGCCGATCAGGGTCTTCTGGCTCTCGCGCCAGGGCAGGAACTCCAGGGCGAGCAGGCGCAGGCCGCCGGTCAGGTGGGCGGCCAGCAGGATGACCAGGCCGGCCTCGGCCAGCTTGACCAGGGGCGCTTGGCTCCAGGCCAGGAAGCCGTCAAACGCGGCCTCCCGCTCCAGCGCCAGGCCGAGCACCAGGAAGTGAAACGGCAGGAAGAGCACCAGCGCCAGGCCCGAGACCCGGTGCAGGGCGAAGGCCCAGAAGCCGGGATGGTTGCGGTGCCTCATGGCAGGATCACCGCGGCGACGGCGCGCAGGCCGAGGCCCAGCAGCAGCAGGGCGAAGAGCGCCATGGCGAGGTCCAGGCCGCGGCCGCGCCAGGGCGTCAGCTCGCTGAGGATCGCGCGCAGGCCGATCGGCCCGTGGACCGCCACGGCGATCACGAAAAGGCCGTAGAAGGCGCCCCAAAGCAAGCTGCCCCGGGTGCGCGCCAGGATCTCGGCAGCGTTGAGGCCGTCGCCCGTTGCGTAGACGATGAGCCCCAGGTGGACCAGCACCAGCGGCGCCAGGACCAGCGCGGAGAGGCGCTGGAGCAGGGAGAGGCGGGCGTTCATGGGCTGGTGTCTGCGGTGGCCGGGTGGAAAACACCCCCCACCCTGACCCTCCCCCGCAAGGGGGGAGGGAAACTTCCGTTCGGCCGGCTATGTTCTCCCTCCCCCTCGATGGGGGAGGGTTGGGGTGGGGGTGATGTCCTAGGCGCGGTGTTGGCCATCACAACTGTCCCTTTAACAGCGCCACCAGGGTCATGCGTTTCAGCCCGGCGATCGCGGCGGTCGGGTTGAGGCCCTTGGGACAGTGCTCGGCGCAGCTTTGGTGGCTGTGGCAGTTGTGGCAGCCGGCGTCGCCGGCGACCGCCTTGAGCCGCACGGCGCGGGCGCCGTCGCGGGTATCGTTGACCAGGGTCCAGGCCCGGTTGAGCGCCGCCGGACCCAGATAACCCGGGTTCCAGCGCACCACGTCGCAGGCGGCGGTGCAGACCCCGCAGTTGATGCATTCGATGCCGGCGTCGGCGGCCTGCCGCGCGGCGCTTTCCGGGCTGACCGCGGCGGGCGGGTCGTGGCGCGTCAGGCTCGGCTGGAAGCGGCCTTCGGCGCGCTGCCACTTCTCGAAAAACGGCGTCATGTCGGCGACCAGGTCGCGGATCACCGGCAGGTTGCCGAGCGGCGCGATCTTCAGCCGGCCGCCGCGGGCCACCTTGGAGACGTGGGTTCGGCAGGTCCAGCGCGGCCGGCCGTTCACGGTCATGGCGCAGGAGCCGCACATGCCGACCCGGCAGGCGAACCGGTAGGCGAGCGCCGGCTCCAGGTGGCGCTGCACCCAGGTGACCAGATCGAGCACGGTCTGGTTCGCGCGCTGCGGCACGGTATAGGAGCGGAACTCGCCGTCTTGGGCGCCGCGCCAGATCTCGACCGTCAGGCGGTCGGTCGGCGCCGCCTCTTGTTGTTGCGCTTCTTCCGGCGCCATGGCCTTCATGCCGGTCTCCCTGCCAGGTTGATGTTCCGACCGTCTATCGATGCCCCGCATTGGGCTCAGTCCAGCCTGCGCCCCATGGCATAGAACTCGTCATTGGGCCGCATCGAAGTAAAGTTGGCCATGCGGTTGCTGAGACCAAAGAAGGCCGTGATGCCGGCTATATCCCAGATATCCTCGTCGGTGAAGCCGTGGCTGCGCAAGGTTTCGAAGTCCTCGCCACAGATCGATTTGGAGTCGTTTGACACCTTCATGGCGAAATCCAGCATGGCCGTCTGTTTTGGCGTGATGTCCGCTTTGCGGTGGTTCACTGCCACCTGGTCGGCGATCAGGGAATTCTTGGCCCGGATGCGCAGGATGGCACCGTGCGCCACCACGCAGTACTGGCAGTTGTTGTCGTTGGAGGTGGCGACGACGATCATCTCCATTTCGGCCTTGGTAAGGCCGCTTTCCTTTTCCATCAATGCGTCGTGATAGGCGAAAAAGGCGCGCAACTCGTCCGGTCGGTGGGCCAGGACCAGGAACACGTTGGGCACAAAGCCCGCCTTCTCCTGGACCGCCAGGATCTTCTCCTTGATGTCTCCGGGCAGGTCGTCGATGTCCGGCACGGGATAACGGCTGATGCTCGAGGCGCTCATTTTATGGGTCCTCTTGTTGAATTTCCATCGCTTTACGTCAAGCACGGGCTGGTTCGCTCCGGATCTCGACCTTCAGGCGCCGGTCCGCCATCGTCGCTCGATTTTGCCCTTCTCAAGCGAATGGCGCCTCGGGAAAGGGATATGACAGCCTAGCCGATCGAACGGATGGGAAAAACAGGCGGATCCAGCGTTGAAAGGCTGTCACGCCGGAATCGCGCCCCTGCGAGAAGGGCGGCGGCCGCGGCCTAACGCTTTTGGTTGCGCTCGCCCAGGTCCTGTCCGACGGGGCCTTCGGAAGGGTTGGCGAAAGATGGCGGAGTCGGGTGGTTCAGGCCGAGCAGGCCATCGCGGGCATTTCGACGCGGCGGCGGTACTGCCAGACGGCGGCCGGCGGCAGGTTGTCGAGCACCCAGTGAGAGCGGTCACCGACGATGTCGAGGCCGGCCGCGATGGTTCGGGAGACCGGCGGCCGCGGGCCGTAGGTAAACTGCACAAAGGCGCCGTCTTCGGCCAAAACCGAGAAAGCCTGGGCGAGGATCAAGCGCTCGGCCCTCTTTGGAATCGACAGCAACGGCAGGCCGGAAACGACGGCCTTGACCCGGTCTATGCCGGCTGCGCGCAGCAGGCGGCGCAGCTTGGTGGCGTCGCCGCAGATCACGCGGATGTCCGGAAACCGCTTCGAAATTACGCGACAGAGCGCCGCTTCTTGCTCGATGACGACCAGGTCTTTCGGATCAATGCCGGATTCCAGAAGCGCGGCGGTGATGTTGCCCGTGCCGCCCCCTAGTTCGACCACCGCACCCTGCGCCGCGGGGTCGATGTCGGCGGCCATGGCAGCGGCCAAACTCTTGCTGCTGGGCATGACCGCACCTAGGCTGACCGGCCGCTGCAGCCAGAGTTTGAGAAAACTCAGGTTTCGTACCAGATCGCGCTGTGTTTCGTTACTTTGCATGTCGAAATCCGGCTAATTGACGAAAGACGGCGGCGTGGCCGGTCGCTAGGGGCGGAGGGAGAACGAATACTATCAACCCCAAAGGTTTAGCGTACCCTGCAGAGTATTTGTGGTGACAAAGTGGTGTTACAAGGGCCGGACTAGGGCAGTCTCGTGGTGTGGCCTTGTCCGCCTGCCTCGGGGTGCGGGCCGGTAGAAACCAGTGTCGCCGAGCCGTAGAACGCGGCCCGGCGGAAAACGTAAGGAGGACCGATGATCGACCAGCCGATTGCACCGGAGCTGTTGGGCCACGCGGAGATCACGCCGTCCGGCGACTTCGAGGCGGGCAGCGTGGTGCCCTTTACTCTGACCTACACCGCGGGCCTTCACGGCATCGACGACAGCGGCAGCCTGAAAATCGTGTTCCGCTTCGCCTCGGACCAAACACGGCCGCAGTTCGAGGATACGGCGCGCTTCTGCTACACGACGGTCGAGGCCAGCAACAACGCGGTGCTCGACACCCGCTACGACCCCAAGGGCAATGTTCGGCCCTGGGACCGAACGCTTTACATCAAGGTGGTCAGGGGCTTTCTGCGCGAGGGCGACCAGATCACCGTGCGCTTCGGCGACACCCGGAAAGGTTCGCCCGGCATGCGCCTGCAGACCTTTTGCGAGGAAACCTTCGAGTTTCGGGTTCTGGTCGACCCCATCGCCACCTACGGCTACCAGCCCCTGCCGGTCCAGCCGACCATCGCCATCGTACCGGGCCCGCCCGACAGCTGGCACGCGGTTCTGCCGAGCTTGCGCCGCTGCGGCGAGCCCTTTCGGCTCTCGATCAAGGCCGAGGACAAATGGGGCAACCCGACCGACAAGGCGAACCAAAAGCTGCGGCTTTGCCCGTCCATGCCCGTAGCTGGCTTGCCGGAGACGCTGACCTTCGAACCCGGCCGCTTCACCGCGACCTTGGACAGGCTCACGGTGGCGGAAGAGGGGCTTCTGGAGATCGAGCTGTTGGACGAAACCGACCGGCCCCTGGCTCGGTCCAATCCCCTGGTGGCTTTGGCGCAATGCAACCTCGTGCCCTATTGGGCCGACCTCCACGGGCAGAGCGAGGAGACCATCGGCACCAACAGCGCCCGGGACTACTTCCTCTTTGCGCGCGACCGGGCGTTTCTCGACGCGACCGGGCATCAGGGCAACGATTTCCAGATCACCAAGGACTTCTGGGCGACCTTGGATCGTCTGACAGGGGAGTTCGACGAGGCGGGGCAGTTCGTGGTCTTGCCCGGGTACGAATGGTCGGGGAACACCGGCTTGGGGGGTGATCGGAACGTTTATTTTTCTAGCGAAGGCAGAATGATAAGGCGTTCTTCTCATGCACTAGTGGAAGATAGGAGCGACATCGACAGCGACTGCCGCACCGCCGCCGAACTGTTCGAGACCTTGAGGCGGGAGGGCGAGGACACGGTCTGCTTCGCGCACTGCGGCGGGCGCTATGCCGACATCAAGCTGGCCCATGACGGGCAGAGCGAACGCTCGATCGAGATCCACTCCTCCTGGGGTACCTTCGAGTGGCTGCTGCAAGACGCGCTCGAGATGGGCTACCGGGTCGGTATCGTCTCCAACAGCGATGGCCACAAGGGCCGGCCCGGAGCAAGCTATCCCGGGGCGTCGCTATTCGGGGCGGTCGGCGGCCTGACCTGCTTCATGATGCCGGAGCTGACCCGCGAGGCGCTGTTCGACTGCCTGCGCAAGCGCCGCCACTATGGCACCACCGGGGCCAGGCTGCACCTCGAGGTGCAGGCCCAGTTCGAGGCGGGCGCCACCCTCTACCACGACGATCCGGCGCTCGGTCCCGCGAAGGGGCAGCCGTCCGAACGGGCCATGATGGGGGACATCGTCCATCTGCCGAACGGTGATGCCCGGCTCCGCGTCGAAGCCGCCACCGCCGTGCCGATCGAGCGGCTCGATATCTTCAATGGCCTGGATCACCTGGAAACCATCCGGCCCTACGACCAAGAGGAGTTGGGCAATCGGATACGCGTCGTGTGGGAGGGCGCGGAGTATCGCGGCCGCTTCCGGCAGGTCATTTGGGACGGCACGGCTAACCTGTCCGACAACCGCATCCTGGACGCTCGGCCGATTAATTTCTTCAATCTTGACAAAATCTTGGAGCAGGTTGGTGAGACGGAGCTGAAATGGCGGGCGCTGACTACCGGCAACCTGGGCGGCATGGATATCTGGCTCGCCGATCCCTACGCCGGTACCCTCAAGCTGGAGACCGCACCGGTTAAATGCGGCGTGCCGATCGAGGATATCGGCCTGGAGGACGAGGTGGTCGAGGCGGGCGCCTTGGGCCGCAAGGTCCGTTTCTTCCGTCTGCCGGCCGAGAATCCTCACCGCCGTATGGCCGTGGAGCGCACGATCGAAATCAAGCCCGAGGGCGATAACCCGATCTTCGTCCGCCTGACCCAGGAGGACGGCCATGTCGCCTGGTCCAGCCCGATCTACCTGTTTCGTTAAGGCGTGGTCTCAAAAGAGCGCGCGGCGGATCAGGTTGAGGCCGATCACGAAAAGCGCCAACAGCACCACCTTGCGGAAGGTCTCCGGGTCGATCAGGTTGCGCAGTTTCTGGCCGAGCCAAAGGCCGCCAAAGGCGGGCAGGGTGGCAAGCAGCGACATCTGGGCCGTGCGGGACGTCAGGATGCCGTTTTCCAAGTAGCCCACCACCAGCGGCACCGAGGCCAGAAACCAGATCAGGCCGACCGCCCGGATGAAGTCCTCCTTGGGCAGCCTGATCATCACGAAGTACATCAACATGGGCGGCCCCCACATGGTCGAGATGCCGCCCAGGAATCCACCCGCCGCGCCGGCCAGGGGTCCGGCCCATTTCTCCGCCGCCGGCGAAAGCTTGAAAGACGGCCGGAAGAAACTGCTGGCGGTAAAGATCACCACAGCCATGCCGATCAGGCCGTAGAGCGCTTCCGGCGCCAACTCGACGACTAGGCGGGCGCTTAGCCAGACCACGAGCAGCAGGCAGGCGATCATCGGCCAGAAGCGCTTGATCGGCTCTAAAGCCTTGCCGGCCTGCACGGCCTGCCAGAAGTTGGTTGCCACGATCGGCACGACGACCAGGGCAAGCACCAGCGGTACTTCCAGGAATTGCGACATGACGGCGACGCTGGCGATCGGCAGGCCGATGCCGATCGTACCCTTGACCAAGCCGCCCAAAACCATGGCAAAGGCGATCATCGCCAGAATTTCCGGCTCCAGGCCGAACATGAGGCGGTTAGCGCGGAAGGACGGCGCCGGCGCGGCTCACGCGCCGCTGTCCAAGCGTTCCGCCAGTGCCGCCGCAACACCGGAGGGCGTCGGCAGCAGCGTGACGCCGCCGGCTTCAAGGGCGGCTTTCTTGGCGGCGTAGGTGCCCCGATCGCCCATGACGATGGCGCCGGCGTGGCCCATCTTCTTGCCGGGCGGCGAGGCGGCGCCGGCGATGAAGGAGACCACGGGCTTTGCCATGGTGGCGGCGTACTCGGCGGCCTCTTCTTCCATGGCCCCGCCGATCTCGCCGACCATCACCACCGCCTCGGTCCGCTCGTCGGCGTCCAGCGCCAGCAGGGCATCGCGCGTGGTGGTGCCGATGATCGGGTCGCCGCCAATGCCGACGAAGGCCGAGATGCCGAAACCAGCCTGCACCAGGTTGAGGCAGATCAGCGTGCCCAGGCTGCCGGAACGGGAAATGACGCCGACGCGGCCGGGCTTGAAAACCTGTTCGTTGAAGGCCGGCATGAAGCCGACGAAGCATTCGCCCGGTGTCACCAGTCCGGCTGTGTTCGGTCCGGCAACCCGGGTGCCGGCTTCGGCGGCGGCGGCCAGAAAGTACATCACATCCTGCACCGGCACGTGTTCGGTCAACACCACCAGCTTCTTCACGCCGGCCTCGACCGCATCGAGCGCGGCGGCCTTGACCGCCAGAGGCGGGATGAACAGCACCGAGACATCGACCGCGCCGTCCTTGGCGGCCTCGACCGCCGAACCCCAGACCGGCTTGCCGATATGCGTGGTTCCGGCCTTCTTCGGGTTCACACCGCCGATGATGTTGGTGCCGTAGTCGCGCATGCGTTCGGCCCAAAAGGTGCCCTGCTTGCCGGTGATGCCTTGAACCAGCACGTTTTCGTTCCGGCGTACGATCATCGCGCGGCCTCCACCGCCGCCTTCACGGCGTCGTCCATCACATCGAAGGGCTCGATACCCAGCTTTCCCCGCACCATGGCGATCGCTTCCTCTTCGCCGGTGCCGTGGATGGTAAAGAACACCGGAACTTCCGGTTTCACCGCGTCCCAGGCCTCCAGGATGCCCGCGGTCATGACGTCGGTCCGCGCGAAGGCGCCGCAGAAGTTGACCAGCAGGCTCTTCACCCGCGGGTTCGACAGCACGACCTCCAGGGCCGGCTTGCCCAGCGTATAGGCCTCGCCGCCGATCTCCAGGAAGTTGGCGGGCCGGCCGCCGTAATGGCTGACCGCATCCATGGAGGTCATGGTCAGGCCGGCGCCGTTGGCAAGAATCCCCACGTTGCCGTCCAACTCGATGAACTTGAGCCCGTACTCGCGGGCCCTCGCCTCCAAGGGCGTCTGGCGTTCCGCTGCCGCCTTGCCGGCCAAGTCGCCTTGCCGCGCGGCGCCGGAGTCCTCCAAGGAGAATTTGCAGTCCAAAGCGACGAGGTCGCCGTCCTTGGTCACCGCCAGCGGGTTGATCTCGACCAGTTCGGCGTCGTTCTGGACGTAGACGCCGTAGAGCTTGCCGAGCAGGTCCGCCACCGGGTCGGCGAGCGCACCCAGCTCCAGATTCGCAAGAGCTTCCCGCAAGGTTTTCGGCGATAGGCCGTGGCGAATGTCCAACGGTAGGTGCAGCATCTTGTCGGGATGCCTTGCCGCCAATTCCTCGATCTCCATGCCGCCCTCGGCGCAGAACAGCAACAACGGCCCTTTGCTGGCCGGATCGTTGAGCACGGCGGCGTAGAACTCGCGGGCGATCGCGGCGCGCTGTTCGACCAACACCCTTTCGACCCGGTGCTCGCCGATCGCCATGCCGAGTATCGCTTCGGCCGCGGCGCTCGCCTCCTCGGCATTGTCGGCCGGGCGGATACCGCCGGCCTTGCCGCGCTTACCCGTGGGGACCTGCGCCTTGACCACCACCGGGCCCAGCCGCGCCGCGATCTGGCCGGCCTCTCCCGGGTTTTCCGCCAAACCGCCGTCAGGCACGGCAATGCCGGCTTCTGACAGCAGGGGCTTGGCGGCATGTTCCTCGAAGTTCACGGGGGCTGTTCCTATCTGCCGTATTTTTCCCAGTAGGAGCCGAAAAGCGCCTCTTCCGAGGGTTTGTCCTCCGGAATTGTGGTCACCAGGTGGGTCAGGTTGATGAAGTGGCGCCAGTTCAGGTTCTCGCTGATCGAGTTGCCGGCCCAGGTGCCGCAGCCCATGGAAAGGGTGAAGTTGAGGCCGTTGTTGAAACTGCCGCCATTGCCGAAGGTGTGGGCTTGGTTGACCAGGACACGCACCACATCGAGCTCCTCCGCCAGTCGTCGTGCATGTTCAGCGTCGGCGGTGTGGATACCGCAGGAGTGGCCCATGCCCTGATGGCTCAGGATCGCCCTGACTTGGTCGCGCGCCGCTTCGAAATCGGCCGCACGATAGACCGTCAGGACCAGCGAGAGCTTTTCGCCGGACAGCGGATAGTCGGGGCCCACGCCGGTCTCCTCGACCATGAAGAAGCGTTTTTCCCTGGCCGCCGCGGGCAGTTCCAACGCCTCCGCAAGCACGGCCGGGTCCTTGGCGATCAGGTGCCGGTTCAACTGGCCACCCTGCCAAAGGCTGTCGAGCACCTTCGTCCTGCCGGCCGCGTCGACCAGGTGGCCGCCGGCGGCCTCGAGGGCGGCGATGGCTTGGTCAAAGACCGCATCGAGGATGACCAACGCGTTTTCCGAGGAACAGGAGGTGGCGTTGTCGAAGCACTTGGAGGCGGCGATCTTTTCCGCCGCGTCCGCCAGGTCCGCGCTCTCGTCGATGATGACCGGCACGTTGCCGGCGCCCACGCCAATCGCCGGTGTGCCACTGGAATAGGCGCGGCGCACATTGTTCTGCGAACCGGTACAGACCACAAGGTCACAGGCCTCGATCAAGGCTTGGGTCAAGTCCTTGGTGACCGGCTGCGGCAGGACCTGAATCAGGTCGGCGGGCAGACCGATTCGTTCGAGTTCCGCGCGGGCCAGTTCGACTGTCCGTGTGGAGGTCGAGGCGCCGGCGGGCGAGGGGGCGATCACCACGGCGTTGCCGCCCTTGAGCGCCATCATGGCCTTATTGATCGGCGTTGCCGACGGGTTGGTCGAGGGACAGACCGCCGCCACCACGCCGACCGGCTTGGCGTAGATGACCAGCCCTTTCTCCGGATTCTCCTCGATCACGCCCGTGCTTTTGACACGCAGCAGGTCGCGCAGGGTGCCGAAGGTCTTGCGGGTGTTCTTGGTAACCTTGTCGGGCACATTGCCGAGACCCGTACCGGTGACAGCCATCTCGGCCAGGGCCCGCGCGTTTTCCGGCTTGTAGATCGACCAGGCCAGCGCCGTGACCGCCTCGTCGATGCGCGCCTGGCCAAGTCCGGCGAAGCCGCGCATGGCGGTCCGTCCGCGCTCGGTCAAGGCCGCGGCGATTGCTTTGGGATCGGCGCTCACAGCCCGATCACCTTTCGAGAGCCCTTGAGCGCTCGATAGACGTTGGTCACGATGGTGGCGAAACTGGCCAGCAGCAGGACGGCGACGATGGGTCGGGTCGCAAAGACGACAAAGTCGTAGCTCACCAGTTGCATTGCCTGGGCGAAATTCTGTTCGCCCAGCTTGCCGAGGATCAGGCCGAGGACGATGCCCGGAATCGAGTAGCCGGTGCGGCGCAGGAAGAAGGCCAGGATTCCAGCGGCAAACATGACGCCCACGTCCATCACCAGATTGCGCACCGCATAGGCGCCGACGGTGGCGAGCAGCAGAATTCCCGGCGCCAGGAACGGGAAGGGAATGCGCAACAGGTGAAGCACGGTCTTAGTTTCCACAAAGCCCAGCACGAGGATCGCGATATTGGCGAAGAACATGGCGGCGAAGACGACCCAGACCAGGTCGCTGGTGTTGATGAACACGAGCGGTCCCGGCTCGATGTCGTGCATCTGGAACACGCCCACCATCATCGCCGTCAGTGCGCCACCCGGCAGGCCGAGCGCCAGTAGCGGGATCATGGCCGCGCCGGTCGCCGCGTTGTTGGCGGTCTCCGAGGCCACCACGCCCTCAAGCTCGCCCTTGCCGAAATTCTCCCGATTCTTGGACCAGCGCACGGCTTCGTTGTAGCTGAGGAAAGCAGCCAGGGTGGCACCGACACCGGGCAGGATACCGGAGAAGAAGCCGAGTCCGACCGACCGACCGACCGCCACCCTGAGCTTCCAGAACTCGGCCCAGGTCGGGAAAGAGGTCGCGAACTTGGGCATATTGTAGGAACCGCGCACGCGGCGCTCTGCCTGGACCAGTACCTCGGCGACGGCGAAGAAGCCGAGAATGACGGGAATGAAATGCAGTCCGGCAAGTAGGTAGACGAAGTCGAAAGTGTAGCGTTCCATGCCCGCTACGGGATCGAGACCTACGGTCGCCATCAGCAGCCCCAGCAGGATCGAAAGCCAGCCCTTCCAAAGGGTTCTGGCGCCGACCGACGAGGCCACGGCGATACCGAAGAACACCAGCGCGAAGATTTCCGGCGGACCGAAATGGCTGACGGCGATGTCGGCCAGGAAGGGCGTGGCGACCATCATCAGTATCACCGAGCAGGTACCGCCGAAGGCCGAGCAGAGGACCGCCGCGCCGATCGCCTTGCCGGCTTTGCCCTGCTGGGTCATGGGATAGCCGTCGAAGGCCGTGGGTGCGTTCTCGGGCGCGCCGGGAATATTGAACAGGATTGCCGTCACCGCGCCGCCGTAGGTGCCTGAGCAGTAGAGCACCGAATAGAACATGATGGCGTCGCTGGCCGAGAGGAGCCCGGAAAAGGGCAGAAAGATGGCCGCCAAGGTCAGCATGCTGATGCCGGGAATGGCGCCGAACAGGAGGCCGCCCATGAGACCTGCGAAAAAGATACCCACGCTGAGCGGACTGCTGACCAGGGTGAGCGCGCCTGCGATGAATTGTTCCATGATTGCGTGACGCCCCCCGCGCCGTCAGGACCCGCGAAGAAGGACGACGAACCAGTTGCCCAGGTCGTAGAAGCCCGGCCAGTAGCCGATCGGCAGCCCGACGTAGAGCAGGCGCGTGAAGATTAGTGTCACCGTGCCGTAGATGAAAAGCGGCACCAGGATCAAGGCCGTCACCCGGCGCTCGCCGGTCAGATAGAGGTAGCCGGCTAGGAAGAACGGGGTCAGGAAGTAGTAGCCCATGCCCTGGAGCAAAGCGGCGTAGACGATCGGCAACACCAGCGTTAGGCCCATCCGCAGAATGAAGTGCCCGCCATGATCGCTGAAACTGTCGAAAAAGCCGGACTCCTGGGGCTGCGTATCTTCCGCCGTGCGCAAATCCTGAACGAACTGCCCCAGTGCGGCCAAGGCAATGAGCAGAATGATAACGCGCGGCCAGCCGGCGGCGCCGAAGCGGTACATTTCGATGCTGCGATCGAACTGGAGGCTGAAGCCGAAGGCCGCTCCCGCGACCACCAGCCAAATGCCCACCTCGAACCATTGGCCGAGGCTCAATCTGCCCATGGCGACACTCCCTTACGACAGGTTCCGGCGGAGGCTTGGCCCGCCGGAACCTATCTCAACCAGCGAAAGGGAACCGGATCGCTAGATCAGGCCCATTTCCTTGTAGGTCTTTCTGTAGATTTCCATGGTGTCGTTGATCAGGGTTTTGGCCCCTTCGGTGTCGCGGAAGCTGGGGATGAGATCCATGAACTTCTTCTTGTTGAATGCTTGATAGCTATCGGTGAAGAAGCCCTTTTGGAAGGCCCACTGCAGCCATTTCACCCGTTCCGGCGGCGTGCCCTTGTGCACGTAGAAACCGCGGAACCGCATGAGCGGTGTGAAGTCGAGCCCGACTTCTGTCATCGACGGCGTATCCGGGAAGGCCGCCGGACGCTCCTTGAGCAGGGTCAGGATCGGCTTGAAGTCGCCGCTTTCGAGAAAGCCGCGCACGTCGCCCGGCTGCTCGAACAGCGCATCGACCTGGCCGCCCTTGAGCGCGCCATAGCGCGGGCCGCCCTTGTCGAAGCTGATCTGCTGAACCTTGAAGCCGAAATGTTCGGCGATCCGGTTCATGTTGATCCGTTCCATCGAACCCTCGCCGGCGACATTGGCGATGGTCGACTTGCCGCCCTTCGATTTGACGTAGGCGACGTAGGAGTCCCAGTCGTTGAACCGCGTCTCATTAATGCGGATATAGACCTGGCTGAAGGTAATCTGGGAAATCACCAGTGGAATCAAATCGTTGGCCGGATGAATTTTGCTCTTGCCGACGGCAAAAGCACTGGTGGCATCGTCGATGTGTTCCAGCACGGTGTAGCCGTCAGCCGGCGCCGCCATGTAGGTCTTCAAGCCGACCATGCCTGAGCCGCCCGGCTTGTAGTCGGGGGTAATGTCTTGGCCGGTGGCGTCCTTGACGCCTTGGATCATGCCGCGGGCAACCTGGCCCGAGCCGCCGCCTGGCCCATAAGGCACGATCATGGTCAAGGGCCGCTCCGGAAAGCCGCCCGGCTTATCCATGCTGGCCGGCAATGTATCTTGCGCCGCAAAGGCGGGCAGGGCCAGACCCAGCCCGAAAACAAGGCCGGCAACCAAGCCGCCTAGACGTCCTTTGGTAGACATTAGTTCTTCCTCCCACTGTTCGAATTTTTGTTATTGATCGCCGGAGCGTACTTGAAGCTCCAGCCAGTGCTCACTCTGCACGACTTCTCAGTCGGCCGCAGCACCTTTGTTTCTCAAGAGCTATTCGATTGTTCTCGTTGGAAGCTAAACAAAAAATGGGACGATCTGTCAATTTTTTTGTATGATATGTGCGGTTCGAGGTCCCAGCACGACAGATTAGAACGGGTACTGCCATGGGTTCCGCATTGCAAAAAGCGATCGCTGTCCTCGAAGCGGCGGTCACCGGTCCGCGCAACTTGCGCCTTACGGAGCTGGCGCGGGAGACCGGTCTATCCCGGCAGTCCGCACACCGTATCCTGCGTCAGCTGGAGGAAAGCGGCATGGTGCAACACGAGCCGCTGCACGACAGCTATCTCGTCGGTCATCGCTTGAAGCAGCTTTCCTTGGCCGCTCTTGCGGCGGCCCAGCGTAGCGGCGCCGGCCACGAAATTCTGTCGGACCTCGTCTCGCGCATCGGCGAGTCCTGCAACCTTGGCATGCTTGACGGCCGCGAGGTCGTCTATGTCGATCGTGTTGAATGCGATTGGCCGCTGCGGCTTCAGCTGCAGCCGGGCAGCCGCCTGCCGGCTCACTGCTCGGCTATGGGCAAACTCCTGCTTGCCTTCCTGGAACCGGAGATTTGTGATCGGCTGCTAGGCGCCGCACCGCTGACCCGGCATACCGCCAATACCGAAACTGATCCCAAGCGTTTGCGCCGGCAACTGGACCGGATATGCAGCGAAGAAGTCTCGATCAACGACCAGGAATACATGGCCGGGCTGCTGGGAATCGCAGTGCCGATCCGCGATGGCCAGGGCCGGGTGATCGCCGGCTTGGCGGTCCATGCGCCGGTCGCGCGAATGAACAAGACCCAGGCTATTGGCCATTTGCCGGAGTTGCGCGCGGCGGCGTCCAAGCTGGGCCACAACCTGGAGGTCGATTTCGCCACGGGCGGGTGAACTGGGCAAGAGGACAGACCCCCGGTCAAGCGTTCTTCACTGGACCGAATCCTATCGTCGGTGCACCATGGTACGGAATTCCGGCAGTACCAAAGGTCGGAGATGTTGGCGAGTTCCACAGCAGCGGATCGAAACGCCCGGATGGGCGCGATTCGAGGCGTGTGCCTGGCTGACGGGAAAATTCGCTCTGGTGAAATGCGTCAGTCTCGACGCCCTTTGGTATAGGCGGGAGACCGGAGAATGCGCCCACTGGGCGATGTGCGTGTGATCGAGTTTGGCGACGGGGTCGCGGGGCCC
>Ga0265303_10001201_pt1 | contig 15756 bp, 20 predicted proteins | sample Helome_2_FD_192494 | JGI IMG/M metagenome (GOLD analysis project Ga0265303, IMG submission 192494) | Marine sediment microbial communities from subtidal zone of North Sea - Hel_20160317 (Illumina Assembly) | ecosystem: Environmental > Aquatic > Marine > Subtidal zone > Sediment ... | reverse complement strand
TCATACGATTACGTGTAAAGTCTGGAATCATCTGGTTCCCGGGACCATGATTATCTGGACCATGCTTGACTGGGGTAATACCTGGAATTTTGGAGTGATTAATGTGTTCTGATATTCCCTCGATATTGTTCATTTGCATATCTCTATGCTCAGCATGAGAACTCATGTCCTCCATTCTCATACTGGACATATCCATACCCATATCTTTCATAGTACGAAGGGGACGTGATCTTCGTTCAGGAATATCTGCTTTCATGCCAAGGTGTGGTGCCAGAGTGCCGCGGGCATAACCACTACGATCCATTGTTTCAGCAAAGATCGTATAGGCACGGTTTTCCTTCGGTTCTACAATTACGTCATAAGTTTCTGCCGGACCAATACGAAACTCATCTATTTCAACAGGCTGAACATTTTGCCCGTCTGCTTGTACTACTGTCATTTTTAATCCCGGAATACGTACATCTTGAAAAGTCATTGCTCCTGCTTGTATAAAACGTAATCGTATACGCTCACCAGGATTAAAAGTTCCTATCCAGTTAGTTTCAGGGGAGTATCCGTTCATAAGAAAGGTATAGGCATGGCTGGTAACATCTGCCAAATCTGTTGGGTCCATCCGCATTCCTGACCATGAGATGTAATTATCAAGCGTAGAAGACCAACCCTTCTGTTTCAGATTCTGATAAAACTCAAATAATGTACGTTTTTGATAGTTGTAATAATCAGATTGCTTCTTTAGCTTGGAAATTATTTGAATAGCTGATTCAAAACTCCAATCCGAAAGCATTACTACATATTCTCGATCATATCGGACAGGGTCCGGCTCAATTGGATCAATGATTATTGGAGCATAAACCCCGGATTGCTCCTGACCTCCTGAATGACTGTGATACCAATAGGTGCCACTCTGTTTAACAGGGAACTGATATACGAATGTTGTATCCGACTCAATACCGGAAAAGCTAACTCCTGGCACTCCATCCATACCAGACGGTAAAAGTATCCCGTGCCAATGGATTGAGGAAGATTCATTTAAGTGATTGGTAACTTTTAATGTGACGTTTTGACCCTCTTGCAGACGAATTAAAGGGCCTGGCACTGAGCCATTGATAGTTGTTGCAGTCGCATCTAAGTTATCAATACGAAATGGTGTTTCGGCAATAGTAAGGTTAATTACATTACCCCTTATCTCAGACCCCTGAATTGACGTATTCGCCCGGACGTAAGAGGGGAGAAAATTCTCTAACCCTTTCAACGCAACTAATGCCCCCATTCCTTTTAATAGAGAACGTCTTAAAATAAAATTAGATTTCATTTTGTTTTCTCATCCTTAATGGACTTTTAGTACTGTATTTGCACAATACGTATGGGAAAATCCCAATATTAGAAAGTTACTGGCTAACGAATTTGTCAGCACGCCAGAATAGAAATTCAAAAATAAATATTTAGATACGCAAACGTCGCGTAATAAGGTAGGTATTGGAGCTGGATTGACTTGAAAAGTCTGAGAAAGGAAGTACTACAAAAGCTGAGACAGATTTCTTCTGAAAAATAGAGTCAAATGGTGTATTCGTTGCCTGAGGTGGATCAATATCTGATTCAACTATCGAACTAAGCATTGGAATCTTTTGTTGCAAGTCTTGATTAATACTAATTACAGAGGATTCTTCGCAACATAACCCCTGACCCGAATCAAATGCAGCATTGCAATCTGTATTGATACATTCTTCATGGCCATTACACAGGTTCGTACTTTGTGTGTCTATATCACTTATATTATGCTTAGCCATACCAACAGTTTTCTCAATTTCTGCACACGCATACATAATTTGTGCCTGTAAAGGGCCTGCCACTAAAATAAATAGCAGTAGAAATACGAGTGAGAATGGTCTGTTCTGTTGAGACATATTAGTTCAGTTTATTAATACCACTAAATTTTGACAACATTAGTAATTTAATCGTTCATACCAAATGTTAAATTTAGACTGGACCAGAGTAGGTAATTTGCCAATGTCTGCTTTGTGCCAAAAGCTGGTACATACAAAACTGGTAAATACCCCGTTATTTTTATTTAATTGTCCCAGTAATGTCCCAAAATAGTAGTTACCATATTCAACTAACTGTATTGAGGTTATTGAATCAAGCAACTTAGTTAATACTAAGACAAAAGATGCCTTGGAAAATGTTATAGCTCGATGGGATGCAGAAGCATTAGTAATATTTTCTGCTGACACAGAGACTGCTAAAACTATTGTTTCTAACGTTGAACATATTGAGAAAGAATGGTGGCGATATAGAAAGGGTGGTGGCTACGACGAATCATTTTTAGCTCAAATACAATTATGCGGGCTATTCATCTTCTATGCTCCAACAAGTCAATCATTAGAGGTTTTTGGACATAAAGAGCAGATCAGTAAGTGTTACGAAAGTTTGAAGATGATCAGTCAATAGCATCCATTTGAGTATCTGTTTTCGGCCGCAAGCTGTCATGCACCTATAATTTTCAGCTTTGCCTGAATAATCTTTGTCGCTACTGCTAGATTCTGTTCTTTGCTGCTTGTTAAGCCCATTTCAGATTCTATTGTTGTTTCTAGTGAGTCAGCAATTTGTTTTTCATTTTTGCCTTCTAAAGCTAATCTAAAAATATGTGGGACATAGCTTTGATATTCATCTCTAACATCCTCAATGTCGTTAACATTTATTGGATCCCAATCTTTCCAAAGAATCTCATCAATTATTTTGTAAAGCTTTAATTGCTTTAATTGGTTAGGCAATAGTTTCTTTCTCATCAGAATGCAGAAAATACTATGAACTACATACTCGTCGTGACAACCAGATTCTCTGGTTTGATCTTGCCATAGACACGATTTATTTTAAGAGTTCTATCAGAAATAATTATTGTAAATATCTCATGTGCTGTTGATGATATGATCCTGCCATTTATTTCGTATGTTTCTAGGATTGTGTTAGTAACAGTGGCACTTCTCTTATCCTGCGATATTTTTACATCAATATCTTTAACATCGTAAGTATAGTTAGTTGTTGCCGCAAAACCTTCTTTTAGGTTTTTCTTGTATTGATCTTTATTCAGATTATGAGTACCTCCCATGTTCTGAGGCATTTCAAGAACTATAGATGCATCGTCTGTCAGGTATGAAGTGACTTTATCTACATCTTTGATACCTGCATACTTATGTACATTTGCAACAAGCTCACTTACAGAAGATTTATTTAATAAAGTTTCAGCCGATAAGTTAAATGATACAAATAGTAATGAGAATAGAATAATGCTTTTAATAGAATTCATTAGAAACTCCGCTCAGAGTTAATACAATAAATTTATTATCGGCAGGATTTCATTATCCTTGTATATTATTAGCAGGCTTGAATGTCCGCTTTTGGCACAAAGCAGACGTTCAGCCTCTCTCATTCCCTCAGCATTCCCTCACGGTAATCCGTTATATAGATAATTAGATAAATAGTTGTTATATGACTTCCATGCCATGAAATATATATTGCCTATAGCACTGTTTTTGTTTTCAACTATAGCGTTCTCATCAGTGTACTTCGGTCATGATCTCTCTGAGTGGCCACAATCGGAATCTAGAAAAGAAAGAGATAATTTCGCAGGATGGTTGCTCGTTACTTCCGATACAAACTGGCAAGAGAAATGGGAGACTCCTCCTGATACTGTTCCCCGATTTAACGAAACAAGTGTGGTGAAAATAGGAGAAGAGCTGGTAATTCTCATATTTTTTGTAAATCCGAAAACTGATACTGAGAATAACGCTAATGTTATATGTAGTTTAAAGGTAACTCGTCCGGACGGATCAATATCAGTGGAACAGGAGAATATAGTTTGTGCCAAAGGGAAGCTTCAAGGTCCACCTCACCATATAAGGCTATCCCCAGCGATTATGAATTTCGTTGGCGAAAAAACAGACCCTTTAGGTATATGGGTTGTTGAAGTTGAGATTAATGATGCTGTAAGAAACATCAAGCTGAGTTTAAAAACTCAATTTGAACTCGAAGCTCATTAGACTCTATTGTTGGTGAACGTCTGCTTTTGGCACAAAGCGGACGTTAAAATTTCTTGGGCTTGGCTAAGAAATATAAATAATATTGTTATATGATGTGAGTATCCTAAAAAGAGGTGGGATCTTATGACCATCTGTACTTTCGCAAACTGTGCTTATTTATCAGAAACCTCACGGATGATAGCTCTACACAAAGAGCTGGAAGCAAAAGACATCGATGTAGTCATGGCAACCCATGGCGGTCCTTACGAGCGGCTCTTTAAAGAAGAAGGAATAGACTATAAGCTGATCGATCCTTATATGACTCATGAGCGAGCGCGTCAATTTGTTCAGACTAACACCGGAGCGAAGGGAATACGTGAATTCTATGGAGTTAGCGAATTGAGAGAATCCGTGAAGCAGGAAATAGCCTTTTTTAAATCCAGCAACGTGACTAAGGTTGTTACGGGTTTTACATTGTCCTGCGGCATATCCGCAAGAGTTGCAGGCATTCCACTTATTGTGACGCATATGGGATCCTTTGTCCCGCCTGTTTTTGAACGCAATATGCTGGTGCCGACTCTTGTGTTAAATCTGAAAATCTTTAAATTGATCCCAAGGTCATGGCTGGTGAAAATGATTAATAACTTGATGTATAAATCCAGGATTGCTACAAAAACCTTTAATCAAGTGGCGAAAGAGTTCAGCATCAAACCGTTTCACAGTATGACCGAAATGATGATGGGGGATACAGTGGTTGTCACCGATGTGCCAGAGATTCTAGGGATTCCAAAGGATGAATTGGAAGCATGGCAACCCGCAAAGAATGCCAAATATTACTCCTATCCCGCCACACTTCGCTACGGAGGAGCTATTTACGCCAAGCTTTTTGGTGATGTTCCAGAAGAAGTCACAGCATTTTTGAAAACAGATTTACCTAAAATTTATGTAGCCCTAACCTCAGGAGAACCCCAAGTATTGGATCGGGTCTATGAGGCAGTCAAGGGCTTGAAAGCAAGAGTGATTATTTGCAGCACACTTCACCAATTTGAGATGAAGCAAGCTCCCAATATCATGGTTACTGATTATTTGCCTTCCCATAAGGTGATGCCCTTGGTGGATTTAGCTATTATTCACGGGGGACAGGGAAGTGTACAGACCGCTATTGAATCTGAGACGCCAATAATCGGAATACCGCTGCATGTGGAACAAGGCCTTAATGTATCCATTGTCGAAAAACACGGTGCTGGCTTAATGCAGACCAAGCACGATATTGATCCAATCGAAATCCGAGCGAAGATCGAACGGATCCTAAACCAGCGAAGCTTCAAAACCAATATGGAGCGCATATCAAAACTGCAAAGACAAGTCGACGGCGTCAAGAAAGCTGTGGACATCATCCTTGAGAGTTGACTGAGTTAAAAGAGCATAGTGCAAAAAATATGGGGCAGATCAAGTCCAAACCAATAAGGTTTTCAGCCGTTCACTGGAAGCTAATGACCGGCTGCTGTTGGCACAAAGCAGACACTCAAACTTAGCTGAAACATAACTGATATTTTGTACTCTAAAGCCACATGAAATCAGTATGGAGGAAAAATGGATAAGATAATTATATTTGTGGGCTGTATTACAGGTCTATTTTGCTTGATCATAGCATCTATATTTATAATGTTTTTATTTAAGGATGTTATTACATCGCTTTTATCCTGAGTCAGAAACATTAAGAAATTAGTGTCTATACCAATTATTGGTAACAGCGTGCTAACATTTAATATATGTGTGGACGCTTTGAATTACATGCTACTCCGGCTAAGATTAAAGAACATTTTGATCTTACCGGCGAGCCGAATTTCTCTCCTTCTTGGAATATTGCTCCAACCACACGAATTAACTCTATTGTTGCTGATGAAGAAGAAAACAGACATCTGAAGTTGATGTACTGGGGTCTGATCCCTTCCTGGGCTAAAGATATGTCTATAGCCACTAAACTTATTAACGCACGTGGTGAAACTGTAGCTGAGAAACCTTCTTTCAGAAATGCTTTCAAACGAAGACGCTGTATTATCCCTGCCTCTGGTTTCTATGAGTGGAAGGCTCAGGAAGGTAAAAAACAACCCTGGTATATTTCTCATAAATCAAATGAGCTAATGGCGTTTGCAGGACTATGGGAACATTGGACTTCTAAGGAAGGGGATGAGATCCAAAGCTGTTGTATTATCACTACCCATGCTAACCCGTTTATGGAGAAGATTCATAGTCGTATGCCGGTTATACTTTGTCCGGAGCAATGGTCAGTGTGGTTATCTAAACAGGAGCAATCACCAGATAAGTTACTGCCTGTAATCAACTCAAAAGAATATCAGTCTATGCAGGCATGGCCTGTTACCCGTGAACTCAACAGAGCTGGTTTCAGAAATGATGTGGGACTAACAGAGCCTTTACCGGATATAAGATGAATGTCCGCTTCTGGCACAAAGCGGACATTCAGAGACAAGTCCTAACCTCAAGATTTTTCTCGACTGTCCGTTAAGAAGAAATTCAAACCCCTGAACCAGAAATTTAAAGTTGTTAGCTAAATATGGCAAAAAAGTTTGTTGCTGACCCCTTAGATGGGCAAAAGACCGTACATTATAAACGAATCATGAATGCAATTGAAAATGGCGAATATTGTTTGTTTCGCCAGCTGATTACACCTATGACAGCAGATTCTACTGAAGTTGAATACTATGAAATTCTGGTTCGTTTAAGAGAAACTGATAAAGTATTGCTGTTACCAGCAGAGTTTTTTCCAGTTGCCCAGATCCTTGATAAGTATCTGTCAATAAATGGTCACATGTTGCATTTAGACCGATGGGTTGTAAAACACATTACAGAATGGACCTCCCGCCAAAACTCACTCGACAAAAAACAGAATAATTCGTTATTCTTTATTAATATAACGGATGATTCAATTGGTGACCCCGGCTTCCCAGAATTTCTGAGGGAAACTCTACAAGACCACGATGTACCAGGTACTGCTCTGTGCTTTGAGATACCTGCTGTAGGACTCGTCTTAAGAAATGCGGAAATTGCCGGATTTGTAAATAAAGTTAAAAAACTTGGTTGCCGTGTTGCGATCAGTGGCTTTGGTCAAGATCGAGTTTTATTCGACCTGATGCAGGGCATTGAGGTAGATTTCTTAAAAATTGACGGCAGTATCATTCGCAGTATTCTTGACGATACAACCGGCTTCACCACGGTAACTGCTATAAACAAGGAAGCAAGAAAGTTTAGTGTTAAAACTATTGCAGAATCAGTTGAAAATGAAGAAAGCATTATAAAGCTACAAGAAATCGGGATTAATTTTGTGCAAGGGTATGGAATCTCACGACCAGACCCTCTAACGAAGAAACCCCCAAAAACTTATTGGAAAAATAAAGCTGCACAAGAAAGACCAAACTCTACACACTGATGAATCACATATCCAAACCAAGCCTTTTGATGAAATTAGATTTAATGTTTTAGCCAGTAAGGAAGTCAAGTTCCTTGGAAGAGTTAAGTGAAATATCACTGGCTTCTGCTCATTTCCTTGAATGTCCGCTTTTGGCACAAAGCAGACATTCAAATCATCTGCCTTATTACCTCAGGGTTTTCTCCCAAAAATCCGTTATAAGTTATTATCTTTATATTAGTATTGAATAGACTAGTGATACATAAACTAATAAATCCGAGTGAAACACTAAATTCAGTTCAGCCATTAAAGCCAGAAATGATAGGGCCCGGATATGATCTAGTTTTTTTCTCGCCAAAAATTGCTGATTTGATGGCTCAATACATGAGCTCTTTTAGAGTGTATTATTTTGATAATTTTTCTGAATGGGAAAGAACAAAATTTCTTCCATCTGCTTTTATCATATTAGGCAATGATTTAAATTATATTTCTTTGATACTTAGTAAGTTACGAAGAGACGATGAAGCATACAAAACTTTATGTTTTGTAACTGGGCCAGTCTCTCCGATCGATAGTAATCTTATAGATGGACAATTGCCACAGCCATTACAATTGCAGCGGGAAATTAGTCGCTTCCAAGATCTTTCCAATGCTTACAAAAATAATCGGCGGTATGAACCACATTTGAGCCGATTAATGAAATATCTATGGTTACGATCAAATCTTATTATTCAGCCAATTCAAGATTTGAAAGCACCACGTTCTTATCGCTATCCATTATTAGAAGTAATCGGCCAAGATAAATTCGATTCTTTTAAGTGGTTAAAAAGTCTGGTCCCTTCTAGACTACTGGAGCCTGTTGAGCTGGTAGATCGACGAAGAGAATGTCTCCATTGCTCTTCCTATCACATGGGCTTTATCAATGTTTGTCCAAAATGTAATTTTGAAGTTCAGCACACTGAAAATGATAATAATTTTTTGACTGAAAATTATTCTTGCCATTCATGCGATCAAATATTCTCTGCATCATACGTAGCAATACGGTGCTCAATTTGTAAAAAAACCATGAGGACTGATGATCTTATTTCGACCCAAGTTCATAACTGGAAATTAAGCAATAGAGGTATGGCCATTGCAGTACATGGGGAAATCCTTGGAAATGCGCCAAGCTTCAATCATTTAAATTCTATTACTAAAGAATTATTCATTCATAACATTGATTGGTCATTAGCCTCATGCAGACGTTATCAGAATGCCACCTTCTCTTTGTTTGGTATTAAGTTCTCAAATTTAGAAGAGTTTATTAACGTCAGTGGGTATGCTAAATCTTTACAAATGGTTGAATCCCTTGCCCAAAAACTAAGAAATATTATTCGTCCTCCTGATTTGTCAACACGTACATCTGAGGATATGCTGTGGTTGCTGTTACCACATACTAATGAACAAGGGCTTGATGGCTTTCACAAACGTATTGTAAGTGACATCCAACTCTTACAAGAAGAAAATGAAAGTAAATTGGATTGTAAGTTTATAGGAATAGTTTCTACTCAAATACCAAAGACAGAATCTGCAGAATTATTACTTGCTCGACTGTATAGCGAGTTAAGTTAAATATGAGTCCATCAACCCCAACCCAGATATAAATAATGATTCGCGTCATTTAAGGTTGATGGGGGATACACCTAGTATTAGTGTTGCTCCACTTCCCCTGTTTGAGATGCTACATATCCCTACCCAGACTTTATTATTTAGCGAATGCCCGCTTTTGGCACAAAGCAGACGTTCAGAATTTAATATAGAGCATATCTGTAAAAATTTCGTCTACCTACGTAACAATATAGACTCAGAGCCAGTCTCATATCATTTAGTGGCAGCTACTACCAGATTACGGCCCGCATTCTTTGCCTGATACAAAGCCGCATCGGCTTGTTTGATTAGTGTTGGGATGTCCGACTCATTATCATACTGCGTTAATCCAATAGAGACTGTGAGTTGGACAGCTCTCTTTCCAACACCGATCGCACTCTTTGCAATTGTATTACGGAGCCGATTCAGAACTACCTGTGCTTCTTCCAAATTTGTTACTGGTAGAAGAAGCAGAAATTCTTCCCCTCCATAGCGGTAAACTCGGTCATAGGGGCGCAATCCGTCAACCAATTTGTTGGCTAAGTCTGCCAGAACTAAGTCGCCAAACATATGACCATGTTCGTCATTCACTCGTTTGAAATAATCAATATCTAGCATAGCAATGCAAAAAGTCGTACCAGTGCGTTGTACCCGCGCCCACTCATCCTCTAACTGGGCTTCCATGTTGTTTCGCATATGGACTCCAGTTAATTCGTCCACTTCGATTAGGAAATCAGTTGTTCGCATTTTCAAGGCATCGACGAAGTGCTGAAAACGTAAGGCCTCATGTAGGAAAGCTGTATATTTAATTGAAGCAAGGGTGCCCAAAATTGCCTTTTCGATACATTCTTCCGATAAGGCATGCACAGCTTCATGGAGAGTCATCAGTTGCTTAAAACTTGCTGAATTACGAATGGAAACACCGTAGTAGCCACCAAGAACATTTTCGAAGTCACATTTTCTTGACCAAATCTTTTCAGTTTCTGGCTTCTTGGCCATTTCAGGGAAGCGCAATGCAAAAAAAATTCCCATGAGACAATGTAAATGTATGGCTGAAGCATGTCTGAGATCTTCCAGGAAACGCCCTAAATCACGACTATTCGTTTTCCCCGGGAACTTGTTGTTATATAAAATGTTCTTTTCTGGGCTCATTCTTATCATGAAACAAATCTGGTAATTAAAGTTTTCATCTAATAATCAACACTCCCCTGAGATTGTGAAATGTCATTTATTTCCATTTCTGCTTCTAGCCAGTCTTGCATTTCAAAACCGTCCTCAAAGCCACGACGTGCAGCGCGATAATAAGCAGCAGTAGCAATTTTTTGCTTGCGATCTGATATTTTACTTTGTGCTTGTTTAGTTGAATCCTCTCTATGATTTTCTATTGCCTTATTGACTATCACTCCAGATACCTCAATCGGTCCACTCTGGATTAATGGTTTAAGCTTGTTAGTCATCATTACCCCCCTGATATTTAGGTAAAAAAAGAATATGTAGGTATACACAGCAATGAATTAACTGATGTGGTACTCCATTAATACTTATGAGTACAAATAGATTCTCTTTCACCACCATTCATTTCAATCCTACTTATGCGTTCTAGCAATCTGATACCTAACCCTGTGATGTATCTCTAGTTTTTCTTTGGGCTCTAGTTCTTCTCCAGTGATCAGAAACTTCCTTACTTTTCTTTAATAGCACAGAGGGCTTCTTACAATTTTGTAATAGATGATCGATTTCTGCTTTGGCTGCCATCCAATCATACGTCTCGTTACCGCTATTTGAATTAAAACCATTTAATTCAGTATGCTGATCAGAAGAAACTTTCATTTGTAAATCATTATTCAGATTTTTAATGTTCTCACTTTTACTTGTTAAATATGCTCGGTCTGACACGATTTCCTCCTGTTATTGATTACAGCAGAAAAGTAGCAACACACTAGATCATCGTTAATTGATGTAGTAAGCCACTTGTTAATGTGAGCATGTAAGACATAGAAAGTTCAAAATCAAACTGTTTATTTTTTTCTAAACAAATTATTAAACTAAGAATTGACTATTATATTAGTCGACTTCGCTATATGAATGTCCGCTTATGGCACAAAGCGGACACTCATCATGGCCACTATTTCTAATATGAGGACTTCATTCCTTCGTGGTGTTTCTTATATTTCTCTCTCATTGCAGCATGGTGGTTTTTGGCTTCTTCCTTAGTTACCTTTCCATCGCCATTGGCATCCATCTTTTTAAAACGTCTTTCCGCTTTAGCTGAGTGCTCTTCAAGACTAATTACTCCATCAGCATTAGTATCCATTTTCTCAAACATCTTACCTTTATGGTAACTGCATCCTTTACTTTTCTCAGCGAAAGAGACTGTTATACTCCCAAAAAAAACTGCGACCAACGCCACTATGGTAAAAATCGTAGCATAAGTATTTTGTGGCATTATATTTTTCATAATAGTCTTCCTAAAAGTTATTATACTTATACATAGTATTTAGATTACTAAACATCTTTTGTAATTCTTAATTTTGTTTCAACTTGCCGGTATTTGTTCCATCTTAAACTTTGTGGTTTCGTTAAAACCACTATTTTTTAGTATGGCTACCAAGGTACAACTAGTCTCTCTCCGCTTTGTAATTATCCGAGAAACCAGCAACCACTGTTGGTATTCCTGTAAGAACCAGCCAACGACAATACTAGAGATACCTAAACCAAGATTCATTACTGACACTAATTGACCAATTGTCTGTGGTCCGAATATAAGGAAGCCTATTAAACTAGCTAATATGTAAACCTTACCAACTAAAAACATAAATTGAACCAGCTTCTTTTCACTGAATAGAATAAAAAAGATGAACCCAATGGCTGTAATTAGATAGATAAGATAGAAAGGATTGTGGGTCAGGTCATAGACTAGGAGTGTAAATTCATCAACCAACTGATTAAGGTGAACCCCCAGAGCAACTGCTGCACCAAAGAATACCGCAACAAACACACAGACAACAACAATTTTGAGATAACTTAAATTACATTTGTTTAAACCTGATATATCAAACTGTGATCTACAGATATTTGTGTCCATACTTCCCATATACTGAATTAATAACTTGAAGTAAATGAGACTATAAGAACTTATATAAGTTTCACTAGACCAGAAAAATATTTAATGCTAGGTTAGTTTTTCCTAAATCTGAATTGAATGCACACCTTAGTACAAAACAAATATAGTTAAAAAGGAAGAAATAATTAAATCTTTGAACAAAACAGATAGCAGACTATCTAAAATCTATCCCCGTAGGACGGGGGGCAAGTCCTCCTTTTCAATTTCTCCCTACGTCAAAAGGAGGCCGCCAGGCTTGATACCCTGGTGTTGTTTACCGGTGACCTCTCCAGTACCCAGCCACTCATAATCAAAGTAGCTCACTGGGGAAGCCACCCTATAATTTATTCTTAACTTTAGCTTTTCCAGAAAATTGTAACTATGGCGAAGGTTTCTGAATGCCTACTTTTGGCACAAAGCGGACATTCGAACGCCTCAATTAATTACCTGAGAGGTAACTTCTCTCCATAGCTGTCCAGGCTATGGGGATTTTTTTATTTAGTTCAGTACAAATATAAATTTAGTTGGTAATGTGAGTATGTCTCAAGCACTCGGAGAAGAGGCTAATGATTATTAGATCGTTTAATGGAAAAAGAGGTGTAGTTTCTAGAATACTGTCTTCTCAGATAAACTCGGTTACACGCTCGCGCGTGAGAAATTTAACGTTATTTAATAATCATCTCCGTAAATACTCGGCTGTTCATAGCCTCCGCCACCAATATTATCGTAAATATTCGGCTTTCCATATTCTCCGCCACTAACATTCTTTAATTTTCTCATTTGCTGCTCATGTCGACCTTGATCTCTCAGCTGTTGTTGCATCTTATCTGATATCTCCTTATTTTCTTCGGGCTGTTGATCGTGGTAGCTATTCAAATCCTGGGACTGTGATTGAGCAAATGTACTTGATGATAGTAAGAATAATAAAATAGTTAAATATTTCATATGCCCTCCTACGTAATATAACTTTATAGTACTCCTAAGACAGGCATTAAAAAAGCCAGCTTTTTACAGCTGGCTCTTCACTATCTACATAAGAAAACAACTAATATGCTTTGTCCTTTATTTTTTTACAGGCTATATTCCATGAAATTTTACCTAAGCTTTCAGGTATTACCGGATTCCAACCAAGTTCAGGTTTGTCACTAAAAATTGAATTACCCCCACCCATATTTCCTGTATAAATAAAGATGAGACATGGATAAGTTTTTATTTAGGTAGATTCGAGGAGATTTGGTGATACTGGAATCTGAATGTCCGCTTCTGGCACAAAGCAGACATTCATAGGAACCTTCGTCCCAATATTTGTATCTAAAAGTGAGTTACCTATTGAAATTTTATCTTTACGTTATCAGTACCTAGACATATGCCACTGATTTTTCCGGAGAAACAATGAGATTATATTTATTCCTGTTTTGTTTGTTTTTAGGTGCTTGCACTAGCCTACCAAAGACAATGAGGAATGCGAATGTGGCAGATGTTACCTATACACAGGCTAGCCAAAACATAGATGGTCATAAAGATGTTCTTGTGCGCTGGGGTGGAATTATTATTGATGTAGAAAATGAAGAGAACTTTAGCCTTGTTCAAGCGCTATTCTATCCTCTTAGTTTTTCAGGCAGACCTCAGCGAGACAAACCAAATGGAGGGCGCTTCGTAATCAAGAGTACTGAGTTTCTTGATCCTGTGGTTTATGCTAAAGATATGGAAATTACAGTTATAGGAACACTGAATGGAAATATTCAACGTATGGTAGGGAAGAAAGCCATTCAAGTTCCGTTGATACAATCTACGGCTATTCACTTATGGCCAAAGGATCAGAATAGTTATTATGGTCATGGGCCTTATTATGGCGGATACGGTCCCTCTTTTGGTTTATATGGACCTTATATGCATCCTTTTCTTTTCCGGGGAGGATGGGGAGGAGGATACTATAGGCCATACTGGTACTAATAAAAAGAAAATAAGTTTATAAAACCCAGCATTGAGCTGGGTTTTTATTGGTGGGCGAGTGTCCGCTTTTGGTGCAATACAAACACTTACAATAACTACTATATCCAGTAGATTACTTTATCTTAACCTTCCTCAGTAAAAGTAAAAGCCACGCCTCCAATGTAGATAGCAATTAGTACAATGATAGTTAGAAGCTTGGCAATTGTATTTTGTGTAAATTCCTTCTTTTTCATATCAGCCTCCTCATAATTAGCAACTGATTAAGGCAAAATTCTAGTGAATTGGGGTTTACTCAAGAACACTATTGATAAATATACAACGACTTTTAAGTAATTAAGTAATTTGCCTCATCTTTATGCGACCATAAGAATACTTACAAGTTTCCTTAAACAAAAATATATAGCACAGTTAATTTTCTTTTAATATCGTACTAGATGCTTGATTTGCACCACAAGTGACCTGTTTATACAATTATTTTCTTTCAAATATAAAACAAGTCTCCCCCCAATTTCTTGTCGTTTTTAATTTAATATCAAGGCCGGCTTGTTTCATGAGAATTACAGCTTCCTTCTGTTCTTCGTCAGTACCTAATTCAACGATAACAGACTTAACAGTATGATTGCTAAGTACGTTCATAGCACCTTTAATAATAGGTAATTCAATGCCATCCACGTCAATCTTAATATAATTTGGAAGTGGGAAATTCCACCTTGAGCATAAATCATCTAATGTTACTCCAAGCATTCCCTGAATATGAGTAGTTGGATGTTTCATATTTATGATGTCTTCTTTTCCAAATTGTGCGCGATTTCCTCCAGGGATAAATTTGGGGATATATAATTTAGAAAACTCACTCTTACCGGATACAGCTACACAATAGGACGTAATATTATTTCCAAGCTTATTTAGATATATATTTTTATTAAGTAAATAATAATTTATGCATTGAGGCTCAAAAGCATAGACATGAATTTTATTCCCATGTTTTTTAACTGGGTATAAAGAGTATTGGCCGATGTTTGCACCAACATCGAAATAACATGAATCAGACTCGAAGCTATCAAGCCAGTCTAAAGTATCCAATTCTTTAATAGAATAAGTTTTTGCTCGTTTAAGGGTTCGCCAATTATCTACCGCAACCCGTATTAGCTGTCCTCTAACATTTACCTTTGTATAGCCACCTTTTATTCTGTATAGAAATAATAGTAAATCTGACCAAATATTCTTTAAGAATAAATACAGATTAGAAGCCATAGTCTCAATCGCCTGGTTAAATGTAGTGCTTACGAAATTATCTTAAGCTGTAGCTTGTAATTTTACAAGTATGAGAGGAAACTGATGAATCAGGTGCTTACAGTCGACTGGAGTTATTGATATGGCTAGAATTAATTGGAATCGACACAGATTAAGTCCAGGTAGTGCAACTATTAGATGCGCAGATGGTTCATATTATTTTTTATCTTTGCTAGATAAAATCATGTTAATTCTGAAGTTAACAAACGCAGAGCGCCTTGAACGAAAGTATCATAAGAAAGGCCATAGCTGATCTAGAAATTGAGGCTATATGTTTATAAAAGATTTATATCTTTTCTTAACAAAGCAATCACTCTCTGGAAATCAACAGATTATTG
>Ga0265303_10001200_pt1 | contig 15757 bp, 8 predicted proteins | sample Helome_2_FD_192494 | JGI IMG/M metagenome (GOLD analysis project Ga0265303, IMG submission 192494) | Marine sediment microbial communities from subtidal zone of North Sea - Hel_20160317 (Illumina Assembly) | ecosystem: Environmental > Aquatic > Marine > Subtidal zone > Sediment ... | reverse complement strand
GTCCTGATTATTGGGGTTGTAAAAGGTCTGCTGGACCTCGGTCATGGCAAACCCGTTGTTGATGACCACATTGACATGATGATCACGGATCTGGATGGGCTGATGCCCGGATCCGGTGGGTGTTAAAATGCCTGCCGCCAAACTTGGTTTGGGGACCATCCCCAGAAATAAGATGAGAATCAGAAAACTGATGAGTTTTTTCATTTCGCACCTCCTGGCCCGGATTTACCGGGAATTAAAAATTTGAATTCCCCAATGCTCTAAACTCTTACCAATGAACAACACCATTTGATCTACCGGCACAATTGAGCAATCCCTGTGCCAGGACCGGGCGGATTTGAGGACTGAAAGGACAACTTATTGATAAGTTTTGAAATAAAACTGAATTTTTTTCCTGCTGTTGAATAAGAGTTGAACTATTTGGTAATTAAATAATCTATATTTGTATAGATAAAATACAAAAATAGTACATTTTAAAATAGAGGATTGCTATCCATCATGTATAAAATATTAATATATATAATAATAGTTTATGCCTGATTAAGCATTTTTTGCCGAAATGATTAAGCAAACGGCCCTTTACAAAGCTATTTTTAGCTTGCATCACGGCATTTAATTTATATAGAATAACAAATAGATAAAGTATAGATATACAAATAATGTATAGTATGGAAGGTGTTAAGTGCAGGCAGGCCGATATTTTGGCCAAAGGAGATTGATATGGCGGTTCTAAGTCCTGAGGAACGGAATTTTCTGGAAGCGGTGGTCAAGATCAGTTACGCCAACCCCTTCCTGTCCGAGCGCATTGATTACGAGCGGGAAGCCCTCGGCTCTGATTTTGATGAATCCCGGGCGGATTGGAACCTTCTGGGAGATGACCCCGAAACTCAGCAGATCAACACCCGCAAGATCGCTGAAAGGGCCTATGGCATCATTGCCCGAATGCAACCGCAATTGAAAAAGGGTCTGGATATCAGTCGCAAAGAGTTGAAGCTCTATGAAGACACGGTTTTGTTTTTGCTTTACTATTATTACGCCCAGCGATTTAAAGATCGAATTGTTAATCCTCAAAAGGACCGGCCATATGACTATTTTACCGAATTCAGTCATTACTGGCGGCACTTTTTTAATCATCCCGTCGACCACCTGCCGAAACAAACGGAGGCGGCTCACATCTTCGCCTGTATCTTCCAGGTTCGCCGGGCATTCTATTATATATTCAGGGCCATTATCGGGCGCTCCCGGGTAGCGGCCAATCTCCGGGCAATGGTGTGGACGTCCATCTTCACTCACGACATGCGCCGTTTTCGCCGCTCTTTCTACAAACGCATGGCCGATTTCACAACCCTGATCATCGGACCCACAGGTTCAGGCAAGGAGTTGGTTGCCCGTGCCGTTGGTCTTTCGCGCTATATCCCGTTTGACCCCAAATCGCTGACCTTTAAAGAAGATTTTTCGGAAACCTTTTTCCCGATCAATCTCTCGGCGTTGCCGTCCACCCTGGTTGAATCGGAATTGTTCGGCCACCGTCGCGGGGCCTTTACGGGAGCCCTGGAAGACCGTAAAGGCTGGCTTGAAGTTTGTCCCCCGGTGGGAACCGTATTTTTAGACGAAATCGGTGAACTGGACCCCCTGATCCAGGTCAAGCTGCTGCGGGTCATTCAGGCCCGCACTTTCCAGCCCCTGGGATCAACCCGGACCCACAAGTTTGAGGGTAAGATTGTGGCCGCCACCCATCGCAACGTTCACCAGGCCATGGAACAGGGGGAGTTCCGCAAGGACTTTTACTACCGGCTGTGTTCAGACATTATCACCACCCCGTCTTTGTACCAGCAGATCCAAGAATCACCCGAAGTTCTGTGGGACCTGGTCGGTTATCTCTCGCAGCGCGAGGCAGGACCGGAAGGAGACATCGTTACTGCCGAAGTGAATAACTGGATTCAGGATCACCTCGGGTTGGATTACCCTTGGCCGGGAAATATCCGGGAACTGGAACAATGTGTCCGCAACGTGATGCTGCGTCGGGAATACCATCCTGCCGGTGATGCGGTCAGCGGGCTCGATGACCGGCAGCTGGCGGCTTTCCAGGAGGGAACCCTCAGCCTGGAGGAGTTTTGTCAATTATACTGCACGCGTGTTTACACCAGCGCCGGTACTTACCTTGAGGCGGCACGGCGCCTGAAGGTTGATCGAAGGACGGTGAAGAGATACGTTGATGCTGCGCAGGGATAGAAGTTATTAGTTATCTGTTATTCGTTATTGGAATTGGTGGGGGCAGCCTCTATCACGGTCAGGCCCGTTCTACATGATTGAATTCTCTATTTGTGGGAGCGGCTTTCCAGCCGCGATCAATAGCTCAATGCGGAAAAAACAATCGCGGCTGGAAAGCCGCTCCCACAGAACAATCAAATAAAACAAATGTTTCATGATAGGCCGGCCGCAAACCTATAATAAATAAAAAAATTGAGCGGTTCAACCGCTCAGCCTTTAACAAGGCTCAAAAAGTATTGATGAAACCGGGTATCATCAGTCAGCTCAGGATGAAAGGCCGTGACCAGTAATCCGTCTTCAACAGCGGCGACCGGGGTGCCGTCGGTCAGAGCGGCTATCTCCCTGGCACTTCCGTTTACTTCAAGCAGTTTCGGTGAGCGAATAAACACGCCGCGAAAGGGCTTTTTGTCTCCGTTTTCAAGGACCTGGACAAAAAGATCCGCTTCAAAGCTTTCCTGCTGGCGGCCGAAGGCATTGCGTTCGACCGCGATATCCATGACCCCCAGCAGGGGCTGATCACTGCCAATCTTTTTGGCCATCAAGATCATGCCGGCGCAGGTTCCCCACACCGGGTTTTCACCGGCAAACTGACGCAGCGGGTTGATTAAACCATACATTACGGCCAGTTTGCCGATGGTGGTGCTTTCCCCTCCGGGTATGATCAGACCGTTCAGATCTGCCAACTGTTCCGGCAGCCTTATTTCCTGCGTGTTGCATCCAAGCTGCTGCAAGATATGGATGTGCTCTATAAAGGCCCCCTGAAGCGCCAGTACACCGATTTTCATTTCATTATTACCAGCCGCGGTCGGCCATCGTTTCGTTTTCCGCCAGTGAACTGACACTAATGCCGACCATGGGCTCTCCCAGATTTTTGCTGACGTCGGCCAGGATTTCGGGCTCATTGAAATGGGTGGTCGCCTGAACAATGGCTTTGGCCCGGCGTGCCGGATCGCCGGATTTGAATATACCGGACCCGACAAAAACGCCATCCACGCCGAGCTGCATCATCAAAGAGGCATCGGCTGGGGTGGCGATACCGCCGGCGGCAAAATTTACCACCGGCAATCGCCTCAATTCCTTGGTGCGCTTAACCCATTCATAGGGTGCGCCGATATCCTTGGCGTAGCTCATCAACTCATCATCGGGTTTGACCTGCAGCGATTTGATCTGGCCCATTACCGTGCGGGCATGGCGCACGGCTTCGATAATGTCCCCGGTGCCGGCCTCACCCTTGGTTCTCATCATGGCCGCGCCTTCACCGATGCGCCGCAGGGCCTCGCCCAGATCGCGGCATCCGCACACAAATGGGACTGCAAAGGGGTGCTTTTCAATGTGATAACGTTCGTCGGCCGGGGTCAGGACCTCACTTTCGTCGATATAATCGACCCCCAGGGAAGCCAGAATCTGGGCCTCTGCAAAGTGGCCAATCCGGCATTTGGCCATTACCGGTATGCTGACCGATTCCATGATATCTTTGACCAGGGCCGGATCCGACATGCGGGCCACCCCCCCATGTTCACGGATATCTGCCGGCACCCGCTCCAGGGCCATGACGGCGACGGCACCGGCTTGCTCTGCGATAACGGCCTGTTCGGCATTGACCACATCCATAATGACCCCGCCTTTGAGCATCTGTGCCAGACCGCTTTTTACAGTGAAGCTGCCCGCACTTGTCGCTAAATTGGCTTCGTTGTTTCCCATGGGAACACCTCCTGGAGTATCTGGGGCACCCCAATCATGCGGTGCCAGGTTAATATTTTCAGTTTGCCATTACTTTTATTATAATGATAGGGATAAAAACAGATACAATTTTCAAAATAAATATACATAACAGATTGGGTTGGACCCCATGTAATGCTAGAATATTGGAATAATGGGTTTAGGACATTTGGATGAGGGGTCAAACAGGTAAAGAATTAAAGTCCATCTTATTGAATTAGTTATTTAAATTTAGACTAAAGATAGGGTTTGCAGCTATGGAAGAGACAAAAAAAACATTCCGGTACCGGCACCTGGCAGAGGAAATAGAGCAGCAAATCATGGGCGGAACCTACCAGCCGGGAGAAAGGCTGCCGTCAATCCGCAAGCTCCATCGGCAATCCGGCCTGAGCATCTCCACTATTTATCATGCCTACACAGAGCTGGAAACCATGGGACTGGTGGAAGCGAGGCCGAAATCAGGCTATTACGTCAATCCGGTGGCACTGCAGACGCTAAAGGTTCCGCATTTTAAAAAATTGTCGTATCCACCGAAAAAAGTCAAACTGTCCTCCATGATCAATTCGGTAATATCGGCCATCAGCAATCCCCATTTGCTTTCATTCGGATCCACGGTGACCGACTCGGCGCTTTTGCCCTTTAAATTTTTTTCCAGAACAATAAAAGACCTTTCCCACACCGAACTTAAATCAATGATTTCGTACTCGCTTTCCGAAGGATTTCTCGAACTTCGGCGGCAAATAACTCTCCGGACGGTGGGGGTCATGGACGACATCACACCGGACGATGTCATCATTACCAACGGTTGCATGGAAGCCGTCGCCCTGTCATTGCTGGCCGTCACCCGGCCGGGCGATACGGTGGCCATTGAAACCCCGACCAATTTCGGCTTTTTGCAATTGCTAAAGGAATTGGGGCTAATGGTGATCGAGGTGCCCACCGATCCCCGGTTCGGGGTGGATTTGGACGAGCTGGAAAAAATTTTTGCCCGCAATAGTATAAAAGTCTGTCTGCTTGTCCCCAATTTTCACAATCCGCTGGGTGCCATGATGCCGGAGGATCATAAAAAGCGGCTGGTCGAGATGATCCATGAATTTGAGGTGCCGTTAATTGAGGACAGCATCAGTTCCGAGCTGTATTTTGGCAATAAACGCCCGGTTCCGCTGAAGGCCTTTGATCGGCAGGATCTGGTTATTACCTGTTCTTCATTTTCAAAAACCCTGGCCCCCGGCCTGCGTATCGGTTGGGTTCTTCCGGGAAGTCGCCTAAAGGAAAGGATTCAGAATCTAAAGGCCGCCATCAGTGTTACCACTTCCACCCTGGACCAGTTTCTCATATCTCAGTTTCTGGCCTCCGGCGGATATGAACGCCATCTCAGGCGCCTGCGAAATTCTTTAAAAAAACAAATCATTCGGACCGCCTTTTCAATTCAACAGCACTTCCCGCCGGATACAAGGCTGGCCATTCCCACCGGCGGCACTCTGCTGTGGGTTCAGCTGACCCCGAAAGTTGACGGCTTGAAGGTTTACCAGAAAGCGTTGGATGAAAATATTGCCATTATTCCAGGAGTGGTTTGTTCGAACCACCGGCAATTTAAAAATTTCATCCAGATTAGTTGCGGTGCTCCTTTCACGTCCAGAGAAGAGAAAGGAATTAAGACCCTGGGCAAAATAGTTAGAAATTTGTCCGGTTAATGGAAGAGTTTTGCTTGACTCTTAAAGCGCCCCTGTGGTTTGGTGGTAAAACATAACTTCAAAAACATCCGCCTTCGTCACGCCGCGGCGTGACTTCGGCGCGACAGGCTGGAGTAGTGGAGTACTGGAGTGATGGAGTAATGACTTAGGAATAGTCGTCAGATATCTCAATACTCCAATACTCCATTTCTCCACTACTCCCTCGACGAGATTTTACAGAACGCTTCGTTTCCCTAACATTACCGATTTACTGGTTTAGTGCCGCAACATGTTATTTGATGCACCATGCAGACCTATAAAACCTATTTCAAATCACCGCTGGGTCCCATTGAAATTGTCGGAAGCTCGGACTGCATTTTAGCACTGCATTTTGTGGAGAAAATGCTTCCGGGTGATGATGAATTAACGTTTTGTGTCAAAGAGTGCCTGAAGCAATTAGACGAATATTTCAAAGGCAAACGCCGCAAGTTCTTTCTCAACCTCCAGCCCCCAGGCACCGGTTTTCAAAAATCAGTCTGGCGGCAACTGGGAAATATTCCTTACGGTAAGACAACATCCTATGGAGAGATCGCTGGGGTTCTCGGCAAACCCAGGGCCAGCCGGGCGGTGGGCAGCGCCAACGGTAAAAACCCCATTGCGATTATCATTCCCTGCCATCGGGTCATCGGCAGCGACGGGAGCTTGACCGGTTACGGCGGCGGGTTATGGCGTAAAAGGTGGTTGATCGGGTTTGAGAGGGGGGAGGTGCAGCCACCAACCGACATTAGAGCTTAAGATTTGTTTTTAAGTATCATCTTTGATAGCTTCACCTGATACTTCTCGGCATAGGCTGAGATTTTTTGCCCTCTCATCAATTTTTTCCAGTAGGGATTTTTCGATGGAATGATAGGTTTAAAGAAAAAATCAAAACGCATTAAATCATTATATTTTCGAAAGGTTATAGAAATACCGCGACAATAAATCAGTAGCCGAATCTTCGGATGGCCTTGGTATCCTTGCGCCAGTTTTTCTGAATCCTCACAAATAACTTCAAAAATACCTTGGTGCCAAGCAGCTGTTCGATCTGCTCCCGGGACCGGGTGCCGATTTGCTTCAGCTTGCTGCCGCTTTTGCCGATGACGATGCCTTTCTGGGAGCTTCGCTCCAGGTGAATGCTAGCTTCAATCGAGATGAGTCGCCCCTCCTTTTTTTCTTTAAAGGAATCCACGGTCACGGCGGTGGCATAGGGGATTTCTTCACCCGTCATCCGGAATACCTGTTCGCGGACCAGTTCGGCCACCATAAATCGTTCTGACACATCGGTGACGGTGTCTTCCGGAAAAAAGGGCGGACCGGTGGGCAGAATCTTTTCCATGGTTGCTATCAGGTCATCAATCTGGGTACCATGCCGGGCGGATATGGGCACGACATCGTTGAACCCGTAAGCAGTCGACCACTTTTCGATGATTTCAAGCATAGCGGATTTTTCGATCAGGTCGATTTTATTCAAGGCCAGGATCACCGAATGGTTCTGGCGTTTCAGTTTTTTAACGAGATATCTTTCTGCATTGGGGTCCGGGTGGGAAACATCCACGACAACCAGGACCAAATCCGCATCCCCCAGGGCGGAAAAGGCGGCGTCGACGATGCGCACATTGAGCTTGTCTTGGGCCTGAAATACACCCGGCGTGTCAAAAAAAATCATCTGAGATTTCAAACGGTGCAGCACGCCCAGGATTCGGTTGCGGGTGGTCTGGGGCTTTTTGGAGGTGATGGAGATTTTTTCCCCCAGCATCCGATTGAGCAGGGTTGATTTGCCGGCATTGGGTGCGCCGAGAATCGAGACGTAACCGGATTTAAAATCGGCATTCTGTTCGCTGATGTCCGTCATTTTCGTTATGCCTCCCGGCGGTGGCTGATTCTTAAAATAAGCGCTGTATTACCAATGATTGAATAAATTGCCCGGTAATTTCCAACTCGAAATTTTCTTAAACCGGAGAATTTGCCGGATAAAACGGGGAAAAATTCGGCTTTTTCCGGAAGCTCTTCGCCAATTTTACTCAAGATTCTCGCAGATTGATCCTTGTCTATCTTTTTGAGATCACGCGCCACTGATTTTTTGAAAGCGATTTTAAAGCTCAAGTTCTTTCCTCATATCCTCAACAGTGATGACCGGATCAGTGGTATCGTGCAGACGGTCATAGGCTACCTGTAAATCCGCCAATTCGGTCAAATAGGATTCTAAAGCCTTTTGAACATGAAAAGATTTAGGCCTTTCAGTCTCTTCAGCGATATCAGATAGCTTTGAAGCAAGGTCATCTGGTATTCTTACGGATAGTGCAGTACTCATACAACCCCTCCTCTGTATTTAGGTGTAACACATTGTAATCATTCTTGGAGTAAATAACAAGGCCTTATATAGGGAATTGCAGAAACAGCGAAAAATCCAAAGACCCGTTTTTCCAATATTCCAGCATTCCACCATTCCAATTGGGGCGAAGTACTAATTTGTTTTATCTTCTTTGAGGTTTGTCAGGGTCAAAATTGCGTCCCAGACGGCATCCTTGCCCCGGCGGGTTTTGGCCGAGAACAGGATAACATCTTCTTTTTCCACCGCCAGAGCCCGGATGATGGCAGTCTGCTGCTTTACTATTTTTGTTTTGGAAAGTTTGTCTGTTTTGGTGAGGACCAATATGCCGGTAATCGAAAAATGCGCCAGCCAGTGGATGAGATTTTGTTCTTCCTCCCGGGGCAGGCGTCGGATGTCCATGATGATGACCACTCCTTTCAACGTCCTGCGGGTGGAAAGGTAGGTTTCAATCATGGGACCCCATTTTTTCCTGACGGAAACCGGGACCTTGGCATAGCCAAAGCCGGGTAAATCGACAAAAGTAAGCTTATTATTAATGTCGAAAAAGTTGATCAGCTGGGTGCGCCCCGGGGTGGAACTGGTTTTTACCAAGTGCTTGCGGTTGACAAGAGTGTTGATCAGGCTGGATTTGCCGACATTCGAGCGGCCGGCAAAAGCAATTTCCGGCAAAACCTCAGGAGGGTATTGGGATTTTTTGACCGCACTGGTGACAAAATCGGCAGATTTGATGATCATGCTTCAGACCTCTGGTTGCTGGCAGCCGGTCTCTGGTTCCTGGCTACCGACAATTGATTACCGAACCCTGCTTTTTTTTGTTCGTAGTTGGGTTTCGGTTAACGGTTATACTGCTTTTTAAAAATAAGTTCCGAAATACGGAAGGGTGGTATAAGTGGTTGTAGAAAAAAACCTTCGAATAACGGAACGTTTTTTTGCCAGCCGCTATAATGGTAACAAATTTAGGGCTAATGCAAGAAAAATTTAGACCAACCAGTTTTGTCCGGCGAAACCCATGCCGGGTAAGGATCTTCAGAATTGCAGAGAAGTGAATAAAAAAATGATAATTTTTAATTTATTTAAAAATATCTTGACAGAAAAAAATTCAACAAGTAATTTGCTTCGCAAAATTATCGATAATAAAGCTTGCCTCAAAAAAGAATTGTTGAACTGAGTTCGATTGGAAATGATGAGAGATTTTAAGCTTTGATTAAAAAAAGAAAGGGACCTGACGGCCATCAGATCCCTTTTTTATATGCGCTAAGAGGGTATCTTTTTTATGCGGCTGTAAACCAAATAAAAATATAATATATAACTTTCCAAGGCGGAGGTAAGGGTATGTTAAAAAGAGTATTTTTTGTGTTGGCCATTTTTATCGCTATACTATCCTTTTTTCAGAATGCTTCTGCCAGCAATGACATTTCTTCCTTTTCAGTTTTCGCCACAAATAGCATTTGGATTCGACAAGGGGCAACCATATCAAGCGGTGATGTCGGCGTGAAAGATATTAGCCCCGGTCCGTGGCTTAATTTTCGGTCCGAGATAGTTATTGGCAGGACCGTCAATATTCCCGATGGTATCGCAATCTATGGAAACACGGTAAAGATCAAAACTAACGCCTCGGTGTTCGATGTCCACTACAATGAGCTGAGAAACAATGGCACAATCAGGGGAACCGAGTACACACCGCTGCAACTGCCATTGGATATATCTCTTCCCGATTTCCCAATACCCGTCCCTGGGACCGAAAGCCATGACATCGCCCAGGGTGAAACCCTTACACTTGAGCCTGGTGCCTATGGTCTGATTGTTGTTCGACGAAATGCCACACTCATTTTGACCGGGGGCACATATCATTTTGAAAACCTGGATTTGGGTGATGGCGGCGGCTCAAAGGTGCTGTTTCAGGCTCCAACCGACTTGATTATCAACAACCGCCTTGAGCCAGGCAAGAATGCGGTTATCGGTCCCGACCAGGGTTCAGATATCAGTGCAAAGGACGTTATAATTTATGTCAATGGAATTAACGGCGACACCGGGACCTTACGTGCCATACCAAAGGCTGCCGCCGTTGGCATTGATAATACACTTATGGCAAATATTTATGCACCCAACGGAACCATTTGGATTAAAAAGGGTACTGTCCTAAAGGGCGCACTTATTGGAAAAGATGTACGGGTGGGCTTCGGGGTTGATGTCAACCATGATAGCGGTTTTGGAAATGAACTCTCGGTGAGTATTAACGCCGCACCAGCTGCCATTGCGCAGGGAGAATCATCCATCCTGTCATGGAATTGTACCAATGCAGATAGCGCCCATATCGACCATGGCATCGGTATTGTAAATCCGAACAATTCTATTTCTGTCTCGCCGGATCATACTACCACCTATACCGTCACTGCCATCGGACCTGAAGGTTCTGCAAATGCCCAAATCGCAGTAATGGTGACAGGCAATCCGGAACAGCTACCTGAAGGTTCTTTCGGAAAGCCATATGAGGACTTGATCCCGCCTGATTCTACAGTTGATTCATATGATTCAAAGCGGTTTTCATTGATAGCCGGTAAAGTCCAGGATTTGACAGGAGCTTCCATAGCAGGTGTTTCCATCACCATCCACGGCCATCCGGAATACGGAACTGTTGCAACAGATACTGAAGGACGATTCACCATTCCTGTTGAAGGTGGTGGAACGCTGACAGTTATGTATCTAAAAGATGGCTTTATATCCGCTCAGCGCAAAGTGTACGTGCCCTGGAACGAAATCGCGATTGCAGAGACGCTTCAGCTGATCACTGAAGACCCCGCCTCAACCACGATTACTTTCAACAGCGATCCAAACATGGTGGCCACCCATCAAAGTACAACGGTAACCGATGAATTTGGCAGCCGTGCCACCTCCATGGTTTTCACCGGTGATAACCGGGCCTATTTGGTAGACGAAAACGGCAATGATATAATGGAGCTGACATCCATCACTACCAGAGCCACTGAATATTCGACTCCTGAATCAATGCCGGCAAAACTTCCGCCGACTTCAGCCTATACTTACTGTGTTGAACTTAGTGTGGATGGGGCACAGAGAGTTAGATTTGATAAACCGGTCACTATTTGGGTTGACAATTTTTTGGGTTTTGATGTGGGAATCGCAGCACCGGTGGGCTTTTATGATCGTGATCTGGGCGCCTGGGTGCCTGAGGAAAACGGCCGGGTGGTGAAGCTCCTAGATACTGATACCGATAATGTTGTGGATGCCCTGGATGCTGACGGAGATAATCAGCCGGATGATCTCAATGCAAATGGCTCTTTTATCGATGAGGTCAAAGGGCTGGAAGATGCACAAAAATACCTACCCGGAGCCACTTTTTGGAGAGTGGCGCTGAATCACTTCTCACCGTGTGATATCAATTGGGCCAGAAGAACGATCGCAAACTACACTCCATTAATAGCACAGGGCTCGGAAGATTGGATTTTGCCGAATCCCAAAGGCGGATCTGCCATAGAAGGGGCCAAACCCGAAGAACCGGTGAAACTACCGGAAAAAGACAAATGCCTGAGCTCTTATGTGGAGAATCGCAGTCGAATCTTTCATGAAGAGATTCCTATCCCCGGCACTGACATAAGCCTGCATTACGCCAGCAACCGAGTGGATGGGTATCTTTTCGGGATTACGGTACCTGCCAGCGGAGAAACTGTGCCGGATGGGCTAAAGAGCATCATCGCTAAGGTACGCATCGCAGGCCGAATATTTGACCAGATTTTAGATCCATTGCCAAATCAGAAGGCTGAATTCGCTTGGGATGGTTTGGATCATCTGGGAAGGCGGGTCAATAGTGTTGCCACCGCCAAAGTTGAGGTAGGCTTTGTATACGATGCAGTTTATACAGTGCCGCCGGAGCTAGAGCGGGCTTTTGCAATTGTCGGTCAAGATTTGACTTCAGTTTTGACTCGGCAGGATGCAACTTTGTGGAGAAAAAGCGATTTAGAAGTGCCGATACTGCCAAGGAAAAGACACGGTACTTTAGCGGAGGGCTGGACGCTGTCGATACAGCATCAGCTGGATTTAAAGGAACCGCCTACTCTGCATAAGGGTGACGGCACAATTTATAGAAATGAGGCGGTGATTGTCGAAACCGTAGCCGGTAATGAAATTGGCGGTTACAGTGGTGACGGCGGACCTGCCACTGAAGCCCGAGTAGACCCGGACAGCGTTGCTCTGGATTCCATTGGCAACTTTTACTTTGCCGACGTATGGAATAGTCGCATTCGCAAGGTGGGTATCGACGGCATCATCACCACCGTGGCCGGCAATGGGATTAGGGGCTACAGCGGGGACGGCGGACCTGCCACCGAGGCCTCACTTTATTACCCGTCTGATGTTGCCGTAGATTCAGCCGGCAACCTGTACATTGCTGATAGTAAGAATCATCGAATTCGCAAAGTAGACAGCGAGGGTATCATCACAACCGTAGCCGGAACCGGAGTTTCTGGCAACAGCCGTGATCAGGGACTAGCGACTGAAGCCGAAGTTGGTTATCCAAGAGCCGTAGCTGTGGACACCGAAGGTAATTTTTATATAGCTGCAAGTGAAAATTATGGAAGCGCCTGTAAATGTATCCGAAAAGTGAATGCAGCCGGCGTCATCACCACCGTGGCTGGAAACGGAAGCCATGGTTACAGCGGTGACGGGGGACTTGCCACCGAAGCTCAAATTGGCGCCAGCTACGGAATAACCGTCGATTTCATAGGCAATCTCTACATATCCGATAGGGATCACAGCGTAATTCGCAAAGTAGACACTGCCGGCATCATCACCACTGTGGCCGGAGACGGTACCGAGGGTTACAGCGGCGACGGCGGACCGGCAACAGAGGCCCAACTTGATAATCCTAATGGTTTGGCCGTTAATACCGATGGCATCCTCTATATTGCTGATAAATATAATCGAGTCGTGCGTAAGGTTGATACAAATGGGAAAATTAGCACATATGCCGGCAAAAACGTTTTTCCAGAGGGTGCCCTTATCGGCGATGGCGGACCGCCCATTCATGCATTTCTCGGAAATACAAGTGATGTTGCTTTCGATGCTTTGGGGAATTTATATATAGCAGCACTTAATCGTGTGCGTAAAGTTGCGCCGCCTTCAACATTCAGCGGCTTAACGATTGGAGAGGACATTCCCTTTGCGGAGGCCAACGGATTGGGCTATATCATATCCGGCTCAGGGCTTCACAAAAATACGATTGACCGGGATACAGGGGGTGTCCTGCGGGTATTTGGTTATGATGAGAACAACGACTTAAGTACCATCGTCGATCAATTTAATAATCAAATCACCATCCAGCGGGATGCAAACGGCACACCGACAGCTATTGTTTCGCCGGACAACCTTACGACAACTCTCAGCATAGATGTCAATAACTATCTTACCAGGGTGACCTACCCAGATGGGAGTTACTATGATTTTGAATATACCCCCGATGGTCTGATGACCGCTGAAATCGAGCCGGAAGGAAATCGTTTTGATCATTCATTTTCTTTTCTGGGTAGGTTAACCGATGTCTCTGATGATGAAGGAGGGCATTGGAGTTACACCAGAACTGCATATGAAAACGGTGAAATAATAACGGAAATTACATCCGGTGAAGGCAATGTTACCTCCTTTCGGGATCGCACCGATTTAACGGGCGCCTATACCTCCATCATCACAGATCCTACAGGTGCAGAGACCCTTTTTTCTCAATCAGCTGATGGGCTTACTGTTGGCAAATCTCTGCCTTGCGGGATGGAACTTGGTCATGCATACGATGTGGATTCGGAATACAAGTTTGAGTACATAAAAGAGTTGACAGAAAAATGTCCTGGCGGCCTGGAAAGGATTACAATTAGAGAAAAATCTTATGAAGATACCGATTTAAATGGTGTTACCGATCTGATAACAGAATCAGTGGCGGTCAATGACAAGACCACCACATTGGTGAAGAATAAACTTGCCTCGCAAAAAACCATCACATCCCCTGAAGGCAGAACCGTCACTTCGCTTTACGATCCGAACACCCTGCTCACAGAAAGCGTTAGTGTTCCTGGTCTTTATAATATAACCTATGGGTATGATTCCAGGGGACGGTTGATCTCCATTGACACCGACACCAGAGAATCCACATTTGCCTATAATCCCGAAGGATTTCTTGAGTCCGTCACCGACCCTGAGGATCATACCACATCTTACAATTATGATGCGGTGGGACGGATTGCCGATATCAGTCGGCCGGATGGCGGGTCTGTAGGATTTACTTATGATAAAAACGGCAACATGACGGTGTTGACCAATCCGGTGGATGTCGGCCATGGCTTTGGATTTAACACCGTCAATCGGAATAGCTCTTATACCACCCCGTTAAGTGGCAGTTACAGCTACATTTACGATAAGGATCGCCGTTTGATCCGGACAAACTTTCCATCTGACAAAACCATTATTAACGATTATGCCGATCCAACAGACCCTACTGACAAGTCCAGACTCTGGCAGATCAGAACTCCGGATGGTAATATTGATTTCACCTATCTGTGCGGCACGAAGGTTGAATCAATTAGTAAGAGCTCAGAATCAATCACCTACGGCTATGACGGCAAACTGGTCATATCCGAGGCACTCGCCGGAACATTGAATCAATCTGTGACCTATGCTTACAACAATGACTTTGATGTTTCCAGTTTCACTTACGCGGGCGGTACCGTCAACTACAGTTATGACAACGATGGGCTGTTAACCGGGGCCGGGGCATACTCTATTGCCCGTAACGCCCAAAACGGCATGCCAGAATCAGTCGCTGGCGGGGCCATGAGCATCAGCCGCACATTTAATGGATATGGTGAAGTTGAGGCGCAGACAGCAGTTGTTGGCGGTCAAAGCCTGGCATCCTGGAGCCTGAACCGTGACCAGAACGGTAGAATTACTCAAAAGATCGAGACTGTCGGCGGCGTCACTGACATTTTCGTGTATACCTATGATCCGGTAGGACGCCTTTTGACTGTGACAAAAGACAGCGTATTGGTCGAGGAGTATCAGTATGATCCTAACGGCACCCGCAGCTATGAACTGAATTCGCTACGTGGTATTGACGGAAGGAATTTTACCTACTCGGACGAAGATCACCTTTTGTCGGCCGGCCCTGTGGCCTATGCTTACGATTTAGACGGATTCTTAACCTCCAAAACCGACGGCAGCGACGCCACTAACTACAGCTATTCAGCACGCGGAGAATTGCTCAGTGTTACCCTGCCGGACGGCAGGGTAGTCGAATATATACACGATCCGTTAGGCAGAAGAATTGCCAAAAAGATAAATGGCAATATCGTAGAAAAATATCTCTGGCAAGGTCTGACGCGCTTAATTGCAGTCTATGATGCATCCGACACGCTTTTGATGCGATTTGAATATGCCGATAGCCGCATGCCGGTTGCTATGACCAACGGCGGCAGTACCTATTACCTAACCTATGACCAGGTGGGCTCTTTAAGATTAATTGCCGATTCCGCAGGAAATGTGATAAAATCCTTAGAATATGATTCATTCGGCAGTATCATCAATGACACCAATCCGGCTTTTACCGTGTCATTTGGATTTGCCGGTGGCTTGTATGATCGAGATACAGGTTTGGTGAGATTTGGATTTAGGGATTATGATCCGGATATCGGGAGATGGACAGCCAAGGATCCCATCTTCTTTG
>Ga0265303_10001199_pt1 | contig 15758 bp, 13 predicted proteins | sample Helome_2_FD_192494 | JGI IMG/M metagenome (GOLD analysis project Ga0265303, IMG submission 192494) | Marine sediment microbial communities from subtidal zone of North Sea - Hel_20160317 (Illumina Assembly) | ecosystem: Environmental > Aquatic > Marine > Subtidal zone > Sediment ... | reverse complement strand
ACGGCGGAGATAATACGGGTCAATGCCACGATCCACTGGTAGTGATCCAGGTTCTTGGAGTTAATGAATATTTCGAACGGGCGACGTTTCTCGTGCTCTGTGCCTTCGTTCAAAATAATGTCATTGACTGTGACGTACATAGCATGGTCCGACACCGGCGTCTTGACCTTGTAGGTCGAGCCAATAAGGACCTCCGGGCGCTCCAGCTTTTCGTGCATGCGAATAACTTCGGCTCGATTGCCACCGCCACCCTCACGCTTGAATTCCGGCTTGGCCGGCGCCTCTTCCTCGGCGGGTTTGTTGACCGAATACCCGACAATTTTTTTCTCTATTTTTATCATCTAAAACTTTCCGTAGTAGCCTTCTTTGAGCGCATCGAACAGATTCGCGGCGGTATGAACTTCCCCATCGTACTCAATCTCCTCATCGCCTTTCAGGTCGACTGTCGAACCGTCGTCCAGCGTGAAGGTGTAATTTGTATTCTTCAGGTCTTTCTCTTTCACCAGTACGCCCTGGAACGCCTCTGGATTAAAGCGGAACGTCGTACAACCCTTCAGCCCCCGCTCGTACGCATACAGGTAAATGTCTTTGAAATCATCGTACGGATAATCCGTCGGCACATTAGCCGTCTTCGATATCGACGAATCGATCCACTTCTGTGCGGCGGCCTGGATATCAACGTGCTGTTTGGGTGACACCTCGTCCGCCGTGATGAAGTAATCGGGCAACGCGGTGGCTGCCGCCTGGTCACCAACGCCGGCAGGCATCGCATCGGGATCAATAACACCGCGATAAGCAAGCAGCTCAAAGGAAAAGACGTCGACTTTTTCCTTTGTTTTCTTGCCCTGGCGGATAACGTTGCGGAAGTAATGATGCGCGAAACTGGGCTCGATGCCGTTGCTCGCGTTGTTCGCGAGCGACAGCGATATGGTACCGGTCGGTGCGATCGAGCTGTGGTGCGTAAAACGGGCACCCGTATCAGCCAGTCGCTCTACCAATTCCGGCGCTTCAGCGGCTATTCGCTGCATGTAGCGGCTATAGCGTGCGTGCAGAATACGACCGGGCACCTTGTCGCCTGCCTGGTAACCATCAGCACGCATTTCCGGCCGCCGGCGCAGCATTTCATCGGTAAGCTCGAAGGTTTCGCTCATGATCGGCGCCGGGCCTTTCTCCTTCGCGAGATCGAGCCCCTCTTCCCAGCCGGCCAACGCCATCTGACGAGCGACCTCTTCCGTGAATTCCACCGCCGCCGGGTCTCCGTACTTCATACGCATCATCGTCGTGGTCGACCCGAGTCCGAGGAAACCCATGCCATGCCGACGCTTTCTCTGGATTTCGTTGCGCTGCTGGGGCAGCGGCAGACCGTTGATCTCCACCACATTGTCGAGCATGCGCGTGAAAGTCTTCACGACTTTGCGGAAATTTTCCCAGTCAAAGCGGGCTTTGTCGGTAAACGGTTTAACGACGAAGCGTGTCAGGTTAACGGACCCCAATAAACACGAACCATAGGGCGGCAACGGTTGCTCACCGCAGGGATTGGTCGCCCGGATGTTCTCGCAAAACCAGTTGTTGTTCATTTCGTTGACCTTATCGATCAACACAAAACCGGGCTCCGCGAAATCATAGGTCGATGCCATGATGAGTTCCCAAACTCGGCGCGCTGGCATCGTCTTATATATTTTGCTCGCTACGAGCCCCTCAGCGTTCGTGACGTAATTGCCGGCGTCAGGCCAGTCGCGCCAAACAAACTGGCTCTTGTCCATGATGTCGAGGCCGTCCTCCTCGACTTCTTTCGGCGTTACCGGAAACGCGAGTTTCCAGTCGTCTTCGTTGATGACGGCCTGCATGAATTCGTCGGTGACCAGCAGCGACAAGTTGAACTGTCGCAAACGACCATCTTCGCGCTTGGCACGAATGAACTCCATGACGTCCGGATGACCAACATCAAATGTGCCCATCTGGGCGCCGCGACGTCCGCCGGCCGACGAGACCGTGAAACACATCTTGTCGTAGATATCCATGAATGACAGCGGACCGGAAGTGTAGGCGCCGGCGCCGGTTACGTACGCGCCCTTTGGCCGCAGCGTCGAAAACTCGTAGCCAATTCCGCAACCCGCTTTCAACGTCAGGCCGGCTTCGTGAACTTTATTCAGGATATTATCCATCGAGTCGCCGACGGTGCCGGACACCGTACAGTTAATCGTCGACGTCGCCGGTTTGTGATCCAAAGCACCCGCGTTCGAAACAATACGCCCGGCCGGAATCGCGCCACTGCGCAGAGCCCAAACGAATTCTTTGAAATAGTGTTCGCGTTTCGACTCCGTTTCTACATTCGCAAGCGCGCGCGCCACGCGTTGGTAGGTATCATCGATCGACGCATCGATGATCGAGCCATCTTTGGCCGAAAGTCGATATTTTGCATCCCAGATATCCAGCGATGCTGCTTGAAATTCAATGTCGGTAACCGTGTGCGTATCCAAATTTACCGCAGACTTCATTGGTCCTCTTACTCCCGTGAACTCCCTGAAGGAGACCCCATATATTATGTTGTAACTAGCTTTTACACAGCGAAAAGAGTCCCGCTCGCCGGCGGCCAGAAAACGCGCGACGAGAGCCGTTGCCGGCCTCTTTTCTCCCGTTGATTAGACACAAGATGTTGTGTCCGAGTGCAGACTAGATTATGCCCGTAGCGGGCTACTGTCAAGGGTTTACTACAAATTTTTCGTAGTTACTTTTATTAATTAAAACAACATATTACAGAATCTTTGCGAGTAAGTGCTTTAAAAACAAGCGAAAAAAAAAGTCACTTTTGTCAAATTCGAATTCCACTAGATGTAGTGGCTATGTATTAGCTACGAAAAGTCTCTGGTGGGCTCCCTTTTCTGGTCTTTTTCGCCCGAAAAATCGGACTTGAAAAGCCTGTTCACGCCTATAGGTATGGCAACAAGAATTGTTTGTTCCGCCCCACTGGGGATTTTGAACCTGACATCAACACATATTAGTTTGGAGAAAACTCATGAACATAGCTCGTTTTGAACCCTGGACCTTTGTCGACCTGGTGCGTCGCGACCTTGACCGGCTTGCCGATCCTCGCCGCACCGCGGGAAACAGCCATGAATCGGTCGCTGACTGGGTTCCGGCCATTGACATATTCGAGGAAAAAAACCGGTTTCTGTTACGCGCCGACGTACCGGGGGTAGATCCCGACGATATTAGTGTCTCAATGGAAAACGGCGTACTCAACGTATCGGGTGAACGCCGCGCCGATGTGCGGCCGGAAGACACCAGCGCACAGCGTATTGAGCGCGGCGCCGGACGCTTCTTCCGTCATTTCACGCTTCCGGAAACCACAGACGCCGAGGGCATTACGGCGAAATGCAGCAACGGGATTCTCGAAGTATCGATCCCCAAGATGCCGGAGGTTCAGGCACGTCGAATCACCGTCGAAGCAGCCTGATCGGCGGTAACCACTTGATGCCCGGGTGCGACAGATTGTCGCGCCCGGGCATCTATGCAAGATACGCCGGATCTGATGGCCGTCCGGCGCTGCACAAATCGGAACTATTGATGTTTAGCCGGTGTCGACCGCTAAGAGCATATAATTGCCGAAGGAGACAGTATTCACCGGCGATTCAGCAGCCGTGCCCTAACCTGACCGCTTATTGGAGCATCCATTGAAGCTACTTATGATGACCACAACACGAACCGTCTGGTCCGTCCTGTTACTGGCTGCATTCGCGACCGCATCTGCGGCGATCCCTGACGATGTCGGCGGACGGCCCGTAGTCAGTCTCGCTCCGCTCGTCGACGCGGCGTCACCCGCCGTTGTAAATATTCGCGTCAGTCAAACCGTAAGCCGCAGCAATCCGTTTGGCGACGATGCATTCCGACGGTTTTTTGGCATACCCGACGGACCGGGTGGACCGCGCCAAGTTGCCAGCGCCGGATCCGGTGTCATCGTCGATGCGGAGCGGGGTTACATCCTGACCAACCATCACGTGGTCGGTGACGCCGATACGATTCAAATCTCCCTGATTGACGGCGACGTGCTCGATGCGGAGATCGTCGGCTCCGATCCCGCGACGGACATCGCTGTGATTAAAGTCGATTCCGAGGGCCTTACAGAAATGCCGATCGGAAATTCAGAAAGTGCGCGCGTCGGCGATTTCGTTATTGCAATTGGCAACCCGTTCGGACTCGGACATACCGTGACTTCCGGAATTATCAGCGCGCTCGGCCGAACCGGGATCAGCCGCGATGGCTACGAAGACTTCATCCAGACCGACGCGTCGATCAATCCTGGCAACTCGGGCGGTGCGCTCGTCAACATGAAGGGTGAACTCATCGGCATTAACTCTGCAATCATCAGCCGCTCAGGCGGCAATGTGGGCATCGGATTTGCCGTTCCCACGGAAATTGCCAGCTCGATCATGGGACAAATTCTTGACTTCGGCGAGGTCCGACGCGGTTTGCTCGGCGTGGGAATCCAAAGCATTGATGCTGAAATGGCCAAGGCCCTCGACACCAATGTAGATAACGGCGCGCTAATTACGAACATCGTACCGAAATCAGCGGCGGAAGATGCCGGTCTGGAGGTGGGCGACATTATTGTCGAAGTGAATGAAAATAAAGTCGTGGACGCCTCCGAGCTGCGCAATACGATCGGGCTGCTCCGCTCCGGCGACGAAGTTGCGATCAAATATGTGCGCAACAGCAAGACGCGCTCGACAAAGGCGCGCCTGGGACAGGCGCAGGAACAACAGCTCACCGGCGCAGATATCCATCCAGGACTCAGCGGCGCCATTTTCGCGGCGGCTTCAACCGCGAGCGAAGACGGGGTTGAGGTCACGGAAGTTGAGCCCGGAAGCCCCGCGGCGCAACGCGGTCTTCGTCCCGGCGACATTATTACGGCGGTCAATCGCAACCGGGTTGGTGACCTGCAGGATCTTGCGGCGGTCGCACAGAACAATCGCATCCTGTTCCTTCTGGTGCAACGGGGCGACCGTTCACTGATGTTGCAGATACGCTAGAGCGCGGAGAAAGTCTTTACGTAGAATGCCCGCGACCCTGGTCGCGGGCCTTTTATTTGCGCGACCGCCGGGTGACTCGAATGTTGCGCAACTCCGTAAGTATCAGTAAGGTCGAAGCTATATCTGAAGCAAACTCTAGAAGAGACCAGCGCCCGACTGATGACCACTTGCTACGCCGAATTCCAACGCTGGCTCGCCTTGCTGGTGTCTTGTGTCGCGATGTTTTCGGCACAAGCGGCGATGGCCGATACAGACCCGATAATCGAACAACAACGGCAGCTGTTCAGAGACGTTTTCGAACCGATTGAGCGCGGCGATTGGAGCGTGATCGACAAGCTACCCCGCACGGACAAACAGCTACTGCAACACTATGTACTTTGGCCTGACCTGAAGGCGACCTATTGGCGCGCGGCTATCGGACAGGTCCCGGCCGCAGATATTGAAACGTTCCTGGAGGAATACGGCAAACTACGGCCCGCCCGGGAATTGCGCTATCGCCTCGCACTTCACCTGGCCAGCATTGGCGATCTGCGCGGATACCATCGAATTTATGAGCGCTTTTACCAGGGCCAGAAAATCGCGAAACTGGACTGCCTGTCATTGCAGGCCGAACTCGAGGCCGGTCGCAGAGCGCGCGTTGATTTCCGCGCAACGGAGCTATGGCTCGTTGGCAAGAGCCAGGTCCGCGAATGCGATCCAGTCTTCGACTACCTCAGTGAACAGGAGCTGCTGGGTGCTGATCTGTATCGCAAACGATACGAGCTCGCCATTGACGCCCGCGAATTTCAGCTTGCGCGCTGGCTCGCCAAGAAGATTGACCAACAGCATGTTGAAGAAGCGGCGCTCTGGACAAAGGCACAGGCGCAACCCGAGGAGTATCTCCGCAGCCATTCGCGCCATGTCGAAGGAAAGAAGGCTCGAGAGCGGCTCGTATATGCCGCGGAACGCCTTACCTATCGCGATCCGGAATTGGCGCACGCCGCGTGGGCAACTGTCAGTGAACGAATCCGATTCACCGAGGAGCAACATGTCCATGCCGCTCGCCATATCGCTTTGTGGACTGCGCGCGATAACCTGCCCGATGCCTATGAGCGCCTGTTGGGCCTTCCGGACGCGGCGGCGAACAGTGAAGTTCGGTACTGGCGAGCCCGCACCAGTCTTCGCAATGCCGCATGGCATAATCTGCTCGCCGATATCGCCGAGATGCCAACGAAGGAGCGGGACTCTGAAGAATGGCAGTACTGGCGTGCCGTTGCACTACAGCGCTCGGGCCAGGTATTGGCAGCTCGGGACGCATTCCAGGTTCTTGCCATGGAGCGTAGCTACTACGGATTTCTTGCGGCCGACGAGCTCGGCGAAAACTATGCACTAGATCACTCTCAATTACCGGCGAATGAAGTTTCTATCGCGGCCATCGAGTCTCGGCCGGAGATCATCAGGGCGCGTGAACTTTTTATGGTCGGCCAGGACAGTCGTGGTCGATCCGAGTGGGATACCGTAATTCGAACGCTGACTCCGGAGGAGAAAAAGCAGGCCGCTGTTCTGGCCCACCGTTGGGGTTGGCACTCTCGGGCGATCTCTGTCGCAGCGAGCCTTGGCGAGTTTGACGATTTGTCGCTGCGCTACCCATTGCCGTATCAGCCGTTGTTCGAACAATCTTCCTCAGCCGCCAGCATTTCACCGACCTGGGCTTACGGAATTGCGCGGAGCGAAAGCCTGTTCATGCCTGATGTGCGGTCTCGCGCAGGCGCGATCGGCCTGATGCAGCTAATGCCGGCGACCGGTCGGGAGGTGGCCAGAGAATTGCGCCTGCCTTATTCCGGAGTCCGGACGCTGACCAACCCGGCCAGCAACATCCGCCTCGGTACTCGCTATCTCGGGCAAATGGCCGAGCGTTACGGTGGTAACGCGGTGCTTGCGACCGCGGCCTATAATGCAGGACCACATCGCGTCGACCGTTGGCTACCGGAATCCGGCAGCATCGATGCGCGCGTTTGGATAGAGAACATCCCGTTCAATGAAACACGCAAGTATGTGAAGCGCGTGCTTTCGGCGCAGGCAATCTTCCATTGGCGCATGACGGGTGAGCTTCGTCGGCTTTCTGATGAACTGCTGCTTGTCAGAGCCGCGAGAGACGCACAACAGCTTGCGCTCGGTAACGGTGATATTGACCGAGTGCTAACGGCGCGCTAATTCGCCAAGCCGGGCGTCCCTCGCCGGTTTATCCAGCGCCGACAAGTCCCCGGCCTGGGAGTAAAAGCACTGGATGTCCTGGGCGCACAGCGCAAGCAGCGAACGAAACGACGGCAGCCAGCCTTCGTAAAGCGTCATTGACGCGAGTCGGGCATTGTTCAGTTCACCGCTGAGCCAATCTGTATTGGCGCGTCCGGACAGCACCAGGCGCGCGGTGAGGTCGGCCCGGAGCTGCTCTAGCCGCACGGCTTTCAGCTCTCGCTTTTTAGCGACGTCAATCGCCGCTGCAAAGTGCACGCGAAGATCATCGCGCGCGGCCGCCACTAACGTCATAAGATCGCCGCGCAATTGTCGGCGTTGACGGTACGTATCGATATCCTCGGGCCGACCGTTCGCCATGAGCCAGCGCTCCAGCCCAAATTCTTCAACTGCTGTGGCAAACGACTCATTGAAACCGGAGTCGCCCTTGACGTAAAGCACCTGGTGAGCAAGCTCATGAAACAGCGTGCCAACAAGCTGTATGTCATCCCACCGTAACATCGAACTCAACACCGGATCATTGAAGTTGCCAAGCGTCGAGTACGCGGAGACTCCTCCAACAGCAACGTCGAAACCCTTGTTCGCAAGTCGCTCGGCTTTGCGGTAAGCGGCGTCTCGGGAGAAATAACCACGGTAACTGACACACCCCGCAACAGGAAAACACCATCGTCGCGCTTGCAACGAAAACTCGGGTGCGGCGAACACATTCCAGACTACGAATTCGCGTTCGATGTCCGTGTAGCTGAGGTAACTTTCGTTATCCGGCAAGCCGAGCTCGTCAATCGAGAAACGGCGCGCCGCTTGCACGAGGCGCAGTCGCTCGGAGAGTTCCTCCGGCGTGTCGTCCTCATCGATAATCTCGACGATCGGTTCACTATTGCGCAGTACTTGCCACTGGCCGGCCGCCGCCTGCATATAGTAGCAACCTGAACTCGTCGTGCAGAGCGCTAATAACAGCACCGATTTTGCCCATCCGCGGATTTTCAAGCGTTGACTCATACGCGCACTCTGCTGGCTCGCGCATGGAAACGTCAACTACGATTGTCGGGTACTATTGCGCAATGCAGGTATACCTCGTTGGTGGCGCTGTTCGGGATGAACAGCTCGGCATTCCGCACAAGGAGCGGGACTGGTGCGTTGTGGGCGCGACACCTGATGAACTCATCGCGTTGGGCTACCGGCAGGTTGGAAAGGACTTTCCCGTTTTCCTCCACCCGGAATCCGGCGAGGAGTACGCACTCGCCCGGACCGAGCGAAAAACAGCACCTGGCTATCACGGTTTCGCGTTCGACTGCTCACCGGATGTGTCCATCGAAGATGATCTCAAGCGACGCGATCTCACCGTTAACGCTATGGCCAAGGACGTTGACGGCAAGCTGGTTGACCCTTACAACGGCCGTCTCGACATTGAGCAGCGTGTTCTGCGACACGTATCTGATGCCTTTGCGGAGGATCCGGTGCGTATTCTGCGTGTCGCGAAATTCGCGGCACGATTCAATCATCTCGGCTTTTCTATCGCGGCCGAAACCCTGGAGCTGATGCGCCAGATGGTTCGTAACGGCGAAGTCGACGCTCTGGTGCCCGACAGGGTGTGGAAAGAGACGGAGTCCGCCCTCTGCGGCCCGAGCATACGTACTTACGTCGAAGTGCTGCGCGACTGTGGCGCATTGAAAGTGCTATTCCCGGAAGTCAACGCCCTTTTCGGCGTGCCACAGCCCGAGAAATGGCATCCCGAGATTGACACCGGCGTTCATGTTCTCATGGTGCTCGACCAGGCTGAAGCGATGAGCCCGGATCTCGACGTGCGCTTTGCTGCATTGACGCATGACCTTGGCAAGGGGAACACACCCCGCCACCAGCTACCGAGCCACCCCGGACACGAAGTCCGCGGCTGCAAACTGATTCGTGACATTTCCGGTCGGCTTCCCGTACCGAAAGCGAGTCGGGACCTTGCCCTGCTCGTCTCGGAATTCCACACGCACTGCCATCGCGCGATGGACTTACGCGCAAAGACAATTCTCAAGGTATTGGCAAAGACGGACGCATTTCGGCGACCCGATCGATTTGAGCAGTTCCTCGTAGCTTGCGAGGCGGACGCGCGCGGGCGAGCCGGCCTGCAGGACCGACGTTATCCGCAGGCGGATTTTTTCCGTGGTGCGTTTACCGCGGCGGCGAAGATCGATGCCGGGGCGATCGCAGGAGCGAACGAAAGCTCCGATATTCCCGCTGCAATTCGCCGCGCGCGCAAGAATGCCATCATCGAGTATTGTCGCTCCGCCTAACCACCGCCGTAGAAGAACACGAAGACCGAGAAGAACGTGACGTTTCCGTAGAGCTCGGAATCGTCAACGCCCAGCGCAAACTCGATGTCTGATTTGTCGCCGAGCGGATTCAGAAAGCGGATGGTCGCGGTTCTGGTGCTGCTGCCATCGACCTCGCCCTTCCACGTGCCAACGTCCAACTGCCAATGCCGTTTGCCCGCGTCCAGCCCGAGGGTTGCCGCCGCGCGGTAGTCAACCAGGCTGTTTATGAGGCTCAGTCGTGAAAACGATAGCAGCTGAAGCAACGGACGATTGCTGTCCAGCTTGAGATTCACATCGTAGTCGTAGTCCATACCTGACAAGCCGAAACTCACCGAGTCGGTGATTTCGATTCGCGCCGACAGGCCGATACCGTCGGCACTAAATCCCGCCTTGCGACTCGCGAATTGATCAGTCGCCGGAAACTGGATACTGAAGTCCCGGTACTCGTAGTCTCCGGCGAGGTAGAAACTGTCGTTACGCCAGTACGCGGACGCCCGCAGATCGGTCGAGTCGAGCGAGTCATTGTCGCCCCAGTACGCAATGCCGGCACGAATGCCGATCGGCTTCCACCAGTGGTCGATACCGAGATCCGCGAACCAGGTATCGAGATCTTGCTGAAACGCCGATTCCGTAGAATTCCTCGCGATCGCGGCAGATATCCAGGTCTCTTTAGCGACACCAAATTCGCCAATCAGGGAGATCGAGAGCCCGTCCTGCGAGTCTCCCTCAAGCCCCGCGCCCACGACATATCCTTCGCCCGCGACTGCCCCTCCCGCCAATGGAAGCAGAAGCAGCAACGAACATGCCTTACGCCAGTACATAGAGAATCACGGCGGCGAGTACGATTCGGTAAATAGCAAACGGCGCAAGACCGATGCGACTAACGAAGCGCATGAAGAATTCGATACTCAGGTAGGCAACGACAGCCGAAACCAGTGCGCCCGTGGCGAGTTGGCCCCACGGGACTAGCGCAACGCCGGTAACCAGCTCGAATCCTTTGTAGAGCGTCGCCAGCAAGATTACAGGCGCCGACAACAGGAACGAGAAGCGCGCCGCATCCTGACGCTTGAATCCCATGACACGAGCAGCAGTAATGGTCACACCGGACCTCGAGGTGCCCGGCACGAGCGCCAGCGCCTGCGCGCAGCCAATAATGAGAGCGTCCTTGATGCGAAGGCCGGCGATAACGCGCTGACTCTTGCCGTAGCGATCCGCCAGCGCCATCAGGACACCGTAGCCTGACAGCGTATAGACAATAACCGCAGGGTCGCGCAGATTTGCCTCGATCCACGACGCAAACCACAGTCCCGCAAGCGCTGCCGGAATCGTGCCGAGCCCGATCGCCAGTGCCATATTCGCCTGCGGTAAACTGACATTGCCGCCCAGTATTTGCCCCGCGCCTCGCAGCAGCCCGAGAATGTCCTCACGAAAGAAAGCGCAGACAGCGACCAGCGACCCGAAATGCACGGCGACGTCGAAAGCGAGCCCTTGATCGGTCCACTCTACGAGATAAGGCACGAGCACGAGATGCCCGGAACTCGAGATCGGCAGAAACTCCGTCAGTCCCTGAACGATCGCAAGCACGATAATTTGCAGTCCCGTCACTACTGATCTCTTCCAGTCAGCGGCTCTTTCACAAAGTGTGTGTCCTGTCGGCCAAACCGAACGCCGACGGTGTACTTAATTCGCCCCGTCGTAATGCCATGCATTTGAAACGCTCTCCCATTTCAGCGGGCAGAGTAAGTGTTTTGATCTGTCCCGACAATGCCAGCTGCGTGGTAAGCGGTAACGATGCGAATTCCCGCATCTCGGCATCCAGCCCGCCACCCAATAGAAACTGCGCCTGCGCCGAATAACCCGCGACATCGAGCCCTGCGTTCACCGCGGCCTCCGCGACGGCGCTAAAGTCGACCCATGCGGTCAGGTCCTGGATGCCGGACAGTATGAGTGGATCGTCGTGAACATGATGACGAAAATGACACCGCAACCATCCGCCAGACCGCTCATGCGCATAGTACTCGCGCCGAGTAACACCGTAGTCGAACAGAAATACGAGTCCGTGCTTTAGCGAGTCGGCAAGTGTCGAAACCCACCCCGGCATACCCAGCGAAATTTCGGAAACGTAGCCCGCTGGCAGGCTATCACCCAGCTCCTCCTCGATCGCCAGCACGGCTTGCGACAAGGTTTCCGGTGCGAGCGACTGAATGTTGCCAAACGCGTTACCTTCGGCAACCACACGAAGTTGCTCGACCCCGGTGGCGGTCCTGATGAATCGCTCCACTGGTAGCGCGTCCAGCACCTCATTCGCAATAATCACACCCGCGTGATTTTCAGGCGGCGCTTGAATCCAGGAAACGCGCGAGACCAGTTCGGGTATTTCCGCGCGTAAATACTCGGCCTGCCGTTGTTGCAAGTCGCCTGATACTTCCAGAATGTCGTATCGCTCCGGCAACGCATCGAGCCGCTCGAGTGCCTTCAGAACATCACTCGCAAGCTTGCCGCTGCCAGCTCCATATTCGAGGATCGAACCGCCGCGTACCTCAGTCAGTACCTCGGCACATTGTCGCGCAAGCACACGACCGAAAATCGAAGACACTTCCGGTGCCGTCACAAAATCGCCGCCCGCTCCAAACTTTATCGAGCCTGCCGCGTAATATCCCAGGCCCGCGGCGTAGAGCGAATGTTGCATGAACTCTGCAAAGCTCACGCTTCCACCGGCGTCGCTCATGCGCGCACGAATAAAGTCGGCAACACGCGCGCTGTGCGCAGCACTGAGCGCATCGGGATTTGGTAATGCTGGGCGATCGTCGTGTTGCATGTCGCTTATAAAGGCTTTATGAATGTCATCTGGCAGTGTCAGGAATTAACGATGTCGGAACAGGACTTGCGTGGCAAAGTCGTGCTCGTAACAGGCGCCGCTCGGCGAATCGGCGCCGCTATTGTGACACGGCTTCATGAAAACGGCGCGGGCGTAGCGATCCATTACCGAGGTTCGGCGGAAGAGGCGGATATCCTCGCGTCGCGACTCAACAAGGATCGCGTCGAATCGGCGGCAACGTTTCAGGCGGACCTGCTCGACCTCGAACAAATTCCGCAGCTCGTCACCGCCGTGACTGACTGGGGTGGACGCCTGGACGCTCTCGTCAACAACGCGTCAACTTTCTACCCGACCCCGGTGGGCAGCATCACTGAAGCCCATTGGGAGGACCTGATCGGCAGCAACCTCAAAGCCCCGCTTTTCCTGTCTCAGGCAGCCGCCCCGGATTTGCGGGCGAATGGGGGCGCAATCGTCAATATCGTGGATATTCACTCCCAGAGGCCGCTACGCAACCATGCCGTGTACGGTCCGGCCAAGGCCGGACTCGCGATGCTTACCCGTTCACTTGCCAAAGACCTTGCGCCCCAGATCCGAGTCAACGGCGTTTCGCCAGGCGCCATTCTCTGGCCCGAAGACGGCCTGAGTGACGCGGCGCAGCGATCCATCTTGCGACAAGTTCCGCTGCAGCGCCCTGGTAATCCCGATGACATCGCGGGGTGCGTTTTGTATCTTTTACGTGACGCGGGTTATGTGACCGGCCAGATCATCGCGGTGGACGGCGGCCGATCGGTCGGATAGGTGGCCTCGCCTCCGAAACATCCTCGCCTGAAAACCCGGTGACCTCTAGTATGCGTCGGCAAATTCCCGGTGTGCTGGCCCGCTTAGCTCTGGCCTCGCTCTGAGTCCGGCCTCGACTTTGAACTGGCCGCCAGGCGCCGCAGCAACCGGGCAAGCACCGGTGTTCAGATACGTCATGGCCGCAATCATGTTTGGATCGGAATTCGCCCCAACCGCTTCGTTCAGATCATCGACGGCAGGACAATCTACCGGTAGACCATCAAAGTACTCGCCCACACCTGCCGCATTTACGGTCTTGAACGACGTTGGTCGAAGAATCTTGTCGCAAAACGTGATGCCGATCTGTCCGACCGGCTTTCCAAACGTGTTGGCGCCGACAATCGTTACATCGAAATAGGCTTCCATGCTATTCGTCACCAACTCACTTGCAGACGCTGTACCAGCCGTCGCGATGATGACGAGACGAGACAGGTTCATTGAGTTTGCGAGCAGCTGAAAAACCTCGGTACTGTTATTCTCGGCCGCCCGGTCTGCGTTGAACTGCGTTTCTGAAAAAATACGACTGTCGTTGGCAAAGGCACCGAGGTAGTCACCCAGCAAGTTAGCAGTGCTGACAAGGCCGCCGCCGTTATAGCGAAGATCGAGGATTACGTCGTTTACTGGCGGCGATGCGTTCCGAAACCCGGCGAAGACAGCGTCGAGTTCGGCTTCAGCCGTGCTGACGAACGTAGAGAGTTCGATATAGCCAACGGGCGGAACACCCGGACCCATATCGATGATGCGTGACTGTGGCACAGGGTCGATCGTTACGACGTCCTGGGTAATCGAAGAAGAAAATATCGTACCGTCGGGGCGGAGCATTTCGAAAAGCACCGTCGCGTTGTTGAAAACGGCACTGACGCCTTCGTTTGCCTGGATATCCGCGATACTCCTGCCGTCGAGGCTGACAAATTGCTGGCCGCGGCCCAAGCCGCCGTTGTCCGCAGGACTCCCCGAGAAGACCCGAACCAGGCGTATGTCGTTCGTGGCCGCATCCACCGTTCGGTAGCTGAACCCGAATCCTTCGAATCTTCCTTCTCCAAAGAACTCGGCGTCGGCCTGCGCGGAACCCACGGAACTGAATAGATCGACCGGGCCATTCGCACCCTGCGGGCCAAAGGATCTGGTGACTTCCCGAACCAGCACTTCCGGCGTCGCATAGTCGGCGATGTTGATGCTGGCCGGCAACAGGTCGTTCCATAGGTACCAGGCGTACAAATTGTCGATTACAAATTGCTTTTGGCCGTCGTTTGCGCACTCGGCGCTGCCGGTCTGTGGTCCGGTCAATCCGCCACCGCTGCCACCGCAAGCCGCCAGGCAAGCGATGAGCAGCAGGCTGCTCAGTTTTCGCATGAAAGATCCTCTACAAAATGACGCCAACCAGCTCGAGAGGATGGCTCGTCGCGTCAAACTCCTGCCAGTGCGTCAGCATTGTCTTGCCAGTGACGGGGTGCACAAGGTCTGGCGCCAGCTCAGCCAGTGGCCGTAATACAAAGCTGTATTCCAATATGTCACTGCGCGGCACCCGCACCGGGCGTTCATCAATTACCCGGTCATTGTAAAGCAACAGGTCGATATCGAGAGGACGTGCCGCCCATTTATCGCTACCGCGAGCTCGACCGACGAGATTATGTAAACGTTCGATCTCCTTACAGATCTCTGTCGGTTCATCCGCCGACCTGAACCCGACAACGAGGTTCAGAAAGTCGTCGCCGTCAAAGCCCAGCGGCGCACTGCGATAGACCGAGGAGACCTTGAGCTTGCCGTATTTTTGCCGTAATTCTCTTATCGCGAGACCCAGGTTTTCCTCAGGCTTTATATTGCTGCCGACTCCTGCGTAAACAATCGCCATTTGTCTGCTAAGCGCCGGCCCTATTCCGACCACTGGCCCCGTTCGATAAGAATACCGACGTCTCGCGATCCGCGGATCGCTCCAAGCTTGTTAACGCGTACTTTCACCCACTGCACGTCGAATTCATCACGTATGATTCCGGCGATTCGCTCCGCGAGCGTTTCAACGAGTTGGAAGCTGGAGTCCGCAACAAACGACTGAATTCGCTTTGCAACGGATTTGTAATTCAGGGTGTCCTCAACACGGTCAGTGGCCGCCGCTTTCGCGATATCCGCACTCATTTCGAGATCGATGACAACCGTCTGACGAATCTTGCGCTCCCACTCCCAGATGCCTATAACCGTATCGACTTTTAGCTCGCTTAGAAAAATCTTATCCATAATTTAGGGCCTGTTAACACTTGCCAGTGACCAGCGGGCCTGAGCCTTTATCTCACCCGCGCGTTTTGCCTCACCCAATCTGAGCGCGCCGGCAACGGCGATCATCGCACCGTTATCTGTACAGAATTCCATGCGAGGGTAGTACACGGATCCATCAAAGCGCGCCGCTATATCCTGTCGCAGCAACTTGTTCGCTCCTACACCGCCCGCCACGACGATCTGCTCGAGCCCCTCCGCTCTTGCCGCTTTGATGGCCCGACCAACCAGCGTATCCACCACTGCGCGCTGAAACGACGCCGCAATATC
>Ga0265303_10001198_pt1 | contig 15772 bp, 16 predicted proteins | sample Helome_2_FD_192494 | JGI IMG/M metagenome (GOLD analysis project Ga0265303, IMG submission 192494) | Marine sediment microbial communities from subtidal zone of North Sea - Hel_20160317 (Illumina Assembly) | ecosystem: Environmental > Aquatic > Marine > Subtidal zone > Sediment ... | reverse complement strand
ACCGGTCGGCAGATCTTGGCCGGGCTGCACGGCGCGGGAGTCGATGCCGTGCTTGTCGCAGAAGAGCGGGAATCGGTATCGGACTTCGTCTTTCAGAGTGCCTTTCTGCCGCTGCCTTCAAAGAGCTTGGTCTACAAGCGCGGTTGGGACCCACATGCCGTCGCTGCCTTCCGGTTCTTTCTTATCGATACGGCCACCGCCAAGGAGCTGGAAAACAGCTCGTTCACACAGGCCTCGGCAGCGACTGTTCCGATTCGCTGGCAGAATTCTTTCGATCTCTACTCGCTAGGTGATCGGCTGGTCATCAAGACAGCCCTCCGCGAACGCCTGGCCAACAACGTGCGGGCTATGCTGCAGCTACTGAAGGTGATCCCAGGGGAGGACGGTGCCTTCCTCACCTTCGATCCGGCAGAGGAATCGCGAGCTAACCGTCCCTATCCCCAGTGAGCTTGCGGGCGCCCGTGCTCAATTTCCCACCATCGGCAGATTGAGACCTTGTTCCTTGGCGCACTCGATCGCCTCGTCGTAGCCGGCGTCCGCGTGGCGCATGACGCCGGTCGCCGGGTCGTTGGTGAGCACGCGCTCCAGGCGCCTGGCGGCTGCTTCGGTACCGTCGCAGACGATCACCATGCCGGAATGCTGGCTGAAGCCCATGCCGACGCCGCCGCCGTGGTGCAGCGAGACCCAGGTGGCGCCCGACGCGCAGTTGAGGAGCGCGTTCAGGAGCGGCCAGTCGGAGACGGCGTCGCTGCCGTCCTTCATGGCCTCGGTCTCACGGTTGGGGCTGGCGACCGAGCCGGAGTCCAGGTGGTCGCGGCCGATCACCACCGGGGCTAAAAGCTCGCCCTTGGCGACCATCTCGTTGAAGGCGACGCCCAGCCTGGCGCGCTCGCCCAGCCCGACCCAGCAGATCCGCGCCGGCAGGCCCTGGAAATGGATGCGCTCCCTGGCCATGTCGAGCCAGTTGTGCAGGTGCGGGTTGTCGGGGATCAGCTCCTTGACCTTGGCGTCGGTCTTGTAGATGTCCTCGGCCTCGCCGGACAGCGCGGCCCAGCGGAAGGGGCCGATGCCCCGGCAGAACAGCGGCCGGATATAGGCCGGCACGAAGCCGGGGAAGTCGAAGGCGTTCTTCACACCCTGTTCCAGCGCCACCTGGCGGATGTTGTTGCCGTAGTCGAACGTGGGCACGCCGCGCTTCTGGAATTCCAGCATGGCCTCGACGTGCTTCGCCATGGAAGTCTTGGCGGCGGCGACCACCTCCTCGGGGGCGCTCTCCTGCTTGCGCTCCCACTCATCCAGGCTCCAGCCCTTCGGTAGGTAGCCGCGCAGCGGGTCGTGGGCCGAGGTCTGGTCGGTCACCATGTCGGGCAGGACGCCGCGCTCCAGCAGGGCCGGCAGCACCTCCGCCGCGTTGCCGAGCAGGCCGATCGAGCGTGCCTGGCCCTTCGCCGTCGCCTCGCGGATCTGCGCCAGGGCCATGTCGATGTCGGCGGTCGAGCTGTCCAGGTAGCCGGTCTCCAGGCGCTTTTCGATCCGGCTCGGCCGGCACTCGACGGCCAGCACCGAGGCGCCGGCCATGGTGCCGGCCAGGGGTTGGGCACCGCCCATGCCGCCCAGGCCCGCGGTCAGGATCCACTTACCGGTGAGGTCGCCGCCGAAGTGCTGACGCCCGGCCTCGACGAAGGTTTCGTAAGTGCCCTGCACGATGCCCTGGGAGCCGATGTAGATCCACGAGCCGGCGGTCATCTGGCCGTACATCATCAGGCCCTTCTTATCGAGCTCGTTGAAGTGCTCCCAGTCGGCCCAGTGCGGCACCAGGTTGGAGTTGGCGATCAGCACGCGCGGCGCATCCTCGTGGGTCTTGAACACGCCGACCGGCTTGCCCGACTGGACCAGCAGGGTCTCGTCGCCCTCCAGCCGGGTCAACTCCTTGACGATGGCGTCGTAGCAGGCCCAATCGCGCGCCGCCCGGCCGATGCCGCCATAGACCACCAGTTCCTGCGGCTTTTCGGCGACCTCGGTGTCCAGGTTGTTCATCAGCATCCTGAGCGGCGCCTCGGTCAGCCAGGACTTGGCGGTGAGCTCGCTGCCGCGCGGCGCGCGGATCACGCGGTCGTTGTCGAGGCGGGGATCGTCGGTCACGGCTCTGTTCCTTCGGCTGGCGGGTGGGCCGGCTCCATCGAGCCGGCCACAAAGGGATTTCACCACAGAGTCACAGAGGCGCGGAGAAAAAACAATCGGCGAGCCCTTCGGCGCACTGACTCAAGGGAAAATTAAGCCTCCACGCCTAGTCTCTCGGCAGTATCCTTCACCCAATGAGGGCGCCTATGGGCACCATGACGAAGGCGGCTTTGGGCGGTCTTGGGACGATGTTGTTCTTTGTGTTCCTGGCCGCGGAGTTAACGGGCCACAAGGAGCGCTCCAGAAAGGATCTGACGGTTGCCGAAGTCCTCGAGAAACTCGCCTCGGCCGCGAACGCCATGAAGGGTCGGGAGATCGGACACAATGTCATCGTCAACCGGGCGAGTGTCCAGAACGGCCGGCGCTTGACCTATTACTATACGATCCCCACCGTCGTCGACGGCGAGTATGACCGCGCGCTTGCCGATGAGTTGATTGACGAAGCCAAGCGTCAGGCCTGCGCCGATCCCATCCAGCGCCGGGCGCTCGACGGCGGCGCCGAGATTCATTACGTCTATCGCCAGAGAGATGGCGCCACGATTATCGCCATCGACATCGACCAGCGGACCTGCGCCAGGGTGTCCCGGGGCTGAACGACACCCGGGTGATCTTGGTTCCGGTTCGATCGGTCTTGGATTTCTATGCGCCTGGCTTCGATGCGCACCGCGCCGCCAAAGAACACCTCGCCGCCCGGGATGCGGGTTGGCGTCCACGGCGCTACGCCATGGGCTGGCCGCAGGCCGGCTGATCCATTATGTAGTGTGAGGCGAGAGAAGCGTCCGGGACATCCTGCGAGGCATTGCATCATGGTGAAGGCGGTCGTTATCGAGGCGGAACTTGCGAGGCTGCCGGTTTTGCGCAATCGGGGCCCGGAGACGACAGAGGACGAAGCGTCGGCGGCCTTTGCGACCCTGGCGGCATTCCGTGACGGCGGTATCTTCGCGGGCAGCTTCGAAGGCGAGAGCCCGTGGGAGCGGCACACCAAAGGCGACGAGTTGGTGCAAATACTCGCGGGCGAGACCAAGCTCACCATTCTAAGCGACGACGGGCCGCAAGTGCTGGAAATGAAGGCCGGCATGCTGACTGTCGTTCCCGAAGGCTGCTGGCACCGCTTCCAGGCGCCCGATGGCGTCACCGTGCTGACCGCGACACCGCAGCCAACCGACCACTCGACCGCCGAAGACCCGCGGTAGGACGGCTAGGCCTACGGCCCGTCATGGAACTTGGTTCGCACACACGCTGTACCCGAGCGAATCTTACCGTTAGAGTCCGCGTCGTTTTGCCACTATGGTCTTGTGCGGCCGTTTGAACGTCTCCCGATAGAACGAGGATCACCATGGGTTTCTTGAGATTCTGGTCCGACCTGAACATGTGGAACAAGTTTGGCATAGCCGTCGTTGGCGCGGTTGCCATCATTGGAGTCATCGCTTGGCTGCTTCCCTGAGGAAGTGGCTTCTAACCCCCCGGTTTCGCTCGTTCACCACCTCGGGAGCGCAGCCCGCGAGATGACAGCCTTCGCAGCAAGGCACGCCGTCGGGCCACGCAAGCGCCCTACGAGCCATGCCCGGTAGAAGCCCGAGGTGCGGCGGCGCCGGCTGGTCCTACAGGCCACCTCCCGACCCCATCGTTACCGTCACCTTGCCGATCCACCTTTGCTTGCGGCGGCTGAGGCGGTCAGCCTCGTTTTCCGCCCCGTAGTCGGCGGTCGGGGTCTGGCTTTCGTCGACCGAAAGCGGCGGCTCGAGCGCGTTGGCGTTGACAATGCCGTAGAGGGTGCCGTCGATCTCCGAGACCACGGCTGGTACGACACCACAGGTCCGACAGACCAGGAACTCGGCGGTCTTGTGGCCGAAGCTGTAGCGATTGACGGCGCTTTGGCCGGCGATGTCTATTTCCAACTCGCCGTCCGGGGCCGAGACGTAGAGGCCCTGGTGCTTCTGGCAAAAGTCGCAGCCGCAGTGACGTGGCGAGAGCCGCGCCGCGCCCTCGGCCACGCTCAAGGTCACTTGGATCGCGCCGCAGTGGCAGGCACCCTCGAACCTCGTCCTGGTCTCGTCCGCCATCGTTCACCTCCCTGCCGTTAGCGATCTTACATAGTTCCCGGTGGGCGTTCGAGAATTAGCCAGCGCTGCCCTCGCTTTCAGGCACCGGGCTTTGGCTCGCGCAGCATCATTCCCGCGTGTGGCCGGGCGCGAAGTCCTGCCGTCCGGCCAGCCGGTAGTGGCGACCGGGGTAAGTGAGGCGGGCGCGTGACACCACCAGGCCATTCGACCAGGTGCGGCGGGTCAGCTGCAGGCAGGGTTCGCCGGCGCCGATGCTCAACAGGTCCTGGATAGGTGCGCCCGGCAGCACCGCCTCGATGACGTGCTCGGCGGCGTCCATCGGGCCGAGCTGGTTGAGGTATTCGAAGGCCGTGGTGCGGGTAAAATCCTGGAGCAGGTAGTCGGCTGCGAAGGCCGGGTTGACGTGGCGCTCCTCGACCTGGACCGGGCGGCCGTCCTCCAGGTGAATCAGGAGCGAATGGAACACGGTCGCCGAGAGCGTCACCTCAAGCGCCTTGGCGACCGCCGGATCGGCGGACTCGTGAGCCAAGGTGACCACCCGGCAAGTATGATGGTGGCCCCTTTCAGCGATCTCCTCGCGGATGTCGCGGATTTCCATCAGGGCCGACTGGGGCTTGACCTCCGCGACGTATGTGCCGTCGCCCTGGACCCGGGTCAGCCAGCCCTCGACCGTCAGCTCCCTGAGGGCCCGGTGGGCGGTCATGCGGCTGACGCCCATCTTGCGGGTGATCTCGTTCTCCGAAGGCAGGCGTTCGCCCGCCGGCCAGTCGCCCGCCAGGATGCGCCCGACGATGTGGTCCTTGACCTGCTGGTAGAGTGGCGTGGTGTCTGGATCTCTGCTGACGGCCATGGGTTTCCGCGCGGGCTGGCAATCTCGTGGGGCTGAAGCTTTGTCGGCGCCACTTGTATAGACAAACCGGCGCGACCAAGCCAGGGCCTGGCTTCCAGGCACTCGGACATCGGACGGCGTCCAAAAAAATGCAACCGGCCACAGGCGGGGGCGTGCCTGGGCCGATTGCAGCTTCCTGCCGTGATGTGCCGCGTGATGCGGCAGCGGACGGGGCTCGTTCTTCGCTTATTGCTTTTACCGAGCCCTCGATCCGCGACGCGGGCTAGTGCGCTTAACTAGCCACGACTCCCGCTTGAGAGGCCTTTGGGAGTCTCGCGTTCAAACTGTTTGAGCCCGCGCCTCTTTGCGGTCGCGGACAATGTCCAGTCCCTTGCCGCCGATCAGAATGGCGGTCAGCATGATGGCCGAAACCAGCAGCGGGTCGTAGTTCAGCCGGGAGCTCATGATCCACAGGGTCTCGAACACCGAGGGCAGCGCCTGCGCCTTGGCGGCCAGGAAGATGAAGACGGACGGCGCCCCAATGGCCGTAGCGATGGAAGTTAGAAGTGATTTCATCGTTTGTCTCCTTAACCCTTACCTAGCGGAGTGATCGATTGAGAGTAGTTTTGAGTTAGTCTAAAACGCCTATCCACGAAGACGTCTCAGCCTGTAGATCAAATAATGTTAACTAATTGCTTTCTGCAAGTTCATATAATCTCATAAAATGAATATGAAATCAAGAAAATAATTCAACATTAGTTAACTGACATCTTTATATTAAATTATTATGACTTTAAAATAGCTTGAGAGATAAATCAGTTACAGCGTTAATTATTGTATTTGTCGATAAATTTAGTAAAAACTGATATATTTTTTTAGTCAAAAGCGCCCAATCCAGGCAAGCTCCTAGCAACCCGCGATATCACATGTCTTGCCGAGAACGGCGATGGCCCGATCCAGCTCGTTCTCACGGACCAGCAGGTAGTCGGTGTCGAAGGTTGAGATGGCGAAGATGCTGATGCCCGCGTCGGCCAGCGGGTTGGCCAAGGCGGCCAGGACGCCGGTCAGCGCGAAGTCGAGGGGACCCTCGACCTTGAAGGCCCGCCAGCCCGGCTCGACCCGTACCCCCTCAGGCACCCGTTCCAGGTCGCAGACCAGCGACAGCTCATCCGCTGTCCGGCTGATGGTGAGGAAGCCGGCCGTAATATCGATCCAGTCGGGCAGGGCCGCATCGGGTGCCAGCCGGCAGACCGCCAGAACCTGCGGCAGGACGAGTAACTTCAAACCCATGGCTCGGATCTCTGTTAAGCTGCTATCCAAATTGTCAGGCATTGTCCGGTAAAGCAAAGCCCCAGCATCATGGAACCCTACCGATTCACCGCCGGCACCGCGCCGCTCCTGGTTTCCATGCCCCATGTCGGTACCTACGTGCCGGCGGAAATCGCGGAGCGGATGAGCCCGGTGGCGCGGGCTCTGCCCGATACCGATTGGCACGTGGATCGCCTGTACGATTTTTTGGATCAACTTGGCGCGTCGGTGATCGCGGCCAACCATTCGCGCTATGTGATCGACCTCAACCGGGCGCCGGACAACCAGCAGCTGTACCCTGGCGCCAGCAACACCGAACTTTGCCCGACCACGAGCTTCGACGAGCAGCCGCTCTACCAGGCCGGCCAGGTGCCCGACGCTGCGGAAGTGGTGCTGCGCCGACGTGTTGCATGGCAACCCTATCACCAGTGTCTGCAGCAGGAATTGGAAGCGCTCAAGGCACGTCATGGTGTGGCGCTGCTGTGGGATGCCCATTCGATCCGCAGTCGGGTGCCACGTTTCTTCGACGGCCAGCTGCCGGATCTCAACCTGGGCACCGGCGGCGGCACGACCGCCGATCCAGGCCTGCTGGCGCGGCTCAGCGCACTGGCCGAGGCCGGGGCCTACAGCTGCGTCGCCAACGGGCGCTTCAAGGGCGGCTACATCACGCGCAACTATGGGCGCCCTGACGCGGGCATTCACGCGGTCCAATTGGAACTCAGCCAGGTTACCTACATGAACGAGGACCCGCCCTACGGCTTTCGCGAGGATCTGGCCGCCGGAATCCGGCCGCTGTTGCGTCGGCTGCTCGAAACCGCCTTGGAATGGGCTAGGAGCCCATGTTCAATGCTCGGACAGGCTCCTAGAGACGCCGGCCGGCCTTGACCGTGAAAGCGAGTGGGTTGAAGCCGATCCGGTAGGCCAGCTCGGCGGGCTGGTCAATCTCCCAAACGGCGAAGTCGGCTGCCTTGCCGGCCTCTAGGGTGCCATGGCTGTCAGCTAAACCGAGCGCCTTCGCACCGTGGCGCGTGACGCCGGCGAGGGCTTCCTCCGGGGTCATGCGGAACAAGGTACAGGCCATGTTGAGCACGGTCAGCAGCGAGGTGAGCGGTGAGCTGCCGGGATTGCTGTCCGTCGCCAGTGCGATCGGCACGGCGGCGGCGCGGAAGGCCTCGATCGGCGGCAACTTAGTCTCGCGCAAGAAGTAGAAGGCACCGGGTAGCAGGACGGCGACGGTTTCCGCGGCGGCCATGGCGGCCACGCCGGCCTCGCCGGTGTACTCCAGGTGGTCGGCCGACAGCGCCCGGAACCGCGCCGCAAGGGCCGCGCCGCCCAGATCGGACAGCTGGTCGGCATGCAGCTTGACCGGCAGGCCATGGCGGCCGGCGGCCTCGAACACCCTTGCGGTCTGATCCGGTGTGAAGGCGATGCCCTCGCAGAAGGCATCGACCGCGTCGGCAAGGCCGGACGCGGCGACCTCCGGCATCATCGCGATGACGGCCTCGATGTAGTCGTCGGCTCGGCCGACGAATTCCGGCGGCACTGCATGGGCGCCCAGGAAAGTGGTGCGCAGGGTGACCGGCAGGGATTTACCCAAAAGCCGGGCGACCCGCAGTTGCTTCAACTCGTTGGCCAGGTCGAGGCCATAGCCGGACTTGATCTCGACCGTCGTGACACCCTCGGCAATCAAGGCCGCCAGTCGCGTTTGCGCCGTGTCGAACAGGTTCTGCTCGCTCGCCGCGCGGGTTGCTTCGACGGTGGAAACGATGCCGCCGCCGTGGCGGGCGATTTCCTCATAGCTGGCACCCTGGAGGCGCAGCTCGAACTCCTTGGCCCGGTCACCGCCATAGACCAGGTGGGTATGGCAGTCGATCAGGCCGGGCGTGACCCAACGTCCTTCGAGATCGCTATGGTCACGCGCCAGGTCTTCCGGCCGGCCCGGCAGATCGGCCGCCGCGCCGATCCAGACGATTCGACCGCTCTCGACCGCAATCGCGCCCTTCTCGACGGTGCCATAGGGCCCCTCGAGGGTCATGGTCGCCAAGCGGCCGTTGCTCCAGATCGCATCCCACATACCGGTTGTTATCGCAGGCGGCGGGCAAAAAAAGAAGGGGGTGGAAGCTCCGCCCGCCAAGAGGACAAGGTCTTGCGACGTTGTCAGAAGTTGTATTTCAGACCGACCACACCCAAGACGCGGGCGCCAGGAAACAGCTCTTTATCATCGAGACTTGGTATAAGCTGTTCGCCAAATCTGTCCGGGAGTCAGCGATCATTCCATGACCGAGAAACTTCTGTTTGCCGAACTGGCTTTGCTGCCGGACGGCTGGCGCCGCGATGTCCGCCTCGAAATCGCCGATGATGGAAGCCTGGTCGGGGTGATCCCCGGCGCTCGGGCCGAAGGTGCGCCGCGCGCCGCGGGGCCGGTGATGCCGGGCATGCCGAACCTTCACAGCCATGCCTTCCAACGCGCCATGGCCGGACTGGCCGAGCGAGCCGGACCGGGCGACGACTCCTTTTGGACTTGGCGTGAGGTCATGTACGGCTTCGTTCGCCGCCTTACGCCCGAGCAGGTCGAGGCGATTGCCGCGCAGCTTTACCTCGAAATGCTCAAGGCCGGCTACACCGCGGTCGGCGAATTCCACTACCTGCACCATGACCCGGACGGACGGCCCTACGACGACTTGGCGGAGATCTCGCGGCGCATTCTGGCCGCGGCGCGGCACACGGGGATCGGACTTACACACCTGCCGGTGCTCTACGGTTATGGCGGCTTCGGCGGGCAGCCGGCCGGCGAGGGTCAGCGCCGTTTCATCAACGACCCGAACCGCTTCCTCAAGCTTTTGGAATTGCTGCACGCCGAAACCAAGGACGACCCACAGTGCGCGCTCGGCATAGCGCCCCATTCCCTGCGTGCGGTGACGCCCGAGACGCTCAAGGTCGTGGTCGAGGGGCTCGACGCCTTGGACCGGGGTGCGCCGGTTCATGTCCATGTCGCCGAGCAGCAGAAGGAGGTGCACGACTGCATCGCGTGGAGCGGCGAGCGGCCGGTCGAGTGGCTGTTGGCCAAAATGGACCTGGGGCCGCGCTGGTGCCTGGTGCACGCGACCCACATGACCGAGCAGGAAACCGAACAGCTGGCCCGTTCGGGCGCGGTCGCCGGCCTTTGCCCGACCACCGAGGCCAACTTGGGCGATGGCGTCTTCCCGGCCGACGACTATCTCGCCCACCACGGTACTTTCGGCATCGGCTCCGACAGCCACATTTCGGTCAGCCCGATCGAGGAACTGCGTTGGCTGGAATATGGTCAGCGCCTGATCCGGAAGCGCCGCAACCTCCTGAGCGGCGGTGGCGCGGCGCCTTCGGTCGGCAGCTTGCTCATCGCCAAAGCGCTGGCCGGCGGGGCCCGGGCCCTGGGCCGGCCGATCGGCCGGCTGGAGCCCGGCTGCCGCGCCGATCTGGTCGTGCTCGACCTCGACTGCCCGGCGCTCGCCGGCCGGGCGGAAGACGTATTGCTCGACGCCCTGGTCTTCGCCGGCAACGACAACCCGGTGCGCGATGTCATGGTCGGCGGCCGCTGGGTCGTGCGCGACGGCCGTCACGACGACGAAGCCGCGATCCTGGCCGGCTATCGCGCCGCGCTCAAGGTGCTCTCGGCCTGAACGCCGCCATGACCGAGATCAGCTTCATCTACCTGAATGGGCCCGACATCGATCGTCTGGCCCTCGGCGACGACGAGATCCTGGATGCGGTCGAGGCCGGCTTGCTGGCGCAGGGCAGGGGCGAAACGGTGATTGAGCCGCGGGTCCACCTGGAGCCGGACCCGGCCTTTCGCGGCCACTTCAACGTGTTGCGCGGGTACATCGCGCCCATGAACCTGGCCGGGGTCAAGATCGTCGGCGACTACCTGGACAACTACAAACAGGGTCTGCCGTCGGAAATGGCGCTGCTCAACCTCTTCGACCCGCGCAGCGGCATGCCGGTCGCCCTGCTCGACGCCACGGCGATCACCGAGATGCGCACCGGCGCGCTGACGGCGCTCGGCGCCAAGTACCTGGCGCGTGGAGACTCCAAGGTGCTCGGCCATATCGGCGCCCGCGGCACGGCCTATTGGAACGTCCGCCTGCTCGACCACCTGTTCGATTTCGAAGAGATCCGCGTCCACTCCCGCCGCCCGGAAAGCCGCGAAGCCTTCGCCAGCCGCCTCATAAGCGACCTGGGCAAGGATGTTCAAGTCGTCGAAAGCTGGGAAGCCTGTCTCAAGGGCGCCGACATCCAAGTCGAGGCGTCACGCCTGGAGGCCCCCGAACCGCTGTTCAAGACGGCCTGGGTGAAACCCGGCAATCTGGTGATCCCCTACGGCACCATGAGCGCCGTGGAACTCACGCTCACCGATGTGATGGACAAACTAGTGGTCGACGACTGGGGCCAGGTGCACGCGGGAAAGTTCGGCGCTCTAAGAGCGCATGTGAATGCCGGCCAGCTCTCTGCAGAGACACTCCACGGCGAGCTCTGCCAGATTGCCGCGGGCGACAAGCCGGGCCGGGAAAGCGACGAGGAGACCATCCTGTTCTGGCACCGGGGGCTGTCGCTCTCCGACATCGCATTGGGCGCGGCCATGGTGGCAAAGGCCAAAAGGCTCGGCGTTGGTCAACGTTTGCGTTACGCGTGAGGTCGCTTGCCGCCGATTGCTCTTAAGCACCTATACGACCGCCGGGAGAAGTTGTATATACAACTTGATCGGATCAAGCTGGCCGTCTTGAAAACGACCAGCAAGGTACGGTTTTAGAAGGGGCTAAAGCCCCCATTGGCGCTCAGGAGGTTTCATGGCACGTAACGGGCCGCGCCGCAGCAACCGCACCCGCCGGGAGGGGGCGGCTTTCAATCAATTGCCCTGGCGCCAGGTGCGCAACACCTACGGCCCGGTCGAGGTGCTTGATGAGGCGCAGATCGAGGCGATCCACGATGCCTCGCTGACCATTCTCGAGGAGATCGGGATGGATTTTCTCCACCCCGAGGCGCTGGCCATACTGAAGGATGCCGGCGCCGATGTGGAAAGCGGGTCGGAACGGGTGCGCTTCGACCGCGGCCTGGTGCTGGAAGCGGTCGCCAAGGCGCCTTCGAGCTTCACCCTGCACGCGCGCAACCCGGACCACAATCTGGCGATCGGCGGCAACAACATCGTCTTTACCGCGGTCGCCAGCGCGCCCAATGTGTCCGACTGCGACGGCGGGCGGCGGGTCGGCAACTTCGAGGATTTCAGCAACCTGCTGCGGCTCACGCAGGCTTTCAATATCATTCATCTTAACGGCGGCTATCCGGTGGAGCCGGTCGACCTGCCGCCGTCGACCCGTCACCTGGACTGCGTTCGGGCTTTCGTGACGCTGACGGACAAGGTGTTTCATGCCTATTCCCTTGGCCGCACGCGGATTCTCGATGCGCTGGAGATGACCCGGATCGCCCGGGGCATCGACGAGGCTCAGCTGGCGCGCGAGCCAAGCCTCTTCAGCATCGTCAACACCTCCTCTCCGCTGCGTCTCGACGGCCCGATGATCGAAGGTATGATCGAGATGGCGCGCCGCAATCAGGTGATCGTGGTGACGCCCTTCACTCTGTCCGGCGCCATGAGCCCGGCGACCTTGGCCGGCGCCCTGGCGCAGCAGAACGCGGAGGCACTGGCCGGCCTGGCCTTCACACAGATGATCAATCCGGGCGCGCCGGTGGTCTATGGCGGCTTCACCTCCAACGTCGATATGAAGTCGGGCGCGCCGGCCTTCGGCACCCCCGAATACGCCAAGGCGACGATTGCCGGCGGCCAGTTGGTGCGCCGCTACGGCATACCCTTCCGCTCATCCAACGCCAACGCCAGCAACATGGTCGACGCCCAGGCCGCCTATGAGTCGGAGATGTCGCTCTGGGCGGCGGCCATGGGCGGCGCGAACATCGTGATGCACGGCGCCGGCTGGATGGAAGGGGGACTTACCGCCTCGTTCGAAAAGTTGGTGTTGGATGCCGAACTGTTGCAGACGATGGCAGAGTTCCTGCGGCCGATCGAGGTCAACGAAGATACCTTGGGTCTCGACGCGATCCGGGAAGTCGGCCCCGGCGGTCACTTCTTCGGCGCGGCCCATACGCTGGCGCGCTACGAAAAGGCCTTTTATGCGCCAATCCTGTCGGACTGGCGCAACTTCGAGGCCTGGCAGGAGGCCGGCAGCCCGGATGCGACCCAACGGGCCAATCGGCTCTACAAGCAGATCCTGGCGGCCTACGAAGCGCCGCCGCTCGATCCGGCCGTGGCCGAGGAACTCGATGCCTTCGTGGCCCGGCGTAAGCGGGAAGGCGGCGCCGAGGCCGCCTGATCCGGCCTTCAGGCGACCCGTTCGCCCGGCCCCACGCCCGTGTCGTTGGCCACCCGAAGCTGGGAGAAAACCGGCGCATTGTAGCAGGGGTGGACCGGCGGTTCCTTCGGCCGGAGCAGGTAGCGCCAGACAACTTCCAGATAGCCGCCGTAGCGGTAGTGGCCGTTCGCGGCCAAGAGGGTCGCGCGCTGCGCCCGGTAGCGCGCGGGTAGGGCATACCAGGCGAGGCCGGGCTCGGCGTGGTGCTGGGCATGCAGGTTGTTGTTCAGGTACAATAGGGACATGACCGGTCCGGCCTCGATCAGGACGCTGCGCTCGCCGGTCTCTTCGCGCGCCTGATGCTCCAGAAAAGAGCGCAGCAGGGTCAAGGCGATGCCCGGGTAGACAAAGAAAGCCAGGTAGCTGGCCAGCGGCATCCGGCAGGCCCACAGGACCCAGACCAGCACCAAACCCGCGCCCAGGCCGTGCAGCAGCCATGCCTTCAGATCGCGGAAGTCGCCGTTCATCAGCTTGCCGGCGGCACTCCCGTAAAGCCGTCCGATGCAGAACAATGGCCCGAATAGAAGGCGCCCGAGAACGGAATTGTGCGCCCGGGCCAGCAGCCGTGGAAGAGGGCCCATACGCGCCCAGCGCTCCGGCGTCAGATAGTAGGATTCGCTGTCGGCGAGCGGGTCGGTGAGCCTTTCGTTGCAGTGATGTTCCAGGTGTGTGTCCCGATATATACGGTAGGGCATCCATAGCCAAAGGCTAGGGAAGACCAGGGCCTCGTTGATCGCCGCCCAGGGTGTTGGGTGGCCATGCACCGCCTCGTGCTGGAGCGAAGCTTGCAAGCAGACCAGATAGCTGCCCAAGGTCAGGAGAAGCCACCAGGGAAGGCTAGCATGATGCCAGGTAAAGAAACCGAACCCACCATAGGTGGCGGCCATCAAAAAAAGCGTGGGCCACTCCAAATATCGGTTCTTGGATCGTCTTCGTACGGGCCTTGCGGCACTTCTTACCTTCATTTTCGGTATCATCTCCGGTTCAAGTCATCCTTCAGGATCCCCCACAGACCCAGCAAAAATACTAGCTGACTATTCTACAGCCAACAACGCGGGAATGCGCACAATGTGAAGCATGTGATCACCAAAAATAAAACTTGGTGACTTTAGGCAACATGTGATAATTTTTCGAAAGACCGTTGAGAGAAATGCAAGAGTAGGTTGCTATGGATCGGCGAGAGACGGTTGAGGTGTTCCGCCGCCACTTGAACGAGGTGATCGAGCGTTCGGGGCTCAGTCGCTCGGCCTTCGCGGCCAGAATCGGCCTGGATCGTTCGACCCTGTCCCAGCTGCTTTCGTCGGAAAACCTGCGGCTACCGCGTGCTGAGACATTCGCCGCGATAGCCTCATCCGAGCATGTCAGCGTGGACTGGCTGCTGGGGCTCAGCCAGGAAGGCCAGATCGGTACCGACGTGGTTGCGCAGGAGCTGGAAATCGCGCCCGGCGCGGCGTCACCGGTCGACGAACGGCTGCAGCGTTGGCACGCCGAGGCGGCCGGCTACAAGATTCGCTATGTGCCGGCCACGCTGCCGGACCTTTTAAGGTCGGAGGAAGTCATCGAGTTCGAATACCGGGAGCAGGGCAGTTCCGTGCCCCAGGCCCGTCTTCAGCAGGCCGAGGAGCGCCTGGCCTACAGCCGTCGGCCGGAGACCGATATGGAGGTGTGCAGCTCATTCCAGTCGGTCATAGAGTTCGCGCGCGGCGAAGGGATCTGGCGCACCTTGCCGATCGAGACCCGGCGGGGTCAGATCGTCGCCATGATCACGCTGCTGGACGAGCTTTATCCGACCTTTCGCTGGTTTCTCTATGACGGGCTAACTCACTACAGCGTGCCCATGACGGTGTTTGGGCCCAAGCGCGCCGCTGTTTACGTCGGCAACATGTACTTCGTCTTCAATGCGACCGAGCATATCCGCGAACTGACCAACCATTTCGACCGCTTGATCCGGGCGGCGGTGGTGCAGCCGCCCGACGTCGGCGACTTTCTGAAACGTCAGCTCGACGAGTTGGATCAGCGCGGTTCTTCCTGAGCGGGAGACGGACCATGACGCTTGCAAGCCTTCCCATGTACGACCTGCCGGAACTGACTGGCGCTACGGACGCCTGGTGGGCAGGGTTGGCAAGGGCCTTTCGCCAAGCAGGAATCGCCGAGGTGCCATCGACCTTGTTTCGACCGGACGCTATGACATCGCATTGGGGCGATCCGGCCCTTTTGTTCAGCCAGACCTGCGGCTATCCGCTGACCCATGAACTGAAATCCGTGGTGCAGCTGGTCGCCACCCCTGCCTATGTCGCGCCCGGCTGCCATGGCGCTGGTTATGCGAGTGTTGTTGTGGTCAGGAATGGCGATCCGGCGCGGGATATCGCGCAGCTTCGCGACCGGGTTTGCGCGGTCAACGCCCCGGACTCCCAATCCGGCTACAATGGTTTGCGCCGCTTGATCGCGCCCCTAGCGGTCGCCGGCCGGTTCTTTTCAGATGTCGTGGTCAGTGGCGGCCATGCAGCCTCGCTGGCGGCGGTTGCCGGCCGGCAAGCCGACGTAGCAGCGGTCGATTGCGTGACCTTTGCACTTCTGTCGCGCTGCCGGCCCGCCGCTGTCGAGGCCTTGCGGGTCTTGACCACGACACAATCGGCTCCGGGGCTGCCGTACGTCACCCGAGCGAGCGGCGGCGACACTCTTCTACGCCGCCTGCGGGACGGCCTGTTTGCGGCCCTTGCGGATCCGAATCTGGCCGCGGCGCGCGCCGACCTGTTGATCGCCGGGGCCGAGGTGCTGCCGTTCGAAGCCTATGGCTGCATTGATCGGATGGAAGCTGAAGCGGTCGCTGACCGCTATCCGGAGATCGCCTAAGCCGGCTGTCTATCTGGACCCGGGCGTGCAAAAGGGCCGGAACCAGTAGTTCCGACCCTTTCACTACGACTACCCCAAGAGGCCAGGAGAGGTAGGGGCCTCTTGGAGCCCCCTTTGTAACGTTGGCCTGCGCTTTTAGCCCG
>Ga0265303_10001196_pt1 | contig 15776 bp, 16 predicted proteins | sample Helome_2_FD_192494 | JGI IMG/M metagenome (GOLD analysis project Ga0265303, IMG submission 192494) | Marine sediment microbial communities from subtidal zone of North Sea - Hel_20160317 (Illumina Assembly) | ecosystem: Environmental > Aquatic > Marine > Subtidal zone > Sediment ... | reverse complement strand
TCGCTGTTGAGCCGGTCGGCTGCAACGAACTCGACGTCTGAAATACCGACAAATGCCAGCGCGTGCCTCAGGTAAGGCGTGGCGAAGTCCATCGGGCTGCCTGCCGGCACCCCGCCTGTCGCCATGACGACGTAGGCCTTCTTGCCCGTCAGCAGCCCTTCCGGGCCGTTCTCAGTGTAGCGAAACGTCAGTCGTGCGCGCGCAATCATGTCGATCCAGGCTTTTAATGAAGCCGGAATCGAGAAGTTGTACAAGGGCGTGCCGATCACGATGACGTCGGCTTCCCTGAGCTCGGCGACCAGCGAGTCCGAGAGCGCCAGGACCTCTCGCTGCGTGTTGGAGCGCGATTCTTCCGGCGTGAAATTGGCGTCGACCCAGGCTTCATCGACAAATGGTATGCCGTGGGCCAGGTCGCGACGAGTGACCTGCACGTTGCCGTCGCGGGCGTCCAGCGCCGCAACAAGGTCTTTCGTCAGTTGGCGGCTGGCCGAGCCGGCGGATCGGGCGCTTGCGCTGATTTCCAATAGGTTGCTCATGATCGTGTCTCCGTTGAATCGCTGTTTTCTGTTGGATTCAGTGTCACTGTTGACAGAATAGAGATAAATAGTAATCTGAAGATATGATTGTTCTCTAAAAAGCAACAATATGGATAAATTTGAGGATTTACAGGCATTTGTAGCCGTCGTCGAGGCGGGTAGCTTCACGGCCGCGGCCGAACGCCTCAATTCGGCGAAATCGGCTGTCAGCCGACGCGTTTCGGCGCTCGAGGAGCGCCTCGGCGTGCAGCTCCTGCGGCGAACCACCCGGGTCCTCAACCTGACCGAGACAGGCAGCAGCTTCTACGAGCATAGCGCCCGCATCCTGGCCGATCTCGACGAGGCTGAAGCGGCCGTGCAACAGGAACATGGAGAACTGCGCGGGACGCTGCGCGTTGCGCTGCCACTATCGTTCGGCGTGCGGCACATGTGCAAACCGATTGCGGCTTTCAGCAGGCAGCATCCCAAGGTGGAGTTCGACCTCGATCTCAACGACCGACGCATCGATCTCATCGAAGAGGGCGTCGACGTCGCGTTGCGCATTGGCCATCTCAGCGACTCGTCCCACATTGCGAGGCGCCTGTTCGATGCGCGCACGGTTGTTTGTGCTTCCCCGCATTACCTGAGCGTGCATGGTGAGCCCAGGGCGCCTGTCGACCTGCTGGACCACCGCTGCCTCGTCTATTCGAATCTGCAGGATCCCGCCAGGTGGCCCTACAGGGGCAAGGACGGCAAGAAGCAGACGATAGACATCGAGCCCGTGTTGTCAGCCAGCAGCGGCGACTTCCTGACGAATGCGGCCGCCCATGGCATGGGCTTGGTCATACAACCGACGTTTATCGCGTCGGACGCCATTCGCCGCGGCAATCTCGTGCCTGTACTAACAGAGTATGAGTGGCCCGTTACGCCGGCCTATGCCATTTATCCGCCCACGCGGCACCTGTCCTACCGGGTTCGCGCCTTTATCGATTTTCTTGCGGAGCGTTTTGCGGGGACTCCACAATGGGATCGCGACTGCGGGCACTGAGCGCGAGCAGGGTCTGACCTGCGTAATAAAAAGGTAAGCCCCAGACGTAAGTAGGGAAACTGGTCTCGACGAGCCGCAATGCGGCGACCGAAAGGTCAGAAACGAAAAACAGCAATGCCCCGGCAAGTATTGTGATGGGCGCGCCGTGCCCGCAGGTTCCAATTGCCGCCACGAGCATAAGGCTGATAACGACCGTGTAGGCCCGTACCGGGACGAGCATTTCGGCAGGCACGTGCGGGGCGAGCCACAGCGACACCGTAATGGCTGCGGTCACGACCGGTATCGCGCCGAGCACAATCCATCTCATACTGACGCCGCGAATTGCGAATGCGCCGATATAGCACACGTGCGCCACCAGGAATGCCCCGAGGCCGAACAGGAAAGCGCCTTGCGTTTCGCCAATCAGGAAGGCGTCGCCGAACCACGAAAATACGAGCCCAAGCAACAGGACTCGGCCGAAGAGTGAGCGCAGCGCGCCAACTCGAAGCGCCACCGCCAAAAAGCCGGTGGAAGCAATCAGTTTTGCCGTGGCGGCGGCAACGTTCAAGTCGAGCAACAGCAAGGATACGAGCGCGACGCATCCCACGGATGTCAGTGCGACGAAAAATCGAGGGGGCGGCATCCTCATGCGGCAATTGTACGCGTCGAGAGGGCATCCGATGTCACTTCCGGAGCGAATCAATTGTGGGTGCGCAGGCTGACATCGAATCTTCTGGCTTCGAACGGGTCAATAGCTATTGGGTATAGAATCAGCCGCCACGCAGCACGTGAGTTCTTGTAACAGGCGGCCTCGCGGAGGGGTGTATCGGTGAAAGTTGCGGTAATCGGTGGGACCGGGTTCGTCGGCGGCTATCTCGTAGACGCCCTCGTGGAGAAGGGTCACGAGGTGTCGGTGCTGGTCCGTCAGGGCAGCGAGAGCAAGTTGCGCGCGTCGGAAGCCGTGCGTGCGGTACCGGGTGACCTGTCGTCTGCTTCAGCACTGCGTGCCGCCGTGGAAGGCTGCGACGCCGTCATCTACAACATTGGAATACTCCGGGAATTCCCGCGGCGCGCGATCACTTTCGAGACAACGCAATTTGAGGGAGTTGTGCAGACCGTCGACGCGGCACGCGATGCGGGCGTGCCTCGCATGCTGTTGATGAGTGCCAACGGTGTGAAGCGAGACGGCACACCTTACCAGGATACCAAGCACCGGGCCGAGGAATACGCGATGCAGAGTGAGCTCGCCGTTACGATATTTCGCCCGTCCGTCATCTTTGGCGATCCTCATGGCACTATGGAGTTCGCGACGCAACTCTACCGCGACATGGTTCGACCGCCGTTGCCTGCCGTCGGCTTCTTCGCCGGGAGTGACCCGCACAAGGGCGCAATCCTGATGTCTCCGGTTCACATCGACGATGTTGCCAACGCATTCGCCAACGCCCTCGAAGACGATGCAACCATAGGCAAGATCTACGAACTTGGCGGCCCGGAAGTTCTCACGTGGCGCGACATAATCGCGCGCATTGCCGAAGCGACAGGGCGAAAGAAGTGGATCCTCCCGATGCCGACCTGGATCATGCGCATCGGCGCTACCGTGTTTGACTGGTTGCCGTTTTTTCCGGTCACGCGTGACCAGCTGACCATGCTCGAGGAGGGGAATACCGCGGATCCCGGCATCCTCCGGCAGCTGTCCGGGCGTGAGCCGAAATCGTTTTCGAAAGAGAACCTTCGCTATCTCGGTGGATGAGCCAAAACGTCTTGATATATAGTCTCCGCATGCGCCTATTTTTAGCTATTGCTCTGCTGGTCCTGTACGTGGATGCCTCGGCCGCCGAGCGTGTCACAGAGTTTCGCGGCACCGGCAATTCGACAACGGCTATTTTCCGTGTCGAATCTCCATGGGTGCTCGACTGGCGCCTGGACGGTGACTACAACCAGCTCGTCGCACTCGAAATCACACTCGTTGAGGCGCGCACGGGGAAACACGTCGGGCGAGTGCTGCATACCAAGCGCAAGGGGAATGGCGTCAAGCTGTTCCACTCAGGCGGTTTGTATCAGCTTCGAGTCTCATCGACGCTGGCCCGCTGGACGATCAAGATCGACCAGCTCACTGACGCAGAAGCCGAGGGGTACACGCCCAAGTAACGGGCTGTGGCATCGGCGCCACCGGGCCCACATGCGGTCGGCCCGATGTTGTGCGATCATCGCGTTGTGGAAAACGCCGCCAAACAAAAAACCAGCGTAACGATTACGTTGGCCGCTATCGTCATAGTGGTCTACGGCATGCAGGCGGCCAAGGTCATTCTCGTGCCGTTTATTGTCGCCGTTTTCCTTGCACTCATAACAGTCCGGCCGATGCTGTGGCTGCAAGCGAAGCGCGTTCCGTCGATCCTCGCGGCGCTGCTCATTGTTACGACGATCATGCTGATACTGGTCCTCGTCGGCATGATTCTCGGCACATCGATTGGAGACTTCACGGCGGCGATTCCCGGGTACCAGGCGAGGCTCGATACGATCGTCGATGGATTCGTCCAGTTCATTGCCCGGAATTTTAAGGATGGCCAGTCCATAGAGAGTCTGCGGGATATGGTCGATCCTGGTTGGGCGATGGGCCTCGTGGGTAACATACTGAACGGGCTCACGGATGTAGTGAAGAATATCTTCCTGATCATTTTCACGATGATCTTCATCCTGCTCGAGGCCTCGACCGTACAGACCAAGGTCGAGGCTGCGTTCGGCCGCTCCGAGAACCCGCTCGCCAATCCGGGGCAGTTTCTGCAGAACCTGGGACGCTATCTCGGTATCAAGACCATCGTCAGCATGGCCACAGGTCTTTGCGCGGGTATGCTGACCTGGGGGATCGGCCTCGACTTTCCGCTGTTGTGGGCGATGCTGGCGTTCCTGCTTAACTACGTTCCGACGATTGGCTCGATCATCGCTGCGGTACCGGCGGTGCTGCTTGCGCTCGTCCAGCTTGGACCCGGTGAGGCTGGTGCCACGGCAATCGGTTTCGTCGCGATCAACATTATCTTCGGCAATTTCGTCGAGCCGCGCCTGATGGGTTACGGCGTTGGCATCTCCCCGCTCGTCGTGTTCCTGGGCCTGGTGTTCTGGGGCTGGGTCTTCGGCCCCATCGGCATGCTGTTGTCGGTACCGCTGACGATGACGATGAAGCTCCCGCTGGAAGCGGACGAACGTACGCGCTGGATCGCGATCCTGCTGGGCTCGGAGAGGGATGCCGAGTACGCCCTGCGTCACCGGGCGGAACTCGAAGCTGCGAAGGCCGATCAGGCGACGTCTACGTCTTCGTAATCCTCGACGACGGGCTCGGTTTCCTCGATCTGTTCGAGCAGGTTGATGGCTACCGCCACGAAGTCGGTATCAGTGATGATGCCGACCAGTTTTTCCCCGTCGATGACCGGCAGACAGCCAATACTGTGTTTCTCCATGAACAATGCGGCCTGGCGCAGGCTGGCATTGACGTCCACCGTGGCGACATCGGCGACCATTGCGTCTGCGATACTGATTTCATCCGCGTGGATACGATTCCGCGGGTCGCGCAGAAAGCTGTCGGTTGCGGCCAGCACGTTGGTCAGGGATACGAGGCCGACGATTTCGTCGTCGACGACCACCGGGATATGGTGAATGCGGTGCTCCTGCATCAGGCCGCGCGCCTCGGCCAGGGTCGCGGACGGCGCTACCGTGATCAGGTTCGTACTCATGATGGCTTCAATGGTAAACATGGCCCCGTCCTTCTTTTTCTCTCTACTTTTCAGTCTATCCAAGGACCGGCCGAGCGCTATTGCGAGAAACACGTATTTCGCTCGGATAATCATGCCCTGCGGGCGTTTTCGGACAGTCACACGGGAGTTGCAAAAGCGGGTTGTTGTTCTAGACTGAACAGCCCCACGTAGCCACGGTCTGAGACAGTATGAACAAGCGATTCCTGTTGCCTTGCCTGCTGTTGCTCGCACAGCCCGTTCTCGCCAATGACGACGTCCAGGATGCCAGGCAGCTGGTTCGAGACGCCATAGAACACTGGCGAGGGCTGTCGTCCTACACCGTGATGACGATGGTTATTCACCGCCCGGACTGGGAGCGCTCGATGACAATGCGCGCCTGGACCAAGGGGCAGGAGCAGTCGCTTGTGCGCGTCGTCGAGCCGCGGAAGGATCGTGGCAATGGCACGTTGATCGATGACAAGAACATGTGGACGTTCTCGCCGAAGATCAATCGCGTCATCAAGGTGCCGTCTTCGATGATGGGGCAGAGCTGGATGGGTTCGGATTTTTCGAACAAGGACATTGCACGCGCTGATGACATTATCGACCAGTACGATCACAGGGTGCTGTCGCAGGAAACGTTCGAGGACATCGTCGTGTACGAGATTGAATCGGTACCGCACGAAGACGCGGCCGTGGTTTGGGGGCGCGAGGTGTTGAAGATCCGCGCGGATCACGTCGTGCTCGAGCACGCGTTTTATGATCAGGACGGCGAACTCGTCAAGAAACTCGTCTCGCTGGAGATTGCCGATATGGGCGGCCGCACGATCGCGAAGCGACAGCGCATGACCAAGGCGGACGAGCCAGAAGAATGGACCGAAATCGGCGTCAATGAGATTGAGTACGAGCTGGAACTGAATGAGGGTCTGTTCACGCTGTCGAACCTGCGCAACCCGCGAGACTGAACTCGATGAACATCGTGCTGCGCCTTGCATGGCGCAACCTCTGGCGACAACCACGACGGACGTGGCTAACGACCGGGGCAATGGTGTTTTCGAACACGCTGCTCGTCTTCATGATCTCGCTGCAATTCGGCATGTACGATCTCATGATCGACAACACTCTGCAGGTGTTTACGGGGCATATGCAGGTCCAGGCGCCGGGCTACAAGGACGACCAGAAGATCCGCCAGGTCGTACCCGAAATCCTGCCGCTGGCGACGCGTCTGCGCGAAGAATTTGGCCTCGATACGATCGCGGCGCGCGGCTGGGCTTTCGGGCTCGCGTCGAGCGACGAGCGCAGTTATGGCATCGGGATCTTTGGAGTGGAACCTGACTACGAACCCAGGGTGTCGAGCATTCCCGGGCTCATCAAGGAGGGCCGCTTTCTCGAAAATAACGACGCAACTGGCATCGTTGTCGGTGCCGTGCTCGCACGCAATCTGCGGGTCGGGATCGGCGACGAGCTGACGTTGCTCGGGAGTGGCCGCGATGGCTCGTTCGCCGCAGCCGTCGTTGAAGTCATGGGTATTTTCGAAAGCGGGATCCCGGATATCGACAGGAGCTTCGCGCAGATACCGCTCGCCCTGTTCCAGGACGTTTTCTACATGGAGGGTGCGGGTCACCAGGTTGTGATCAGTGCAGCGACGATCGACGCTGCCGAACTGTTGGTGCCGCAGGTCGCCGCTTCTCTGCCAGGCGATCCGGAGCTCGTCGTTCACGACTGGGACGCACTGCAGCCGGGACTCAAACAGGCCATTAAGGCCGACATGAGCAGCGCCTTTTTCATGTACGGCATACTCGTCATCCTGGTTGCGTTCAGCGTCCTCAACACGCAGCTGATGTCGGTGCTGGAGCGCACGCACGAATTCGGCATCGTCATGTCACTGGGTCTCAGGCCCGGCCGGCTCGGTCGCCTGGTTATGCTCGAAACAGCGTTCATGGGGCTCATGGGCCTCGTTATCGGCGCGATCACGGGCACGATTTTCACAATGTGGTTCACGGTCAATGGGCTGTCGATTCCGGGAATGGAGGAAATGGCAGCTACCTTCAACCTGCCGGCGCGGATTTACCCCGAAGTGACCTTTGGCACGGCCGTCGCAGGTCCGCTGATTGTCTACGTGTTCACCTTGCTCGCCGCGGTCTACCCGGCCTTGCGGTTGCATCGGCTGCACCCCGTCGAAGCGATGAGGGTCAACTGATGCGCATGGCCCCGGTACTCAGTCGGCTTGCCTGGCGCTACCTGTGGCGCAATCACCGTCGCACGATCATCATGCTGAGCGCGATCGCCGTCGGTTCCTGGGCGATGATTTTCATGACGGCGCTGTCGCGAGGCATGGTTGACCAGATGATCAGGGACGGGATCAGCGTGCTTCCGGGACATGTGCAGATTCACGACCCCGAATTCCTCGATGATCCAAGCGTGGCCAATCGCATTTCGATCCCCGACTCGGAGTGGGCCGCTCGCTTCGATGCGGCCGGATTCAGGGCCTGGGCGAGCAGGGTCAAGGTGCCGGCTGTCGTGACGAGCGAGCGCGAGTCGCGCGGTGTCACGTTGCTCGGCATCGATCCGGCCGCTGAACGCGAGTTCTCGTTCGTGTCCTACGACGATGTCGACGGGCGCTTCCTGGAGAGCCCCGAGGACAACGGCGTGGTGATCGGCCGCAAGCTTGCCGACAAGCTCGATACTGATGTTGGCAAGCGCATCGTACTCATGAGCCAGGACCCGGACAATGAAATTGCCGACCGCGGGTTTCGTATCGTTGGCCTGTTCGAAGCCAGCATGCCGTCTTTCGAGGAATCGTACGTGTTCGTCGGTAAGACCACAGCTCAGAAGATGTTGCGTATCGGCGAGGCGACAACCGAGATTGTATTTCTCGGCGACGACTACCGCGACGTTGAGCCAACCTACGAGGCCGTCGTCGCCGCCGTCGACGACGGCCTCGATGTCCGCCGCTGGCACGAGATCGACACTTATCTCGGCACCATGCTCCGGGTCATGGACGGCTTTGTCCTGATCTGGGTCGTCGTGATCTTCCTGGCGTTGTCCTTCGGTCTCGTCAACACACTGGTCATGGCCGTGTTCGAGCGCGTGCGGGAGATCGGCCTGATGCTTGCCCTCGGCATGAAACCCTCGAGCATCCTGGCGCAGATCCTCATCGAATCGATGCTGCTGCTGGCGACAGGACTCGTGATCGGCAATGTGCTGGCCGTACTGACGATCCAGCCGCTGCAGGGTGGTATCGACATCTCCGTGGTTGCCGAGGGCATGGAGATGATGGGCGCGTCGAGCGTCCTCTATCCGAAGCTGTATCTCAACGACGTGATTCTTGCGAACGTCGTAGTACTAATCCTCGGTTTTCTTGCGAGCCTGTCACCGGCCTGGCGCGCGTCACGATACGAGCCGGTCGAAGCAATAACGAAGGTGGGATGATGAGTTCCGTACGTTGCGTGGATCTGTGCAAGACTTATCGGCAGGGCGACCAGGACGTGAAAGCGCTGGACCATGTCAGTATCGAAATCGAGGAGGGCGGCTTCGTCTGCCTCGTGGCGCCGTCGGGTGGCGGCAAGACGACGTTGCTCAACGCGATAGGTGGTCTCGACATTCCTGACAGCGGGGAGGTATGGGTTGCCAATCAACGAATCGATGAGATGAGCAAGGGCGAACTCGCGGACCTGCGACTGGCCAGTATCGGCTTCGTGTTCCAGGCCTACAACCTGATTCCGGTGCTGACGGCACGGGAGAACGTCGAATTCGTCATGCAGGTCCAGGGCGTGTCCGCCAATGAGAGGCGGACGAAATCTTCGGCAATACTCGAAGAGGTCGGCCTGCAAGGACTTGAGAACCGAAGGCCGGCGGAGATGTCCGGCGGGCAGCAGCAGCGTGTTGCCGTTGCAAGGGCCATCGTGTCGCGTCCCGCCCTGGTGCTGGCGGACGAACCGACGGCCAACCTCGATTCGAAAACTTCCGACGAGCTCATGGAGCTGTTCACCGAGCTCAATCGCCACCACAACACGACATTCGTTATCGCAACGCACGATCAGCGCGTCATGCGCTACGCCAAGCGCATTGTGCGCATGCTCGACGGACGCATTGTCGAAGACCTGGAGCAGGATGCGGCGTAGCGCGATATTTCTGCTGTTGCTGACATCGGCGGCTGTGGCCGACGACTGGCGGCTCGATTATGGCGGTCACAGCAAACTCCGGCTGACGGGGCAGGTGTACCCGTCGCGCAGTGTGTTTCGGGATGTGATCGGGGAGGAGGCGATTGATGGCGGCCTCAGCCTGCGACTCAAGTTCGGCGCCGGTACGGGGCGCTGGTCGGTCGATGCCGATTACCAGCTTCTCGTGTTGCACGGGGACGGCATAGAGCTGGGCAGCAGTGCACCGCCTGGCTCCGAGCTGTTTTTTACGACTTTGCCCAGTGACGATCGCCGCCTATTCGATCTTACTCACGTCATCGACGAAGGCGGCAAGGATGCAACGCTGCATCGGCTCGATCGTCTCACGGTGGGCTACACAGGAAGGAAGACCGTGCTGAGATTCGGCCGGCAGGCGCTGTCGTGGGGCAATGGCCTGTTCTACTCACCCATGGACCTCGTGAATCCGTTTGACCCCGCCGCGATCGACACGGAGTACAAAACGGGCGATGACCTGCTGTACCTGCAGTACCTGCGCGACAGCGGCGACGACGTGCAGGGCGCCTGGGTCGTACGCCGTGAGCTCGCGAGCGGAGACGTCGAGAGCGGCGAGGCGACCGTGGCGTTCAAGTACCATGGCAACCGCGGAGAGTTCGAATACGATGTTCTTGTAGCCGAACACTATGACGACGAGGTGCTGGGTATAGGGGGCGGTATCAGCATCGGCGGCGCGATCTGGCGCGGCGACCTCGTGGCGACACATACGGACAACGATACTGCGATTCAGCTGGTCACAAACCTGAGTTATTCCTGGATCTGGAAGGGCAGGAATATGAGCGGCGCGATCGAGTATTTCTACAACGGATTTGGCGTATCTGTCGACAATTACGACCTCCTGAGCGTAAGCAACGACCCGGACTTGTTCGCGCGCCTGCAGCGCGGCGAGTTATTTTCGATTGGTCGCCATTACCTCGCCGGTAGCATCATCGTCGAAGTGACGCCGCTCTGGACTGTGACGCCGACGGTGCTGACCAACGTCTCTGATCCAAGTGCCTTGTTGCAGCTCGTTACGAACTACAGTCTTTCCGACAACATGGCCCTGCTCGCGAGCCTCAACCTGCCTTTCGGCCCCAAGGGCAGCGAGTTCGGTGGCATCGATGCGGCCACGCCGGATCGCTACCTGGCCGGGGGCGCAGGCCTGTTCGCGCAAATCGCGTGGTATTTCTAGCCGGCAGGGTTAGCCCGGCGGTGACAGGCTCGACATCAGGCGCTTGAAGCCGGCCTCGATCTCCAGTTCGAAGACCGGGTCCTTGATGTGATCGTACTCGGAGACGTCGAATTCGAGCGGCTCCATATCAAGCATCGATTCGACACGTTCAAACAGGTCATCTTCCTCCCACGTCATGTGCGCCCGCAGGTGCTTGACGTATCGGGTGGCGTCCTCGATGAACTTCTCGCGGCGCAGGGCGGCGCCTGCGATTACGGCCTCGACGTCGTCACGCAGCCGCCCGCCAAGAGTGGCGATCATTTCATGATCATGCGTAACATCATCGAGCCCGTCCGCCAGGTCTTCGCGCTCCTCGCGCAGCTTCGTGTAGATGATGTCTTCCTTCGGGTGATGCACGGCGTCTGGATAGACCGTCATGTAATGCATGATCTCGCCGACGAGCTCGAAATCCGGGTCTTCACCCTTGTCTGCCTGCTTTGCCGCGGCCTCGAGCAATTCGAGAACGATCGCCATGTTGCGATGATCTTCCCTGAGCTCCCTGAGCAGCTCCCTGGCTTCGGATTCCATGTCGTCTCCTCTTCTTTCCGGCTCAATGATGAAGGTGGCCACGGTCCCGAGGTATTCGGAATTTCACCTACGATAGCGGGCCTATTTCGAGCCACGCAGGTCACGAGCCGATATCTCGCGCAACACGTCCCCATCCTGGCCAAAGAACCGGATACTGCCCGATTTCTTCAGGTACATGACGAGCGCGCCCCTGGAGTCCTCGCCATGCAGCGCCACGCCGCCACCGCCGTGCGCGAACTGTGCGATGCCAATGCGAGTGGTGCCTCCGCCGTCTGCCAGGTACAGGCCCGTAGCCTCGGCGTCGTGAAATAGCTGTATCCGCTCAATGCCATCGGCGTCCCTGAACGAGAGTCGCGGATAGCCGTTGTCGGATTCGAGCACGGCGATCACGTGCCCGTCGTCGTCGACGAGTTCGAAAGCTTCGGCGCGCAAGGCGCCATCCGCGGCGGGGGCGAGTAGCAGCCAGGCCAGTATTGCGGCAATGACCAGCGCCAGGCACCACAGCATGATCTGAAGTTGCGCGATTTTCTTCTCGAATGTCGATGTGGACATGTTGTTTCCTTATCTTGCAGCCGGAATGCTCGCAAAGTCGCTCGCGGAATCCATGTTGAGTAATGCGTCCGCCAGTGACGAGACCAGGCTCTGGTTTGCGACCAGCAGCTCACGATTGACGTTGAGGAGGGTCGAGATCTCAACCTCACTGAGTTCGCCACGAGACACCTCATCGTAGATGCGACGGTGCATGCGATTGTGTATCGATTCCGACTTGTTCTTGATTTCGATGAGCGCCTCGAAGCGCAGCGCCGGCATAGCCGAGGTCTGCAACGAGTCCAGGCTCTCGAAGAATTCTCTCGCTACCTCGCGGAACTGTCCGAAGTACGCGTTGAAGCGGTCGTTGACCGAGCCTTTGAAGAGTTCCAGGTCGCCGTAGACGTCCTTCATGCTCTTTGCCGCATGTACGGCGTTGCGCAGTGACGGGATGAGCTGGCTCAGGGATTCGGATTCTTCGGCTTCGAGCGGGACGCTCTGCAAGGCCAGCGAATGCCTGAGGATTTCCCCTTCGAGTTGCTTGATATCGGCATAGCAATGGTCGTAGTCAATGTCCTGCGAGAATACCTCGACACCCTTGCGATCCTCGCGGCTGTCATAAAACGTGTGGTCGGGCGGCAGGTCGAATGTCGCCTGGTTGAGTGCGGCTACCTGGTCGATCAGTCGCCAGGTCTCGCGGCGGATGTTCTCGAGGGCAGCCTCGGCAACGGCCGTGTCGCCGGCTTTGATGTGACGCAACAGGGTCATATCGTCGTCGCGGAAGCGTTGATCAAGCCAGCGGCTGAGGAACGGAATCGCAGGCAGGAAAAGCAGGATACCGATCAGGTTGAACAGGCTGTGAAACGCTACGAGCGCAAACAGTGGATCCGAGATGCCGACAACGTCTGTTACAACCTTGAGCAATGGCCTGAGGCTTACGAATGCAATCGTGTCGGCGACAACGTTGAACAGGATCACGGCCGCGGCGACGCGTTTCTTGGCGGCCGAGCCCGCAAGCGCCCCGAGCAAGGCGGTGATTGTGGTGCCGAGGTCGGCACCGATCGCGATCGCAGCCGCCGCTTCGAGCGGAATGGCGCTGGCGTACAGCGCGCTCAGCGTGATCATGATCGTCGCTGAGCTCGACTGGATAATGGCTGTTAGCAAGAGGCCCGCGAGCAGGAATACGATCAACGGATAACCCGCGAGTGCTGCGGGATCGAACAGCGTCGTTGCCACGAGCGCGCCCGACTTCATGAACTCCAGGCCCATGAGCATGAGGCCGAGACCGACGACGAAATGGCTGACGCCCGCCTTTCGGGTACCTGCTGCCGACCAGACGACGCCAAAGCCGCCCACGGTGATGAGCGGCAGGGCCAGCGCCTCGATATCGAGCTTGAATCCTATGGTTGCGACGATCCAGCCTGTCGCCGTCGTGCCGAGGTTCGAGCCGAACACAATGCCCAGCGCGCTGGCCAGCGAGATGATGCCGGTGCCCACGAATGCCAGGACGATCAGGCTGACGACCGAGCTGCTTTGCAGCGCTGCGGTAGTGAGGGCGCCTGCAATGACGCCGCGCAGTGGCCGGGCCGTGTACTGCCGAAGGAATTTCTTGAAAGGACGCCCTGCGAGCCGGGTAAGCGCCTGCTCGAGCTGGTGCATGCCGAACAGGAACAGGCCGAGCCCGGCCGCCAGCCTCCAAAGATCCAGTTCTTCGCTCATGGGCAGCTATCCACCTAAGCGCACGCGCCGGCGCAACGAGCCTTCGAAGCGCCGGCGATTCCCCATACCTGCGGCGTTCGGCCTGTCGCATTGCGAGGGAGCCGAGCCATTGTCAATCGCGGGTCAGAAGAACTTCTTTGCCATGCCGAGGATATCGTCAAGGCCGCTCTTGCTGCCGCCCAGTCCGATCAGGGCACCTAATGAGCCGAGGCCGCCGCCCGCTGAAGAGCCAATCTCCCGGCCGCCGTGAGACTTCTTGTTCATGGCGCCCATCGCCAGCGATGCCAACAATGGCAGCGCTTTCTTGATCAGCCCGGAGTCGATCCCGGTGTCCTTGGATGCCGCCGCGGCGACGTTACGACTGACGTCCTTGCTGCCAAAAATATGGCCCAGGATGTTGTTACCGTCGGCGCGAGTGTCCGCGGCAGCCATCAGTTCCGGTTTGTCGATATAACGATCATGGCCGCCCGTTTCGAGGGCACGACGCAATCCGGCAAGGCCATCATCATCGGCCGTATTTTTCTGTATGCCACGCATCAACGCCGGGGCAAGCGACTCGACGAGCTTCGAGGTGTCCGAAGAGTTGAGGCCAACTGTCTTGGCGAGGGTGCCGACACTGTCGCCACCGCCCGTTGCCTTGAGCAGGTCCATTAAGTCCATTGAATTGTCTCCAGGTTTAGTCGAGCGGAATACGAATCTTCTGGCCCGGATAGATCTTGTTCGGGTCGGAAATAATGTCGCGATTTGCCTCGAAAATCTTCATGTAAGCGCCGGCCTTGCCGTAGTATTTCTTGGCGATGCCGCCGAGCGTGTCTCCACTGACGATTTCGTAAATCTCGGCTTTTTCTTCGGGCTCCTCGGGTTTGGGCTCCGGCGCGCGCAGGTCGTCGGCAACCACCTTTTCGACGCCTTTGATGTTGCCGGCAATGAGTACGGCCTGTTCACGCAATGCCGGGCTCGTGCAGTCGCCGCAAATCGTGGCGACGCCGTCGTCGAAGTCGACTTCGAGATTACTTATACCACTGGTCTTGATTTCGAGATGTTCCTTGATGTTATCGGCGGCTTCGGCGTCCGTGTCAAAAACCTGGCGCCCGACGTCTTTTACAAAGTCAAATAGTCCCATCAGTCATTCCTCTCGTTATTGTCGCAAGCGACGTGAATGCGGTACCCGCGGATCAGAGGCAGGCAGTATAATTCAGTCTTGTCGTCGAGGCTTGATATGAATCAAAAGTTCACAATCGTAATTATAGTCGCAGCCGCTTTCCTGACCGGCTGCGCCGTCAATCCGGTGACGGGCAAGACCGAGTTCATGACGGTCAGCACGGAAGCCGAAATCCAGATGGGGCAGCAGAACTATGCACCCATGCAGCAGTCGCAAGGGGGCGCGCATGACACCGACCCCGAGCTTACCGCCTATGTCTCGCGAGTCGGGCAGGCGCTGGCCGCCCAGAGCGGCGTGCCACTGCCGTATGAGTTCGTCGTCCTCAACAACTCGGTCCCGAACGCCTGGGCCTTGCCCGGCGGCAAGATCGCGATCAACCGTGGCCTGCTCTATGAGCTCGAGTCGGAGGCCGAACTTGCGGCTGTACTTGGTCACGAAGTCGTTCACGCGGCGGCCCGGCACACGGCGAAACAGATTTCGCGCAGCCAGCTGATGCAGATCGGCGTCGTCGGCACAGCGATCGCGGCTAGTGACAGCGACTACGGCAACCTGGCTGTGGGCGGCGCAAACCTTTTGGCGCAGATCGGGCTAGCGAAGTACGGTCGGGGCGCCGAACTCGAATCCGACTTCTATGGCATGCAGTACATGTCGAATGCCGGATACGACCCACAGGGTGCCGTATCTCTGCAGGAGACCTTTGTGCGACTCAGCGAAGGCCGCCGCGCGGACTGGCTAAGCGGCCTGTTTGCCAGCCATCCGCCCTCCCAGGCACGCGTCGATGCCAACAAGGCAACGGTCGCAACGTTGCCGTCGGGCGGCAAGATGGGCGAAGACGAGTTCCAGCGTGCGATGCAAAAGACGCGGGCGGCAAAGCCTGCCTACGACGCCTATGATGACGGGCGCAAGGCGCTTGCCGAGGACAATCTCGACGACGCGCTGGCGCTTTCGAACAAGGCGCTTGGCCTGTTTCCCGACGAGGCTCATTTTCACGCGCTGCGCGGCGACATTCGGCTCGTAGCCGACAAGTACGACATGGCAGTCACTAATTACAATCGCGCCATCAACCGCCGCAACGGATTTTTCTACTATCACCTGCAACGCGGTCTCGCGAAGAATGAGCTTGGCCAGGTCGACTCCGCCGTGGTCGATCTGCGGCGAAGCATCGA
>Ga0265303_10001194_pt1 | contig 15782 bp, 15 predicted proteins | sample Helome_2_FD_192494 | JGI IMG/M metagenome (GOLD analysis project Ga0265303, IMG submission 192494) | Marine sediment microbial communities from subtidal zone of North Sea - Hel_20160317 (Illumina Assembly) | ecosystem: Environmental > Aquatic > Marine > Subtidal zone > Sediment ... | reverse complement strand
GAAGATCTCCAACATTCGCGACCTTCTGCCGGTACTCGAAAGCGTCGCCAAAGCAGGCCGCCCGTTACTGATCATCTCTGAAGATGTCGAAGGTGAGGCGCTGGCTACGCTGGTTGTGAATAACATACGCGGCATCGTCAAGGTCGCTGCCGTCAAGGCACCGGGCTTCGGCGATCGTCGCAAAGCCATGCTGCAGGACATCGCTGTTCTGACCGGCGGTCAGGTCATATCCGAAGAAGTGGGACTGTCGCTCGAGAAAGCGACGCTCGATGACCTGGGCGAAGCCAAGAAGATCCAGATCACCAAGGAAGCTACCACGATCATCGACGGCGCTGGCAAAGCGTCCGACATCAAAGGCCGCGTCGAGCAGATCAATGCCGAGATCGAAGAGTCTTCGTCGGACTATGACAAAGAGAAGCTGCAGGAGCGTGTCGCCAAGCTGTCTGGCGGTGTCGCCGTCATCAAGGTTGGTGCTGCGACCGAAGTTGAAATGAAGGAAAAGAAAGCACGCGTTGAAGATGCGCTGCACGCGACTCGCGCCGCTGTCGAAGAAGGCGTTGTGCCTGGTGGTGGTGTTGCTTTTATTCGGGCTGTCAGCGCGATTGCGGAGTTTAAGGGTGATAACGACGACCAGAATGTCGGCATCGGTATCCTGAAGCGCGCGGTCGAAGAGCCGCTGCGGCAGATCGTACGGAACGCAGGCGGTGACGCCAGTGTTGTGCTCAACGCTGTTGCCGAAGGAAACGGCAACTTTGGTTTCGACGCTGCGACTGGTCAGTACGGCGACATGATTGAGGCCGGTATCCTGGATCCCACGAAGGTCACGCGCTACGCGCTGCAAAACGCAGCCTCCGTATCGGGCCTGCTGCTCACGACCGAAGCAATGGTCGCTGACGCGCCGCAGGAAGAAGCGGCCGCTCCGGCGATGCCGGATATGGGCGGCATGGGCGGCATGGGCGGCATGATGTAATGGTCCGCCTCTGTCCCGACAGGGGTCGCTCTCGCACATTCATGTGCTTCGCGACATAAGGCCATCCATGGCCAAAAAAGCCCGGCATCCGCCGGGCTTTTTTTGTGTTGTCCGGTTCGTTAAGCTCTCGTCCTAGATCTTGTCGTGGCTCCACTAAGATTATGTTACGTCTGCATTTTTTCGGTTTTTTGTTGGTTTGTCTCGCAGCTTGCGGTGGTGGAAGCAGTGGCGGAGGTTCTACCGATATTTCCGATCCGCCGCCCGCCATACAGTCGCCCGGCGGTATCTGGGTCGGAACCGACAGCGCGGCCGCGCCGGTATCTCTATACATTGCCGAAACCGGCAAGCTGCGCGCGACGCTGCATCCCGATGGCGGACTATTCGTTGCATTTGGCGCAGGCAGTGTCGATGTGACATCCAGTGCTGTCGTGAGCGGTTCGTTCGAGCTTCGCGGCCCCCTGTTGCCCGCTCCTGTTGCCGGAAATGAAGATCTTGGTTGTTCCGTGGCGGGAAGTTTACAGGAACGTCAGACTCTGAATGTGGACCTGGTTTGTTCGGATTCAAATGGCGTTGTTTACGACGAGGCACTGACACTCGCTTACGAAAGCGTCAGTTACGAACGCGCGTCTTCACTCGCTGATATTGAGGGCAACTACACGCTCATATTTCAACCGGACACGAACTCCCTCAGTATTACGGGCGACGGCACGTTGTCTGGCATGTACCACAATGGCGCCAATTGCGCGATAAACGGCATGGCATCGATCATCGATGCCAACTACACCTTGATCGGCGTTTCCTGGACCATGTCGGGTTGCACCGATCTGCGCGGTATCTACGAGGGTGCCGAGATGTCGGGTTTCGCGATCGCCAACCCGGCATCCACTGGTGATCCGGACAGCTACTATTTTCTGTTGACGGGCCAGACCGAGGATGGCCTGTATGCGGTCAGCGTATTGTACGAGCCGACTTGAAGACCGGGTGCTCGGACAGGGCGTTTCACACGATTTCGTATTGTGGAGAAGCCCGTAGGCCGATGGTTTTCGTGCCTTCGGAAATCAAAAGTGTGCTGACAACGTAAGGCAATAGCTGCGGCCGAAAACGTCATACGATTCCGCATCGGTTAAGAAAGCCCCACCTCTGCGGGGTCTAATTTATGCGAGCATAGGCACCAGGATCTCGCAATGACCGATCGGGTAGCCTGAATTGAAAGCTCTCAAATGGCTGACGTTGTTGGCGATTATCGTCGCATTGATTGCGACGGCTCTGTACCTGCGCCGCGATTCCATTGCTCGTGATATCGCCAATTCCATGCTCGGCGAGCAGGACCTCATGGTCACTGACCTGTCGGTCGATAGCCTAACGACGGATCGACTCGAGCTCGGGGAGCTTGTCGTCGAAAGCGAGAGCGGCACAAGCTACGAAATAAGTGGCCTCTCGCTACCATTGGTCTCTCGGGGAGAAGGTCCTCTGCGGATCGTGGCGGAACGCGTCATAGTGACGTTTGACGGCGAGCAAACCGAACCGTCGTTACTCAGCACATCGTTGCAGGCACTACTCGATCTGCCCATAACTCGCCCGAATCTCGAGGTGGCGATTGCACGTATCGTCGTACCGGCGTTTCCTGAAGTGACGGGCATGGTCTGGGCGACCTCCGAAACAGGGCAGGATTTGTTGTTCGCTATTGACACGATTGATGTCACTGTCGGTGTCAAGCGCCAGGACGAAACGAATTACCGTGTGGCTGTTCGGGCGGTACACGACGGTGGCGACGAAGTTTTGTCGGCAGAGGCCGAATTGGCCCGACGTGATGAGAGATTCGCCCTCAGTGGGCCAGCGACGATCCGCACGTCCGCCTGGCTCCCTGTCCTGAGGTCGCTCGATACACTCCCGGCGGGGCTGGCCGACTTCCGCGCGACGTTGCAAGGATCGATAGAGATCGTGCTCGATGATGAGGCACCGGGTCATGTTTCCTTCGAGGCACAGCTGACCTCAGGTGATGAACTGACGGCATCTTACGAAACGGCCGGCGGGCAGGTAACGCATGTACGGACGGCATCGCTGGAGCAGCTCTCGGTGGGAATGAACTACCCGTCGTTCGAGTGGCAAGCGCGCTCCGGGGAAATCAATACGGTTGTCGACACCGCCGATCTAAGAAACCTCCCGGTCCTCATCCGAGATCTCGAGTGTCGGGCAGGCGTTCGCTGCACGATGACTACGAATGTCGACGCGCAGGACATCGCGTGGAAGGCCTACATCGTCGACGCCGCGAAGCTTTCTTTGCCGATCGAGGTCGAAATTGGCCCGGAAACTCACATTGACGTTTCACCGGCGGCGAGCGGTGTATTCGCAGGGATCCGATCGTCGGATCTCGCGGCACGGTCGATCAGCGTTGCGGCGTTTTCCGGGACGCGGCTGACGATTACCGATGACGCCTGGCACTGTCGAATTGACGAGCTGCAGCTCATCGTTGACGAATTCACGGGCGCAGGACAGCTACGTGCCTCGATACCAATCACGTTCACTGACCTCAATGTTCGGGACAGTGCCGATGCCGTTGATACGAGGATATCAGTGTCGGATGCGGCCGCATCCTGGAATGACATGGCATTGTCGCTGCCTGGTGCTGCGGGAACAGTGTCGGTGACAGGCGATCGGCTCACGGCATCGATTGGGCTTGCGGGCCCCCATGACGCGTTGTCAGCCAAGGTCGAACTCATCCGCGACCTGTCGAGCGACACGGGCTCGCTTATCGTCAATGACGTACGGGTGTCTTTCGATAGAGCCAATCTGTCGGACTTTGCGCCCGGCTGGCCCCACGCGTGGGATGTTGTCGACGGTACCTGGAACAGCGAACTGAACGTCGAATGGAAAACGGATGGCGATGGCACAGACTATCGGGGCACGATGACGCATGACATGCGCGCGTTGGCCGGTAAGTACAACGACGTCGCATTCGTCGGTTTGACCACCAGCCTGTCCGCGACGCTGGATTCCGTGGCCGGTACTGATGTATCGCCGTCATCGATCGATGTCCGCCTGCTCGATGTCGGTCTGCCCGTGGAAAACATCGCAGCGGACTACACGATCGATGCGGAGAAACAAAGGCTTGCAGTGCGGAATCTTTCGATGAATACGCTGGGTGGGAAGATTGTTGCGGAACCGTTCCAGCTGTCGGCGACGAACGAGCCAAACCTCGTCTTGTTGCATGCCAGGTCCATTCAGCTACAGTTAATGGTCGAACTTGCAGAATTCGAAAACATTGAAATGACCGGGGCGGTGTCCGGAGTATTGCCTGTGACAATCAGCGGAAACAACATCACGATCGAAGACGGACGACTCGAGAGCGACTCGTCCGGTGGCGTTATCCGCTACCACTCCGGCGATGCCCCGCTCGATGCGGTTGCTTCGGAATCAGGTATCAATATTGTCACGCAGGCACTGAGCAACTTCGAGTTCGACTCACTGACATCGGACGTCGACTACACGAAGGCCGGGGACCTGAAACTACAAATGCGACTGACGGGCATCAATCCGGACATGGACGCAACGCAGCCAATCATTCTCAATCTCGGTGTCGAGAACAATGTGCCTCAATTGTTACGCAGCTTGCAGGCAATACGGTCAATTGAGGATATACTGGAACAACGGACTGCAAAGTGACGACGAAATCGGCCATGAAAAAACTATTTATTTGCCTGTTGGCGTTTGGCTATCTTGGCGGCTGCTCGCCAACGGTAAGAGTCGAGGCGCCGAAAGAACCGATCGAAATCAATCTGAACGTCAAGATCGAGCACGAGATTCGTGTACAGGTCGACAAGGAACTCAAAGGCCTGTTCGATGAAGACAGCGATGTATTCTGAGGTTACTGTTATGAAGAAGATCCTCTCAGCAATCCTCCTCATTTTTGCGATGCAGTCCGCCTGGGCTATCGATCTGCACGACGCCAAGACTCAGGGCCTCGTCGGAGAAGGCAATAACGGTTACCTGGCAGCCGTGCAGCAGCCAGCCAGTCCCGAGGTCAAAGCGCTGATTTCGAGCGTCAACAGCAAGCGCAAGGCGAAGTTCGAAAAGACGGCCAGGAATACAGGGACGACCGTGCTGCAGGTGAGCAATCGCTTCTATGAGCTGGCTGTACAGAAGACGGCGCCCGGCCATTATTACCAGGACAAGAGCGGAGCCTGGAAGAAGAAGTAGCCGCTTTTCTCTCCTTTTCTCCATTCGTTCTCGACAAGCCTGTCAATCAGGACAAGCCCGAATTGTCAGCTTTCTCAAAGGGAGTACAAGTGGTTTGCTGGCGGAGGATCGCCAGCGTTGCATAGGGAAGGAGGTGTGTCACATGTCAATCCTGCGTAAATTTGAGCCCCGCGAAAGGGCGATTGATATCAGACGGACGGCGCCTCTGGCCCGCAGCATGGAGGAGTTCTTCGAGGACTTCCCACCACGCCGCTGGATGGAGACGTTTGAACCCTTTGGACGGAGGTGGCCAATGGATATCGATATGGAGCGGAGCTTCCGCCTCGATGTCATTGACCGCGACAAAGAGTTCCTGGTCCGCGGTGAACTGCCCGGCGTAGAGAAAGACGACGTCGAAGTGACGATCTCTGGCAATCGCCTGATGATCGAAGCTGAGAGGGAGTTCGAGGAAGTAGACGAGAAGGACGAGTTCTATCGGCACGAGCTCGGCTATGGCAAGCTGACAAGAACAGTGGCTATGCCGGAAGAAGTGGATTTCGATAATATCCACGCCGAGTTGAAGGACGGCATCCTTGAAGTCACGCTTCCGAAAATCCGGGCGGCGGAAAGACACACAGTTAAAGTCGCCTGACGGCTTGCTGACTGTGTGAGATTGCCGGGACGGCTGCGGCCGCCCCGGTTTTTATATGTGGGAGGATGTAAAAAATCTTTGACATCATGTAAAAAAAGTAATACATTGTGTTGCATCGATAGTGCGAAGCGGAGTTATCAATGGATCTTTCATTTTCGGAAAAAAGCGCCTGGGGCTCGCTTCTGGGCATTGCGGTAGCATCGTACCTGTTCTTCCCTGATGCGATAGCGCATATCAATGAAGGGGGTGAGCCGGTCGGGCTGATCGGTCGTGTGATCTTCATTATCGGTGTACTGATCGCCGTCGAGGTCGTGTATCACACCCTGGTTGCCGCTTCGTCCGATTCGACGGAGAGCGATGAGCGAGACGCGTTGATCAGCTTGAAAGCGGACCGGAACGCAGGCTATGCACTTGGTTTTGGGGCCGTCTGGATTGTCGGACTCGTGATGCTCCGCGGTACGGTCGCAGACACGAACCTGCCTGGAACACAAATGGTCGCAATGTACATCTTGCTCGCATTGACTGCATCCGAAGCTGTCAAACTGATGAGCCAGCTTTGGTACTATCGGACAAGCGTCTGATGGCTTCGACCCGTGTACATAACAATATCCGTAAACTGCGTTTCGCAAACGGTGAAATGACGCAGCAAGAGCTTGCGAAGCAGATCGGAGTCACGCGGCAGACCGTTGTCGCCATAGAAAAAGAAAAATACTCACCATCTCTGGAGGTTGCGTTTCGAATAGCAGCGGTCTTTGGGGAACCCCTCGAGCAAGTTTTCAGTTACCAGCCTTGAGAAGCAGCTCAGGAACGACTGACTTTTGCACCAATTTTTCGGGACCACCACCAGATTCGAGCGCCCAGCAGCACAGCGAGAATCACCGCGTAAATGAGCGGCTCGGTTATGTCTTTTTTGACCTGCCACCAGTAGTGCCAGACGCCGAGGATACCGATGACGTAAGTCGCGTTGTGCAGCGTTTGCCAGCGCCGCCCGAGGCGTCGACGCATGCCGTTGGTGGATGTCGTCGCCAGCGTCATCAGCAGCAGCAACGCGACAAAGCCGATCGTTATAAAGGGTCTTTCGACAATGTCCTCGAGGATTGCCGACAATAAAACGCCCTGATCGAGGAACAGCCAGGTGAGGAAGTGCATCAGGACATAGAAAAACGTAAACAGGCCGAACATGCGCCGGAAGCGAGCCAGCCAGTTCCAGCCCGTCAGGCGTCGTAACGGCGTGACCGCGAGCGTAACCATGATGAAACGCAATGCCCAGATGCCGAAGCGGTCCTGAATCTCTTCGACGGGATTGGCGCCCAGGCGGCCGGTGAGTTCGAAGGCATCGGTGACGACCAGTAACGCCGGAACCAGGCAGATCAGGAAGACTACCGGTTTCCAGACACGTCGAACCTGTGTGAGCGTAACCAATTGCGGATTAGAAGTTGCGGCGCAGATCGAGACCTTTGTAGAGGTGTGCGACCTCGTCACCGTAACCGTTGAACATGAGCGTTGGTTGCTTGCTGGCAAACAGGCCTGAACCAATGCGCCGCTCTCGCGCCTGGCTCCAGCGCGGGTGATCGACTTCCGGGTTTACGTTCGCATAGAAACCGTACTCGCGCGGTTGCGCCATGTTCCAGCTCGTCTCCGGTCGCTTTTCGGTGAAGCGCATTCGAACGATCCCCTTGATGCCCTTGAATCCGTATTTCCAGGGCACGACAAGCCGGATCGGTGCGCCATTCTGGTTCGGCAGTACCTGGTCATAGAGGCCCACGGCCAGGATCGGTAGCGGGTTGGTCGCCTCGGCGATGGTCAGCCCTTCGCGATAGGGCCAGTCGAGAGACCGCCGGCGAAGGCCTGGCATGCGGGAAGGATCGTTCAGCGTTTCGAAAGCAACGTACTTTGCCTTCGACGTCGGATTGAAATATCTGACGACCTCTGCGAGAGAAATGCCGATCCAGGGAATGACCATGGACCATGCTTCGACGCAGCGCATGCGATAGATCCGTTCTTCGAGGTCGAACGGTTTGACGAAGTCCTCAAAATCGATGGTGCCGGTTTTCTCGGCGTGGCCTTCTACCGAAATTGTCCAGGGACGGGGTTCAAAGTCCTGGGCGTTCTCATGAGGATCGGCTTTGCCGGTCCCGAACTCGTAGTAGTTGTTGTAGGTAGAGATGTCCTCGAAGCTGTTCGACTTCTCGTCGGTACTGAATTTGCTGCGACGAATATCACTGAGTCTGGCACCGCGACCTTCCGGTATGACAGCGCTCATCGCGGACGGAGCCAATACGGAGCCACCGACAATCGCCCCGGCGCGAATGAAGTCGCGACGATTGAGGTAGTTCTGCTCGCTCGTAATCTCTGAGGGTCGAATGTCGGCTGGCTTCTTGATCAACACCGGCGATCTCCTTTCCTGAAGGCTTACCCCGTAAGACCGGGCACAGGGCAAGAATATTGCACAAATCGGCACGGGGCGTGATGCTTGTTACTTGTTGTTACATGGAGCCAGCGCGTCAGAATGGCGGGACATACCGATTCGAACAGGATTCTGGTCCTGTATTACGCGGCAACGGCTGTATTCGTGGTGCTGGATATCGCCCTCGATTTCAACATCCGTGTCGCGTTTCTCGAGTCACTGCCGCAAGCCCGAATTGCATATTACGGCGTCTGCTTCATGTGCCTGGCGCTGATGCTGTGGCGTCCCGCCTGGACCGTGTTCATCAGTGCTTTCGAATCCGTGGTGACGCTGTCAGCACTGATAATTAACTTCGGGATGAGGGTCCTTCTCGCCACCGACCGTGTGCTCGAGACTGGTACCGGTTTTATCACGATGCCGGAAATTTACAATTTCATGATCTCCGGTGGCGTTGCCTATATCGCCTGGATAAAAGGCATAAATCATCTAAAAAGCATCAAATAGGACTCTAAATACGCTAAAAGTAGTTAAGGTCTGGAAAATAAACTGTATTGTGGTTTCGAGGCCGACACAAACCAGGCCGCTTCGATCTCGCGCGAAAAATGGTGTCTTAATGGCCCTAAATCTCTCGAAAAGTCGCTAAATAGTCGGTAAATATAACTATTATTGCCAAATGTCAGAAAACTCGTTTGTTATAGACAAGAAAGAAATATTGATAACGCCTCTACCAAGATTCTCATTTTTTCAGAGGATAGGAACATTTGGTCTCACTTTTTGCTTTTTTTTGGAATTTTTCGGAAAAACCGTCCAAATTTTCTCAAACTTTCGTACAAAGTCGGCGTCTAAGCGATTAGTGGTGCGGTTCATCCTGGGTTCAACGCCAGGGCTCTATGCTTGAGATTGTAAGGAATGACCCCAATTTCAGAACGTATCAGGAGAATTGAGCCAGTGAGCGAAACACTATCCAACATCGCCCGAAGCAATGATCGGGTGGCACCGAATGCATCGCTTCATGTCGAGGTGATTGCGGATTTTGTATGCCCGTTCTGCTTTATCGGGAAGCGCCGTCTTGATGAAGCGCTGGAGGCCGTGAAAGGTCCCAGTGACGTCCGCTGGTACCCGTATCAGCTCAATCCCGAGATCCCGGCCGATGGGCAGCCGCTCGATGTTTTCCTCACACGCCGATTTGGCAGCCCGGCCAATGTCGAGCCGGTCCTCGCTCACCTGGCGGCGGAGGGCAAGGCGGCCGGAATCGACTTTCGGTTCGACAAGGTTCGACACGTGCCGAATACGCTGGCGGTGCACCAGTTGATGGAGGTCGCCGAAACGGGGGAAGTTGATCAATCATCGCTTGCGGACGACTTGATGAGGGCTTTCTTTGAAGAGGGGCGCAACATTGGCAATCGAGGCGAGCTGATCGATATTGCGGCCACTCACGGCATTTCCGCCGCAGACGCGAATAAGGCAATCGACAGCGACGAGATCAGACAGCAGGTCCTGACTCGCGAGGCGCGGGTGCGCAGCAGCGGCCTGGCCGGGGTTCCGGGATATCTGCTCAATCGGCGTCTGCTGGTTGTCGGCGCCCAGGATGCTGATGCGATTGTCAGCGCATTCGACCGCGCGATGTTTGGTGAGGGTACCGATTCGCTCGGATCACCGGCGCTGCATTAACCACTCCAGTATCAGCCGGTTCACTTCGTCGGGTTTTTCCTGCTGACTCCAGTGCCCGCAGTTCTGCAGCATGTGAATCTCGAGATCGGTCACCAGCGACCTCATCCCTTCGATATGCTCGGGCGCGATGATCACATCATCGACCGCACCGATGAACAAGGTCGGAATGTTTATTATCTGATTCACGCCTTCAAGCACTTCCCAGTTATGGGCCCAGTTGCGGTACCAGTTAATGGCGCCAGTGAAGCCGCTCGCGGCAAACGCTGAGGCGTAGTAGTCGCGCTCATCCTCTGACAATAGCGGGTCACCGCTCTGTTTCTCTTTGCCAAGTGCATTGAGAAGACTGACGACCTTCCTTTCAGCCGGCAGTCTGTCGAATACTTCCCGGGAAATCTGGTTACGGCGCATCGTGATGTCAAAAAAATGTGCGGTATCGCTGGCGAAGACGCGATCCGCCTCATCCGAGTCCTGAAAATTCACGATGTAAAAATCATTACCGAATCGCCGCCTCCAGATCGAGATCGGGTCTTCGGGTGGGCGCGGGTAATGAGGAATGTTGAGAATGATCAGCTTGTCGATGCGCTTGGGCGCGAGCATGGCCATCTGCCACAGCATTATCGCACCCCAGTCATGACCGACGAATACGGCGCTTTGAAGCCCTAGCGCATCAAGCAGCCCGTTGGTGTCCGCAATGAGTTCTTCGATTCGATAGTCGGAGACGTGCGGCGGTACACTGGTCTTGCCGTAGCCGCGTTGATCCGGGGCGATCGCACGGTAACCGGCCGCGGCGAGCGCCTGGATCTGATGTCGCCAGGAAAAGGCCAGCTCGGGAAAGCCGTGCAACAGGACAACAGGGGGGCCGTCACCCTGTTCGTAGACAGCCATGCGGATGCCGTTCGACCTGATGAAATTCGGTGCGGGGAACATGGCTCACGATTTGACAGGATCACAGCCGAAATCGCAAAGTGTTGCGATCACGACCTGGGAGGAAATAATGCGCGACAGGCTGTTACAGCTGCAGGCGAAGCTGGAAGCCGATGCCGATGCAGCGGAAGGCGCCGCCGCGATTGTCGAGCTCGACCAATCGAAAGTCGGGCGCCTCTCGCGCATGGATGCGATGCAAGCCCAGGCAATGGCAAAAGCGTCTGTCCAACGACGCGATGCAGCCTTGCGGCGGATTGCTGCGGCGATAAAGCGAATTGATGAAGGCGAGTACGGTCGGTGTCAGAAGTGTGATGAGGCCATCAATCCCAAGCGTCTGGAGATCGATCCGACGGTACTGCTTTGCATCGACTGCGCGAATCAATCTGAAAATAGCTGAAGGGCGATATTCCCGATCGAGCTGTTCGAGAAAACCCCCTTACCGTGCTCGCCACGAATAACGTGCTCAAGCCGATCTCGGTGGGCCAGCGATCGAGTATGATCACAGTATGAAGCTGGAGCTCAAGGGGCTTTTGGTGGCGGCGACGCTCGTTCTGTGCGCTTGCGCCAGTACGCTGGACCAGGACGGTGCGCTTGCGGTCTCCCCCTACCACATCGCAAAGGGCGGCCGCATTGTTGTTGAAGCGCGAGTGAACGATCAAGGACCCTTTCGTTTTGCGTTGGATACCGGCTCGAGCATCTCGGTCATTTTCGACAAGCTTCGTAAGCAACTTGAACCTGAATCCGCTACCGAAGAATCGGTAATCATCCATGGCCTCGTTACCTCCGGCGAGTTCCCCATACTCAATATCAGTCGCCTGGACGTTGGGCGCGAAACATGGGCCGATGCCAGGATTGTCGCGCTACCCGGCGAAACCGCGGCCGCCGCCAGGATCGATGGCATTCTGGGTATCGATTTCTTGCGCCGCTACGCGGTCGGTTTTTCCGTCGAAGATCGAGTCGTGCACCTCTATCCGCCTGATCTGGTTCGCGACAGGTCCTATCGAGGTTGGGCCTCGGTCCCGTTAGAGCACGTGAACATCGGCGAAAGAGGTGCGGTGCTGTACTTCTTCGACGTAGAGATCGCCGGTCGAAAGGTGCCGGCGTTGTTCGATCTCGGAGCCGGGCAGAACCTGATCAATTGGCCCGGCGCACGGTCCCTCGATCTCGTGCCGACGGAACAGGAGGGAGAGGAAATTGTATCGGGCGCGCTTGAAAGCACGCCAGTCATCGCCGAATTCATCGCCAGGGAAGTAAACACGGCCAGTATCCGTTGGCGAGACGAACAGTTCCTGGTTGCCGACCTCGAGATCTTCGAGACAGTCCAGCGAGCCGATAGCCCGTTCGCAATTTTGGGTTCCGGCCTGTTCAGGCAGCGTGATTTCGTGATCGACTTCGTTCGAAATCGTGTGCTGGTCAAAGTCGCAATGGGCGAGGCGGACGAGTCACAATAGGTATCGACTGATCTTTTTGCTGGTTTCCCTTGTGTTTTCGGGCTGTGGAAAGTACTTTCCCCGGCAAGACGCTGAAGGGGACAAACAGGTAGCCCGCTTAAGCTACAGCGATCGGAGGATGGTGAGAGCTCCGGGTTTGAGTCTGCCGAATATCACCCCGGAGTCGCCACCCGAAAGGGCTACGTTAGTCCGTACCCCGAGTAAGCCTGGCCGACTGGCTCACGAAACGAGCGACGGACCTATCGTCAGGTTGGCGACAGTCCCAGAGGCGGTTCCGGTCGTACGAGGCCAGGCCGCGAAACCGGGTGGTACCGCGACGAACACGATCGCCCCGGGTGCAGATAATGCGCCCGGGGCGTCTTGGTTTTTGAGGATAGAGTTTTGGCAGCAGGAAAAGCTTTGTTTAGGGAAGTTCATGGCCGTTACAACGGACCGGACCTTGAAAAAGAGGTGCTGGAGTTCTGGCGCGAGCATGATGTTTTCGCAAAAACGATCGCAGCAACCAAAGACGGTCCACAATTCAGTTTCAATGAAGGCCCGCCGACGGCAAACGGCAAGCCTGGCATCCACCATGTGCTTGCGCGCAGCTTCAAAGACGTCTTTCCGCGTTACAAGACCATGCGCGGCTACTACGTACCGCGGAAAGCCGGCTGGGATACGCACGGACTCCCGGTCGAACACGAAGTCGAGAAAGAACTCGGCATCTTTGACAAGCAGGAGATCGAGGAAAAAGTCGGGGTCGCCGAGTTTACGAAACGCTGTCGAGAATCGGTCATGCGTTACATCGGCGACTGGGAGAAGATGACCGAACGCATGGGCTTCTGGGTCAATCTCGACGAGGCCTATTACACACTCGATAACAGTTACATCGAATCCGTCTGGAATCTGTTGCAGAAGATTTGGGACAAGGATCTCATCTATCGTGGCTACAAGGTCGTGCCCTACGATCCACGTATTGGAGCGACGTTGTCATCGCACGAACTCGCACTTGGCTATAAAGAGGTGGAAGACCCGTCGATCACGGTGCGTTTCAAAGTCGCCGATGAGGACGACACCTATTTTCTCGTCTGGACAACGACGCCGTGGACCTTGCCATCCAACCTCGCGCTGGCCGTCGGTCCGGACATCGACTACAGCTACTGCTCGTCGCAGGGGCAAATACTCATCGTTGCAGAAGCACTGCGAGAGGCCGTATTCCGTGACATCGAGCACTCGGTTGTAAGAACCGTCAAAGGTTCTACGCTCGTTGGCACGCGCTACGAGCAGTTGTTCGACTACCTTGAAGTCGATGCGCTCAAGGCATTTACCGTTTTACCCGCTGATTTCGTCAGTACCGACGATGGCACGGGCATCGTGCACACGGCGCCGGCTTATGGGGTCGATGACCTGGCGTTCGGGCAGGCGAACGATCTCCCGGTCGTGCACGGCGTGGGGCTCGATGGGCATTTTGTCGATGAGGTCGAGCCGGTCGCCGGCCTGTTCTTCAAAGATGCCGACAAGCCACTCATCCGCATTCTCAAGGAACGCGGCATCATGTTTCGCTCCGAACGCTACAAGCACAACTACCCGTTTGGCTGGCGGACGGGCGACCCGATCCTCTATTACGCCAAGAATGCCTGGTACATACGCACCTCGACGTTTCGAGAGCGCATGGCCGAACTCAACCAGACGATTAACTGGGTGCCGGAGCACATCAGGGATGGCCGTTTCGGCAACTGGCTGGAGAATAATGTCGACTGGGCGTTGTCGCGTGAACGATTCTGGGGAACGCCGCTGCCGGTCTGGGCAGATGGCGGCGGAGATTATCTTTGCGTCGGCTCTGTCGCAGAGCTCGAGGAACTGACCGGGCGTGAGCTGACCGAGCTGGATCTGCATCGCCCGGCCGTCGATGAGATTACGTTCGAGAAGGACGGCAAGACCTGGCAACGCGTGCCCGAGGTCATCGACTGCTGGTTTGATTCGGGCGCCATGTCCTACGCACAGTGGCATTATCCGTTCGAGAATAAGGACAAGTTCGAGAAGCATTTTCCGGCTGACTACATCTGCGAAGCCATTGACCAGACGCGTGGCTGGTTTTATACGCTGCACGCGATTGCGACACTGGTATCGGATGATGTCGCCTACAAGAATTGCATTTGCCTGAACCTTATCGTCGACAAAGACGGCAAGAAGATGTCCAAGTCGGTAGGGAATATTATCGATCCGTACGAGGTGTTCGATACAGTCGGTGCCGACGCGCTGCGCTGGTATTTCCTGGCACGCTTGTCACCCGATGCGCCGAAGCGTATCTCTGTCGATATCGTGGCGGACGTGGCCAGCTCGTTCGTCAATACGTTCTGGAACACCTACGGTTTCTTCGTGCTGTACGCGCGGCTCGACGAAGTCGACCTGAGTCGAAATATTCCGCTCGAGCAGCGACCCGAGATCGATCGCTGGGCGCTGGCGTTGTTACACAAGACGATCGTTACGGTGACAAACGCACTCGATCATTTCGACGCCAAGACAGCGGGCGAGGCCATCGAGTCGTTCGTCGACCAGCTCAGCAACTGGTACGTGCGTCGCAACCGGCGCCGTTTCTGGAAATCCTCGGATCCCGAAGACACGCAGGCGGCTTACCTGACACTGTACGAGTGTCTCAAAAGTGTCCACGAACTCATGGCACCTTTCGTGCCATTCCTCGCCGAGCATGTCTATCAGAACCTGGTTCGAACGGTGGACGCGAACGCGCCGGTGTCCGTGCACATGGGAAACTGGCCAAAAGCGGATGCGTCCTGGAAAAATGATGATCTGTTGTTCGAGATCGATGTTGTGCAGAAGGTCGTCGGGCTCGCGCGTGCGGCGCGCGGTCAGTCGGGCGTTCGTACCCGGCAGCCGCTTGCAAGGCTTTTGGTTCGAGCGCCTAATGATGCAGCTGCGAAAGCTCTGGATGGTCACCAGGATCAGATTCTGGAAGAACTCAACGTCAAGTCGATCGAGTTCATTGCGCGCGATGCCGGGCTCGTCAGCTATCGAATCAAACCGAACCTGCCACGCATCGGCAAGCGCTACGGCAAGCTCATTCCGGTTATTCGCGAGGCGCTGGAACAGGCCGATGGCGCTGCGATCGCAAGCGCGGCCGCGCGCGGCGACACTTTCGAGATCGAAGCAGGGGGGGAGACGATCGCGCTTGAAGGAGAGGATGTGCTGGTCGAAACCAGTTCAGCCGAGGGCTACGCCTGCGGGGAGGATGCCGGATTCCTGACCGCACTGGACACGACACTCACCGATGCGCTCATCAGCGAAGGCGTGGCACGCGAGATCGTTCGCTCGGTTCAGGATGCCCGTAAGCAGGCGGGTCTTGAGGTGTCCGATCGCATCACGCTGGGAATTTCCGGGTCTGGCGGCGTTGAAGCGGCTCTGCAGAAGTACAAGGATTATGTCATGAACGAGACGCTTGCCACGGCCTGGGAGATCGGACAATCGAATCCCTTGTATGCCGCCGATCGGGAACTCGGCGAGGAGCACTGGACGATCGAATTCCACAAATAACGA
>Ga0265303_10001193_pt1 | contig 15786 bp, 14 predicted proteins | sample Helome_2_FD_192494 | JGI IMG/M metagenome (GOLD analysis project Ga0265303, IMG submission 192494) | Marine sediment microbial communities from subtidal zone of North Sea - Hel_20160317 (Illumina Assembly) | ecosystem: Environmental > Aquatic > Marine > Subtidal zone > Sediment ... | reverse complement strand
TAGGCACGAAATATTGGCTAATCTCTGGCGACAGCACCGGGGGATGAGTGGCCGCTCCTGCGGTTGAACTGTGTGAGTCTGGAGATGAGGATACGCTGTGAGAAGTTGGTGGTGTTCCGGCAAGGCCCTCAGATTTAACCGGATCCATCAAGGTCTTAATTTGGGTTCGTGTCAACGGTCCTCGTAGATACGACAACACCCATCGAGTTTTAAAACTCTCTGGCCTGTCATCATGAACGTTATTCATGAGAAACACCCGGTTTCCAAGACCAGAAATTATCCGCTCCATGTCCTGACGATTAAAGTTCCCTTCACTGTTGGCGGCGGCACCTTCCAGCCCATCCAAAACACGAGCCATGTCTCGTTCGGTTTGCAACCGGCCGATGAACCATGTTCCTGTATTGCCCAATCCTTTGTAATCCAGGTCCACGGGATTTTGCGTGGCTAGCACCACGCCTAAACCATAGGCTCGGGCTTGTTTCAGCATGGTCAGCATGGGGGTTTTAGATGGAGGGTTTTTGGTAGGCGGGAAAAAGCCGAAGACTTCGTCCATATAGAGCAACGCGCGAAGACTGGTGGTGCCGGATTGTGTGCGCATCCAACTGACCATTTGCGTCAGGAGCAGACTCACAAAAAACATACGTTCCGTGTCATTTAAATGGGCAATGGAAAAAATGGCGATGCGGGGTTTGCCGGATGGGGAATACAAAATCTGATCGATGTCCATCGGCTGGCCTTCCAGCCAGGCGGAAAATCCCGGTGCGCCTAATAAATTGTTAAACCGCATGGCTAGCGCAAATCGATCTTTGGAAGAAAAAACCGATTCCAAGTCCATCACGCCCAACTTAGTAAATGGCGGGGATTGAATGGATTGGATCAGGGAAGAAAGCGTCAAATCTTGACCAGCCTCCCAAGAGGCCTTCAGGATATTGGCTAAGAGAATATGCTCGGGGCTTTGCAAAGGATCTGCATCGACGCCTATCAAGTTAAGCAAGCTCGTGGCTGTGGTGCCGACACGCTCGCCTAAAAGTTCTGCGTCTTCAAGGATTTTGGGAGAAGGTACGGAAAACGATTGCAATATTGAGACGGGCAGCCCAGCCGTACTTCCTGGGGTATAGACTAAATAATCCGCCGCTTCCCGGAGTCGGGCGATTCGGGCTCCATCTTGTCCCCAAGTTTCTATACCCGCTTTCCATTTCGAAGCTTCTTTATCCGCAAAGGCTTTCGGGGTGAGGTCCTTTTTCTTGGCGTCGTCCGGATTAACCCAGGGGAGGAAATCCTTTCCTTTCAATTCAGGAAAGGTCAGAAGAAGATTGGCCATATCGCCCTTGGGATCAATGATGATAGCCGGAATATTGTCTATAGCCGCTTCTTCGAGCAATCCAATACATAAGCCGGTTTTGCCGCTGCCTGTCATACCCACGCAGACGGCGTGCGTCACCAAGTCTTTCGAATCGTACAACAGTAGACCAGGCTTGGCGGTTTTATTGGGCAGGTCATACGGCTTGCCTAGATAAAAGGTCCCCAGTTTTTCAAAATCCGACATGGCTTACGACTCCTTTGAGTGCCCTTTTGCCAAAGGGGAGTGTGAGGGGGCTTTGAATGTTCTTCTTCAGGAAAGGAAAAGATACCAAATTGGCCAAGGTGGTCGCATCAAGAAAAGAATTCTGAAATCCAAAAGTGACGCTGATACCCAAATACGATGCTGATAAAGCATATCCACAACTTGACTTATTTTCTGGATTGGCGAAGAATCCGCCTTGCCTTTAGGATGTTTCTGCTAGCAAGAGCCAGGAATTCTAACGATTCAAGAACTTCTCATTGAAAATACTAAGGTTAACGCACGTCTGATAAGTGATCCCATGGCATACTATGCGGAAAGAGAAAGAAACTTCTCGTCTTATGCTGATCAGTCCAAGTTTCGTTGTGTTTAAAAATAAAGGAGAAAAAATGGCTAAAACTTATTGTGGTAACCATAAAGCTAAAGTCAAGGAGTTAGGAACCGGTGTTCCTTTTATTTGTTTCGAATTGCTTTCAGGAGAAGAAATACCAGATTTCAAAAATTCTAACGTAGGTATATTTTTAGAGGACAGCACAACATATGAGCAGGCCCAGGATATAGCTAATGCTATAAATTCAAAGCTAAAAGGAATGTATATTACCAAGTTTTAATCGCATAACACCGCTTGACAGCCAATAAGAAATTGAATGCAAAGAGTCGAATATATTAGTGATTTCAATTTATTTTCATTTACAGTTTTCTTTGTTCACCTTGCTGCCGCGGTCCTTTTGTTTCGGAAAAAGGACCCAAAGCCATTTACGCCCCGTCCTGCCTCATCGGATAAGGCGAACGCAAGCCACGGGAGGGCGGGCCAACTCGCTGTGCTCAAACAAGCCCCGCCAGTTGTTAGGAACGTTCACCTCAGTGGCCTGACGACAGGCGTCGGAAACTGGGGAAGTCAGGGCCGAGTGGTACTTCGTAAGGTCAGGAGGCCCATAAAGTTATTTGGGGTAACGAGAAACGTTAGCGTGTAGGAGTTGGAAGGGGTTGAAGATGTTTCCCAGTGATTTTGAGGTTCATTCTGATTTTAGAGTCAACTTTGTTTACCTCATGGATCTGTGTGCCTTTTGGCGGAGTAAAATCAAAGTCCTTGAGTGCAATGGAGGGATCTTTGCGGATATTGGAGAAGGTTACCGAGTCGGTTTCCTCGTTCTGTTTGTTATAGAGGATCATTTTTCGAATAATTCCATTTTGAACATCAATATAGATTTGTCTTTTTCCAGGCTGTGAAGGGTTCTCATATTTGTTGAAAGCACTGCTTTCCCCTTCCAATAAATACATCTCTTCATTTCCCAAATGCTCTTTTCCTAAATATCGTAGGCTTGCTTCATCAAGGTTAGCTGCCGATATCCATCCTTTTTGTTTGGCATCTTCATTCAGTTCTTCAATATTATATTTCAGGGCTATCTTTAAGCTAGGGATATAGTTCCACCGAACTTTCCCGTTAGATATGTTATATGCCATACGGACTTTATTATTTGATACATGCTTATTCTCTTCCCATAGCAATCGGGGCCACATAAATTTGAGGTGACCTTTGACAACAGATGTTTGTCCTTTCTTTTTCAAAAGGGTTGTGACTTCTGCATGGTAGCTGCCGGTTGCTTCTGCAAGTTGAGAAATATGCTCAAACATTTGAGTTGTTGTTGGGTCTTGTGCAAAGGCAGCTTTTTGTGATGAGTTCAGGCTGAAGAGTAGCGTACTCAAGGCCAGGAGAAATGCAAGAACTAAATTGAGGAATACTGGTTGTTTATGCCTCGTGCTGTGACAAAATGAAAAATACATAGTTAATGCTATATCGGTGGAATCTTAGCCTTCTGAAATTCATTCACTTTAGAAGAGCAAATGTTGATTAGAAATCGGTAACAGTCTCTTGAATATTGCGAAAATTACAAGATAGTACCCATATCTGAGAAGATGGTTTGAAGTATCATTTGGGTGAGGGGGTGTTCAAAAAAGTTGAGCCGGCAAGACAAAAGTCTGTGATGCCAAGGGAGAGAGAAAACAGGATCAATTATCGAGAGGGGACTAGAAATGGTTCTAAGTATTGCCCAGTGATGGACTTAGAGTTCTGGGCAACATTTTCTGGCGGGCCTTGGGCGACGATGTGGCCGCCGGATTCGCCGCCGCCGGGGCCTAGGTCGATAACCCAATCTGCGCATTTGATGACGTCCAGGTGATGTTCTACAACCAGGACGGTGTTCCCTTCCTCGATGGCGTGTATGGGGAGGTGTCTTGCGAAAAGGAGAATGGCTATAGGGGGTATATTGCGAGCCAAGGAACTCGCTTGAAGTGTTTGTGATCATAGGTGGCGATTTGTGAGAAACCTTAAGCTTGCAGGTCATAGGCGTGAAATGCATCGATAAAATCCCTATTCTCTTGGACAAAGAGGTTCAGGGCCATCAAAATGATCTTTATCCTACTTCCCAAGCCTTTGCGCTATCCACTGAGCAATCCGCCTCCAGCTTTGCAGGTTATTTTCATGTAAATTAAAAGAATGTCCCATGGCTGCTAATATTTGCACGGTCACATCCGAAGACCCGGCATACAGCTTCCGTTCCAGCTCTGGGAACCGGGGCGGGGCTATCTCCAGATCAAACTCGCCCAATTGCACCAACACGGGTACTGTCACCTGATCGACCAAGGACAGCTGTTTGACTTGTTCGAGATCACCGACTGCTAGCGCCGTCAACAGCGGCAAGCCTTGTGAGAGAATGCCACGAGGAAATTGATCGGCCAACCGCCGCTGATCGAAGGCTAGCACGTCCAAATCCGCGCCTGGCACATAATAGAACAAGCGTTCGCGTTCAGATGGGGGCAACCGAAGATAGGGATCGGGCCCGCTCAAGGCTTGGCCCACCCACACGGGATCGAGTCCTACCACATGCGGCGTATATGACCAGCCCGTAGCCACCAAGACATCGGCCAGCGCCGACCCGCTCTGGCCCATCACCAACACGGAGGTAATTGTCCCGACCGAATGACCGCCGAGGGCTATCTTTTGGAATCCTTCATCAATGGGGTTATTCTTCTTGGAGCGGAGGCTCGTTAGCACCTGTGCAAGGGCCGACGCACTTTCATCAAGATTGAGCAAATCACCATTGGGGACGCTGGATGCCCCAGTTCCTAACGCATCAAGGGCCAGTACATCAAAACCCTGGTTGGCCATAAACCGAGCATAGGAGTAATCCACGCCGTTAATCCTCCTGGTGTCCCAATAGGTGTGGTTATAGGAAAATCCGTGGACTAACACCTGCAAGGTGCGATTCTCGAGCCCTTTGCGTAGACATTTCAGAACTTGTTTCTGTTTTTTCTTCTTGAAGCAGTTCTTTTCGTTTCCTGGCTTGAAAAAGAGAAATCCGGCAAAGGTATGGTCCTGGCCATTGGATAGTCGAACCGGAAATTTAAGCGTCTCGACGTGAACAGAGGCCCCGCGCACTAGCGATGGGGTACATACTATTGCACTGACCACGATCACAGAAAGGAGTGCAGTCGAAAAAAGTTTGAACGATGGGAAATTCATAGTTTTTCTCCTTTTGCACAACTGGTATGAAATTTGGCTACACCATTATGAAAGGTTATAAAAGATGGGTCATGACTAGAATAAAGGGTGTTTTAGAATGAGGTTGAGTGATAATGGGCGGAGGGTTTGTCCTCGATGATTGAATCGAAATTCACAATCCCTCAGATGCAAAAATGTATCGATCTGAACAAAATCGGCGAATAATTGCAACCCGTCCCTCATTGTGGCTTATGTCTGTTAATAATTTCCCTCAGGATGCATTCATCGAGTAGACAGTTTTGAGGTTTCGATGAGTAAGGGGCTAAGATATTTCCCAGTGATAGATTCTGGGCTGTTCGCAATTGTTTCCGGTGTTCCTTGGGCCACGATGTGGCCGCCGGATTCGCCGCCACCGGGTCCCAGGTCGATGACCCAATCCGCGCTCTTGATCACGTCCAGGTGATGTTCCACTACCAGGACTGTGTTCCCTTCTTCGACGAGTTGATTCAAGACGGTCAACAAGCGTGTGATATCTTCCAAGTGCAGCCCGCGTGTTGGTTCGTCCAGGATGTAGAGTGCACCATTGTGTGATGAGTTTGCAGCTGATCGTTTTGGGGCGTTGGCCAATTCCCTGGCGATCTTGAGCCGTTGAGTTTCGCCTCCGGAAAGGGTTGTGGCTGGCTGGCCAAGCGTGAGGTATCCCAAGCCGAGCTGTTTGAGCACGCGCAAGCCTTTGAGAGCTGAGGGGCAGGAGCTTTCGAAGAAGGCGATCGCTTGATCGACGGTGAGGTTGAGCACGTCGTGAATGGAATGCCCTTTGACGTGGACTTGTAGAATCTTGTCTTTGAATCGTTTGCCTTCACATTCCGCGCAGGGCACATAGAGATCCGCGAGAAAAAACATTTCTAATTTTTCATAGCCATTGCCTTGGCAACGAGCGCATCGGCCTTTCCCGGTATTAAACGAAAAATGAGCCGGCGTGAGTCGACGCGCACGGGCATCCGGTGATTGCGCATACAAGGCTCGAATGTCTTGATAGGCCTTAAGGTAGGTGATGGGATTGGAGCGGGGAGTTTTTCCGATAGGTTCTTGGTCGATAAGGCAAACGGTTCGGAGGTGTTCGGTCCCGGTCATACCTTCCATGTTGGGTTGGGGAGGAGCGCTGACTTTGAAAAAACGTGCAAGGGCTGTATAAATGGTGGATTCGACTAACGTGCTCTTCCCTGATCCAGAAGGACCTGTTACGCAGATCAACGTACCGAGCGGAATATCTACCGTGAGATTTTTCAGATTTTGTTCGGATACTCCAAGGAACTGCAGCCTCTTTCCGTTTCCTGAACGACGATTCGTTGGAAGGGGAATGGTTCGTTCTCCACGCAAATATTGCGCGGTGAGTGAGGTGGGATGTTTGAGGAAGGTGTGATAAGGGGCTGCGCACACAACCTGTCCGCCTTGATCGCCTGATTGGGGTCCCATCTCGACGATGTAATCTGCCTGCTGGATGATCTGCGGATCGTGTTCAACCACAATGACGGTGTTTCCCCGTTCAGCCAGCTCTCCTAGGATGTTGCCCATGGCTGCGGTGTCGCGAGGATGGAGGCCGATCGTTGGTTCGTCCAAGACATATTGGGTGCCCACAAGCTGACTGCCTAATTGCGTTGCCAAATGAATGCGCTGGGCTTCGCCTCCGGATAAGGTCCGCATCTCCCGGTTCAGCGTGAGATAGTCCAAGCCTACTCGCAGGAGAAATGACAGTTTCGACTGCAATGCCTTCAACAGATCGTTGGCTATGGCATCCTCAAACTTTTCTAATGGAAGGGCATGAAGCCAGGCCTGCAGATCGGAGAGCGGCCAATCGCATACTTCATGAATGTGTCGTTCTTGGATTTTCACCATGAGGGCTTCCGGCCGCAAACGTGTTCCTTCGCAGCTTGTGCATGGAGAAGGACTGCGATAGCGGCTTAAGAAGACCCGGACATGCATCTTGTAGCGTTTGCCTTCCAAGTATTCAAAAAAATCATCGATGCCCTCAGTTTTGCCTTCTCCTTTCCAAATCAGGTTCTGTTCAGCTTCGGTGAGTTGGTTGTAGGGCTTTGCCGGGTCGAGCTCTTTTTTCTTGAAGACTTTGAGCATTTCTTTGTGCCACCAACGGTTGGAGGGCTTGGTCCAGGGTTCGACCACGCCGTCGAGTAAAGATTTTTCGGGATCGGGAATCAGCAAACGTTCGTCGTAGCGCAAAATATTGCCAAACCCTTTGCATTCAGGACAGGCCCCAAGTGGATGGTTAAAGGAAAAGAACACGGGACGAGGCGTTGGAAATGTTCGGTGACATCCCGGACAGGACAGATGAGAACTATATGCCAAGGTTTGGTCATTCCCGACGACGACGCTTGCGCGGCCTTCGCTTTCTCGAAACGCCGTTTCCAAGGCTTCGACTAACCGGCTCCGTGTCTCGGGTTCCAAGGTCAGTCGATCAACGACGACGAACAATTCCATTGGTAGAGGTGAGGGGAAGGTGTCGGTGTTCAAGTTGATCAGTTGTTGGTTCATGAAGATGCGAATGAATCCCTGTTTTAAAAGGGACGTTTTCATGGATTCAAGCGCATCGGGGTGGGGTGTGGATTTTGGAAAACAGACGAGGGCCCGTTGCGTGGGAAACCGATCCAGTAATTCAAGGGCAACTGTTGTGGGGTGGTGGGCGACGGCTTCCAGTTTGCAGTCAGGACAGGTCAGGCGTCCGATTTTGGAGAAGAGTAATCGTAAATAATCCGAAATTTCGCTGGTGGTACCCACGGTTGAGCGCGATGTCCGGATCGGATTCTTTTGTTCTAAGGCAATAGAGGGGCGGATATTGGTGAGTCGGTCCACATCCGGACGTTTCACGCGGTCCAGAAACATGCGTGTATAGGATGAGAGCGATTCCACATAGCGCCATTGGCCTTCGGCGAAGAGCGTGTCAAAGGCTAACGAAGATTTTCCCGATCCAGAAACGCCAGTGATGACGGTTACAGCGTTATGCGGAATGCTGAGGGAAATATTTTTGAGGTTATTCTGTCGCGCGCCTTCGATGATCAGTTCGGTGTGAGGCGATGAAGGGGTCGTGGTTTTCTTTTTAGGCATGGACCGAACTGCTGAAAAACCAAATAGCCGAAACGATGACACATGTTTGTACCTTGTACACCCTCTCTTCGCCAAGAGGCAATTTGAAATAGGGGCTTGCGTTACAATCGGCCGAGGGTGTCGCCGATCCAAACAGCGGAGAGACCGAGGAGGACATGGAGGATGATATTGGCTGAGGCCTTGAGAATGGCGCCGTCTTTAAGGAGGGCTAGAGATTCAAACCCGAAGGTGGAGTAGGTGGTAAATCCACCAAGTACCCCAATGAAGAGAAAAATCCGGATGTCAGGGCCGAGTAGGGATCGGGTTTCAGCTAGCCCGTTGAGTACTCCGATCAAGAAGCATCCCAGGATATTGACGGTGAGGGTTCCAACTGGAAAGCCTAATACGGGGCTGAATCGATTAAAGGCTCCGGCCATCACGAAGCGACCGATTGAACCTAGAAATCCGCCAAAGCCAATCCAAAGTAGTTGTGGTAATCCGTATGGAGTCATGACATATTCGGTGCTAGGGGATTGTCCCGATACTTGAGAGTGAGTGCAAGTGGAGAGTTAGGTTGATGAGGTGTATATTGGAGGCGTCACGAAGATTTTTGTTTTCGTTTTGATGCCGAAGGTCTATTCGTGGATTTTGTTTGAGGGCGATCAGCAGATGAAGGAGGTTGTTGAGATCCGTTCGCCCAAAGTGCGATACCTCCTAAGAGGCCGGCCACATTAGAGGCAATGGTCACGTTGGGCGGCAGTTCTATCGTCACCTTTTTCCCATTGCCGCCTCCAAGAAAGAGATGGTCATAATTAATGACGCGATCTAAGGTCTTTATGGCTTTGTTCAGTCGTTGATTCCATTTCTTTTTCCCGACCTTTTTGAGGGCTGCAGCTCCTAAATCGTCTTCATAGGTCTTCCCTTTTTGAAAAGGGTGGTGGCCAATTTCTAAGTTGGGCACCAGGGATCCGTTGATAAAGAGGGCCGTTCCGAATCCTGTCCCTAACGTAATCACGAGTTCAACGCCTTTTCCTTTAATGGCTCCGAAACCTTGAACATCGGCGTCATTGGCTATCCGGATGGGCTTTTTGAGTTGTCCATGGAGTTCGTGCGCGAGATTAATCCCCGGCCAAGTTTGATCTAAATTCGGTGCATTTTTCACCCACCCTTGTTGAATGACGCCAGGAAACCCCACCGAAACTCGATCAAAGTTCCCCAAGCCCTTCACAAGTTCTGTAATGCCCACGAGCACAGCTTGTGGTGTGGAAGGCTGTGGTGTGGCGATGCGAAGCCGTTTGCCAATCGGTTGCCCCTTCTGATTGAGAAGAATGGCTTTGATCCCAGATCCCCCAATATCGATAGCGAGGGTGATGGGTTGAGGTGTTGACGCGATTTGTTTTTTGGTGGATGCCATGCTCGGTTCTCCTTAGCGGGATGTTTCAATGGATCCTTGTCTGCCGTTATACACCTTTCCGCCTTGTTCGACATAAATTTGTAAGACTTTAGTCGCGTTTGGGCGTCCTATATCTACCGTAACGGTAATGCCGCGTTGTTCAAGAGCCGTTCCCCAGTTTTTAGGCTTAGGTCCTTCATCGAAACCAATGGCTTCGGCGTCGCTTCCTCGGGCCCCACATATCAGATGGCTGATACCTGACCAGAAAATGGCTCCTAGGCACATCGCACAAGGCTCACAACTAGTGACCAATTCATGAGGTGGTAGGCCAACAGCGCCTAAATCATGGGACCCAAGTGTTTGTTGGGCTATCATGATGGCTACAATTTCCGCATGGGCGATGGAATTGTGTGAAGTCAGAACGAGGTTCACACCCGGTGCAACCAATTGATGGGTGTCTGTTCGAAATACTCCTGCTCCGAATGGCCCCCCAGTGCCCTGTTGGATATTGAGTTGGGCCAGTGTGGTCACGAGGTCCATGCGTGCTTCGGGCGTTGTGAAGGTTTTGGGCTGTTGCCCAAGAAAGTCGGTTATCCATGTAGGCAATGCAAGTTGAAATCTGGGGAAGGAGTTCGGGGTATTTTGCATGATTATTCGTTCGGCTTCTGTTCAAAAAAGAAGGAGCGTATGGCTACCGGACCGGAAAAACACTTTGACGGAATTCGTCATTTTTCTTCCTTTGATGAGATGGGAACTCATGCTACCCTTACCCAAAAAATTGTAACAGTAAGATTGGGTTATTGAAAGATTCAAGGAGGGGTGTGATGCCAAAGACCTGGGCTCAACACGTTATTATTATCACAGGAGCTTCTTCTGGTATTGGCAAGGCATTGGCGTATATTTTGGCGCCACAGTCTCCTCAACTTGTCTTAGTCGCAAGGGATGGCAATCGCTTAGAGGAGGTGGCAAAACACTGCGAGACGTTGGGGGCTTCTACTCTCGTGGTTCCAACGGACGTGTCCAATCCACAGGCCTGTTTGGAGATGATTGAATCTACCATTTCCAAGTTTTCTAAGATCGACGTGCTGGTGAATAATGCGGGTATGTCGATGTGGTCGACCGTGGAGGATGTGCAAGATGTCGATTGTTTCAAACAAGTTATGGAAGTGAATTTTTTGGGGAGCGTGTATTGTACAAAATTTGCGTTACCGTTTCTCAAACGCACCCAAGGTCGAATTGTAGCGATTTCCAGTGTGGCCAGTTTGACGGGTGTACCGTCTCATGCCGTCTATTGTGCGAGCAAGCATGCGATGAATGGTTTTTTTGAGTCTTTACGCATTGAGCTCGCAAGAACGGGAGTGAGTGTGACGATTGTCGCTCCAGATTTTGTCCAATCCGAAATCCATCAACGAAGTCTTGGGTCGGATGGCAAGCCTTTAGGGCGTCTTCTGCAGGATCATGGGAAATATCTTAGTGCGGAGGCCTGTGCCGACCTTATTGTCAAAGCTATGGCTCGGCGCAAGCGCTTTGTCGTGACATCAATGAGAAGTAAATTGGGACGCTGGCTGAAACTATGCTTCCCCCAAGCAATTGATTGGATGGCTCGAAAAGCGGTGGAGGAGGCCTATCGACAGTGAGGAGGAAGCATGTTGTGTTGTGGGGTTAGGGCATGACATACGAGACTCGCTCAAGCTCGTAGCCTTTTTCTTTTAGTAGGGCGAGGAGTCCGTCTTCTCCAGCCAGGTGGGCTACTCCCACGATGACAAAGTAATTTTTGGTATCCTTTAAAAACTTTTCAATTTTAGGGATCCAATTATGATTCCGACGAACGAGGATACCGTGATAATATTTCGGGAAGGTTTTATAGGTTTCAACATGCTTTGCCATGCCCTGCAAGTCTCCCTGATGCCAACTTTTTACCAATTGGACGAATTCCTTCTCGAGTTTTGTGCGATCCTTTAAAACTTCAATAATCAAAGCTTCTTGTTCTTTAAAGGTGAGATTGTCAAACGCATCCCATTGATCTTTGGGAGTCTCTAAACCTCCTATAGGTTTTCCCGCATCTTTGGCCCTTTGGTAAAAATACATTTCGATGCCCAAATCAGGTCTGAAGTCTTTAGCTGAATCCAAACCACCACTTGCAATTAAATAGGCTTTCCAGGGTTTATAGTTTTGAATGTCCTCGATGTTAATTCCCATTTGCAGTAAATGCTTTTCTAACCGGCGATACGTTTTAGGGGACAAGGCCTTTCTGAGAGTCATACCGTTTTGAAAAGTCGAGTATTTGTCTCTTGCAAGTTGGTTTGTCTTGGAAAAGAGAATTTCAGGCGCAATTTCAAAAACTAATTTTTGAGAATTGTAATAAGCATAAGAGAAAGCTCTAGTGAGAGGATAATATTCTTCGGCAAGGGCATGTAGGGATCCTAGGATATACACGGTATTCGTCTCGCCGCGAATTTTGTATATCATGCTATTGTTATACCCATTGCCCACAACCTGACTGTGCCCAATTTCAGGCAGTAACAAGACCAAAAGGAAAATTAATAATCTTCCAATCCAGTGTGCTTGGTGTGAACGATGGTGTTTGGTCATGAGGCTCTCCTTCTGTGAGTCGGGCATTCCATCTGTAGACAATGCTTGGTGTGTCCAAATAGGGAACGTCGTTAGCCTGCTATAGGCGCCGTTCATGGACTAGGCTATTTCTTCGGTGAGGAAGAGAGGAAATAAAAGGATTTAGGAAAAAGGTAATTTTGAATTAGAGCGGATTGAGCCTTCTTAGTTTCAGATCTTGCGGGATAGCGGGTGTTGTACTAAAAAATAGCCACCTAATCAGAAGAAAACACGTAAGACATGGGCACGGAAAATGAGCATAGTGGAAAGAGAAACGAAGGGGGCAAACCCCCTTCAAGGAGAGAAGGAAAGGGGTCGGCTAGGTAAGCTAATTGAATTTGATAGCGATTCCTCTAACCGTTGTGCAGGTATAGGAATACACATTATAGAGGGGGATAAAACCGTAAAGGCTACTCATTATACTAACGTTAATGAGGGCATCTCCACCAGTTTTTTCGAGGGCTTTGTTCACGGCTTCTTCGAGATTGGAATTTCCAAAAGGAATGATCGCCAAGATAAAGTGTCGACAGGCCTCCCCCTCGGTCAATCCTAGTTCCTCGAACTCTTGCGCCGATTGAAGCAATTTTGCGGGGTTTGCAGAACTTTTGGTAATGATTCCCAAATTTCCAGTTGAAGTGCACCCAGAAAGCAAAACAACCAAGACAATTAAGCCTAAGGTAACTCTATGCATCATTACCTCCTTTTTGTGTGACAGTTGTAATAGGTGACTTGCCCTGGAGCATGAGTATTGAGGGTCCCTTCAATAAAAGCAAGAAAGGTTGGGTGTTTAGGCCCATGGTTTATGATTGAGGCTGATCCGGTTTTTCTTGTTGAATGACTTGAAAGTCTTTTTGGGTGATGAAGTTCCCATCGGCGTAGAGGCGAAATTCGTATTTCCCCGGTCCGGGAAAGACGAGATAGGGAATGTTGACGCCGAAGTCGTGGGTAGCTAATCGGTTTTGAATCTCAATGGGCGGCAGCGAACCCTTCCCAACCATTTGATCCTTGTCCAGGTAGACTAAGTGAATGTCAAAGGAGTATTTGCCTTCCGCGTCGGTCAAAGAGAAATAGACCCCAACTTGAGGATGTTGGCAAGGAAAGGTTTTGGCCCAAAGGTGGGTGAAGGCTCCGATGATGCTTTTCTTGCCGGTGAGACTATCAATGATAATGGTATCGCAGACTAAAAACGCATGAATGCTGGGTTTGATGAAATCGGGCATGCCGTCTTGTCACCTTTCCTTAATGCAGCATCAGGCGTGTGAGGCCTACGCTGGTCAAGTATAACCCAATTGCTAGGGCATAGGCTGTCCAAAATCCCAACTTAGGGACTCCGAAAATCATAGTCCCCACGTAGATAAACCACGGAGGAGAGAGCCAAATCAAATTTTTGGCGAAGGACACCGTGGGTGAAGAACCGGCGTTGAGGTACACCAGAATAAACGTTACTCCGCTAATGACAGGAAGCGTACTGGCTAATGCGGCCAGAAAACTTTTGCTGTGGCTCCCCAGATAGGTAGAAAGACTGACCAGTGAACCACCCAGAATAAAATATAATCCGTACTTAGCCCATTCCGTCATGGTCCCTCCGAATTTCTTTCTGGTTCAGGTGTGAGTAAAGGCCTGCATCGCCTCACCTTTGATGATGTCCCCCTGGCCGGTATACCGAGGGGAAAAGTGGAATACCATTAATTGTTGAACTTCTGCTTTGCGTCCAAGCGTCCCGGCTTGCTTCGCTGTGAGATGATAGCGACTGGCGGCTTTCTGACTGTCTTGTTCTAAAAATGGGGCTTCACAATACAGAATGTCCGCTCCGTGGCATAATTCCATAATTTTGCGTTCATTTTCTGTATCATATCGGCAATCCACGACATAAGCGATTTTCTGTCCACGGGTAATGGTTACAAACCGTTCTTTGAGGTCTCCCAGAATAAACGTTCTATTTTCCTTGCGGTGTTCAAAGTAGAGCGTGGCATCCACGATATGAGAGTCGGGCTTTCCTTCCCAAATCCGTTGTTTAACTTCCTTGAGCCAGGAGCCCACTGGCAGCCCGGCTTCATGTAAACGGACCTTGTTGATATTGATATGAAACGGTTCCTCCAGTGCAAAGGCTAGAGAAGGAATGCGATGATTGAGGGCGACGGCTCTGACGGAGAGGGACGGTTCTACCAGTACCGAAAACACATCGGAGTGGTTAGCTAGAATGGGTGGGTGGTGTTGGCAGGTGAATCCATCTTTTGCGTGGAACTCTGCCTGCTCAATCCGGTCGATGTGAAATTCTCGAACCTCCATGCTCAAGGGATAACCATCCACCAGGTTCCAGGTATAGCCTTGGAGCTTGCCGTGGATGTTGGCGATGAGCCCAGGCGGGCCGTAAACGCGAATTCGTTTGCCACGGCCAAGAGCCACCCTGAGCAAACGGTCGAAGCCGATAAAATGATCCATGTGGGTATGGGAGAGAAATATATCCTGGACACGTAGAAGAGAAGTTGGGCTTAACGGCGTGTTATCTCCCAAATCAAACAAGAGAGCCCTGCGGCTCCATCGAATTTCCACATAGAGACCAGGATCGCCAAAGAGGCCGTTGACCAGGTGGGGAGAAAAAGAAGGGGTCATGCCAAAGCCGCACGGATAATCAGGTATTCAATAATCACTTCCATGGAGTGTGCGGCAATGGGGATATACAGGTTCCGAGTTTGCAGCCACACCCATCCCCATATGAAGCCATCCCAAGCTGCAATCCAATGAAGATCCTGAAAGGTGGAGACCATAAACGGGTCAAAAGCAAAGGCCAAGCTGGATAATCCCAGGGCCATGACTGACGCGAGAATGTTTAAGTTCTTCGACGGTCTTGTGTGGTGGGAGAAGAGGGCCAGCAAGCGTCCAAGCAAGAATCCCCGAAAATTCACTTCTACTGCGATGGCGATAAATATTATGAACCATGGCACCATGACGGTGAAGGGTATGTGGGCATGAGGAGTATTCCGAAGGAATTCAATGTCCAATCCCAGAGCGGGGGCTCCATATACGATCAGGGTAGTATTGAAACTTCCTAACAAGAGTCCAATAAAAAGGCCCAGGCGAATGCCAGCGCTGATTTTTGTCGGTTGCAGCCCCAGCTTGGGAATGATGTCCACATTGCAACAAGCCCAAATGCCGAAACTCACGTAGGCAACGATTTGTGGTGTAAATTGGCAAAGGCGTTGAGCTTGCCAGGATTCCGGGAGCAGGTAGAAGCTAACCGTGGCCAGTATGGGAAGAATGGCTAAACCTGCCGCCACTTCATTGGGAAGATTTTTTTGTAAAACCATTATGCGGTCTGGTTTGCCCGAAAATTCATTCTTGCTACCAGGGGGTGTGCAAAGGGGCGGGCTGGACTGAGAATGCGGACTATAGATAATTTTCATGAATGGGTTTTCGGTTGACGTCTTATTTTTCATCCTTTCTATTGATAGCGTAAGGCTTCGGCGGGGTCGAGTCTTGAGGCTTTTATGGCAGGGAATAGACCAAAGCCAATGCCGACTGCGACCGCAAACATGAAAGCAATGGCAATGGCGGTGGGTTGAATGACGGCTCCCCAATCGCCTCCACCTGGCATAGATTGCGCAACCAAGTTGCCAAAAC
>Ga0265303_10001192_pt1 | contig 15788 bp, 16 predicted proteins | sample Helome_2_FD_192494 | JGI IMG/M metagenome (GOLD analysis project Ga0265303, IMG submission 192494) | Marine sediment microbial communities from subtidal zone of North Sea - Hel_20160317 (Illumina Assembly) | ecosystem: Environmental > Aquatic > Marine > Subtidal zone > Sediment ... | reverse complement strand
GGAGTAAATCGTTATGGAGTCGTTGCTGCTGGCAGGTCCGGCATTGGCGGAGGCGCCAACGCACCATGCGCTGATCAGCAGGGGCAATATTTTTTTTGCTGGTTTGTTCATTACATATCTCCATTTAGTCAACTCATACAACGCATACGATTATTGATTGGGGTTAAAGCAAAGTGAATTATTTTCGAATACCCATTTTACTGGTGCTGGCTACCAGTTTGTCCCTGGTCGCCTGCAGTCCGCGTGAACAGCTGTCCGGGCCCATTTTTGACGAAGCGTGGGTGCGCCCAATCCCGCCTGGCATGAAGATGACGGCGGGTTTCGGGAAGCTGCACAATCCGGGTGACACGGCAATTGTCTTCAATTCCTTCAGCAGCCCGTCATTCGGTGACGTCAGTTTGCACCGGACCGAGCGGGAAGATGGCGTGAGTAAAATGCGGGAAGTACCGGAGCTGTTGGTGGCGCCCGGGGATAGCATCGTGCTGGAGCCAGGTGGCTATCACCTGATGCTGATGATACCCAGCGGTGATGTAACGCCCGGGCAAACGATCACCATCGCGATGACAGCAGAGGATGGCCGCAGTTTTAGTTTCGAAGTACCGGTAGAACGCCGTTAACTCGAGTTTCAGGCGCTTTTGAGTTGCCGTTGCTTCGCCAGGATACGGGCCAGGTATATTCCGGTGTAGGAACCGGAAATTTTGGCGACCTGTTCCGGCGTTCCCATGGCAATGATTTCTCCGCCTTTGTCACCGCCTTCGGGGCCAAGGTCAATCAGCCAGTCAGCAGTTTTAATCACATCCAGATTGTGTTCAATTACAACCACGGTATTGCCGTGATCGCGTAAACGATGCAACACGCCGAGCAGTTGCTCGATGTCCTGAAAATGCAGGCCGGTCGTCGGCTCGTCCAGGATATACAGGGTTTGGCCGGTATCACGCTTGCTCAGTTCTTTCGACAGTTTGATGCGCTGCGCTTCACCCCCCGAGAGTGTTGTCGCGCTTTGTCCCAGGGTTATGTAGGACAGGCCTACATCGGTCATGGTCTGGAGTTTTCGGGCCACCGCCGGTACCGGCTCGAAGAACACCAGCGCCTCCTCGACGGTCATTTGCAGCACGTCATGAATACTCTTGCCCTTGTACGTGACACTTAGGGATTCACGGTTGTAGCGCTTGCCCTTACACACATCACAAGGTACGTAAATGTCAGGCAGAAAGTGCATTTCGACACGAATCAACCCGTCTCCCTGGCAAGCCTCACAGCGACCGCCTTTGACATTGAAGCTGAACCGCCCGGGCTTGTAACCCCTGGCGCGTGCTTCCTGGGTGCCGGCGAACAGGTCCCGGATCGGAGTGAACAGGCCGGTGTAAGTCGCGGGGTTGGATCGCGGGGTCCGTCCGATCGGTGACTGGTCGATATCGACTACTTTGTCGAACAGCCCCAGGTTTTCGACCGAAGCAAAATTCGCCGGCTGTGCCGAACTTCCATAGAGCTCACGCGCGGCTATACGGTGCAGCGTGTCATTGATCAGCGTTGATTTTCCGGACCCGGAAACACCCGTGACACAAACGAACAGGCCGGCAGGTATTTCCAGCGTCACGTTTTTCAGGTTATTTCCCGATGCGCCGATGACTTTCAAAACCCGCTTCGGATCGATGGGCGTGCGCGTCGCGGGCGTCGAAATTTCCTTTTTCCCTGAGAGGTATTGTCCGGTCGAAGAGTCGGGGCTATTTTCCAATTCCTCGGGTGTGCCGTGGAAGATGATTTTTCCGCCGTGTATGCCTGCGCCGGGACCAATATCGACCACGTAATCCGCTGACCGGATCGCTTCCTCGTCATGTTCAACCACAATCACGGTATTGCCCAGGTCGCGCAGGCGGGTCAGCGTCGCCAGCAGGCGCGCGTTATCCCGTTGATGCAGGCCAATAGAGGGCTCATCGAGAATATACATAACACCAACCAGTCCGGCGCCAATCTGGCTGGCCAGCCGGATACGCTGCGCTTCACCACCGGACAGCGTTTCAGCTTTGCGATCGAGTGTCAGGTAATCCAGGCCTACGTTAACCAGGAAGTGGAGGCGTTCACGTACTTCCTTGATGATTTTGGGAGCGATCTCTCCGCGCTGGCCTTCCAGCTTCAGGTTGTCGAAGAACTGCAGGCAGGATTCAATGGGCCAGGCCGTGATCGTTGGCAGGTTGGTATCGGCCACGAATACGTGGCGGGCTTCGCGGTTGAGTCGCTGGCCCCCACAAGCCGTGCAGGGTTTCTGGCTGATGTACTTGGAGAGCTCTTCGCGGACGATGCGCGAATCCGTCTCGCGGTAACGTCTTTCCAGGTTGGGAATGATGCCGGCAAACGGATGCCGCCGTTTCTGCACACCACTGTCGCCGAAATAGCTGAACTCGATGATTTCATCGCCGCTGCCATGCAATACGATATCCGTTACTTTCTTCGGCAAATCTTCAAACGGCGTATCGACATCAAAAACGTAATGCCTGGCCAGGGCCTGGATAATCTGAAAGTAATAGGCGTTGCGGCGGTCCCAACCGCGCACGGCGCCACCCGCCAGGCTTACGTGGGTGCTGCTGACCACGCGATCGGGATCAAAGAACTGGCTGATCCCCAGGCCGTCGCATTCCGGGCAGGCGCCGGTCGGGTTGTTGAAGCTGAACATGCGCGGTTCGAGTTCCTGCAGGCTGTAATCACAATATGGGCAGGAGTAACGGGCGCTGAATATCTTGTCATCAAGAGCACTGCCTTCATCCATAGGCGACACAAGGGCGATGCCGTCCGTCAGTACAATGGCGGTTTCGAACGATTCGGCAAGACGTTGCTTCAGGTCTGTGCGTACCTTGATCCGGTCGACGACCACTTCGATGGTGTGTTTGCGCCGCAGCTCGAGCGGCGGAACTTCATCGAGGTCGTACACGACGCCATCGACGCGTGCCCGGACAAAACCCTGGGCACGCAGTTCATCAAACAGTTGCAGATGTTCGCCTTTGCGGTTACGCACCACCGGGGCCAGCAGCATGAGTTTGCTGCCTTCAGGCATATTCAAAACATGGTCGACCATCTGGCTGATAGTCTGCGCCTCCAGAGGAATTGCATGATCGGGGCAAAGCGGCGTGCCAACCCGGGCAAAAAGTAGCCGGAGATAATCGTAAATCTCGGTAATAGTGCCCACGGTCGAGCGCGGATTGTGTGAAGTCGACTTCTGCTCAATGGAAATCGCAGGGGAGAGACCTTCAATGTGGTCTACATCCGGTTTTTCCATCATGGACAGGAACTGCCGCGCATAGGCAGATAACGACTGTACGTAGCGTCTTTGCCCTTCCGCGTATATTGTGTCAAAAGCCAGGGATGACTTGCCCGAGCCGGATAAGCCCGTGATTACTATGAGTTTATCCCGTGGCAAATCGAGATCAATATTGGCCAGGTTGTGCGTGCGCGCACCGCGTATGAGAATTTTATCCATCAAGATTTGCCGAGGCAGGTTTCCGGTGCATCCAAACCATCTACTATACTCCCGCAAGGGAATGACTGGCAAAGGTGAATTGGTGTAGAATGCTGGGCTGATAGAGGTTGACCCGAACCCAGAAAACAGCTAACATTCCCGCCCTTTTGTAGGGCCGTTTCAACACGGAGCTGGAATCCAATGTACGCAGTATTCAAAACCGGTGGCAAGCAGTATCGCGCAGCCACCGGAGACGTAATAAAAGTAGAAAAAATTGAGGCCGAAAAAGGCGCCTCGGTCGAGCTTGACCAGGTGCTGATGGTTGGTGAAGGCGCAGACGTGAAAGTCGGCGCCCCTTATCTTGAGGGCGGGAAAGTTACCGCTACGGTGGTCGACCATGGTCGTCGCGACAAAATCAAGGTCATCAAGTTCAAGCGCCGTAAGCAACATCGCAAGCAGATGGGACATCGCCAGTATTTCACCCAGATTGAAATCACTGGCATTGACGCCTGATCGCGAAAACGAAATTAGGAGCATTGACTCATGGCACATAAAAAAGCAGGCGGTAGTACACGCAACGGCCGCGATTCGAATCCAAAGTACCTGGGCGTAAAGCGCTACGGTGGCGAATCTGTGCTCGCGGGTAACATCATCGTTCGTCAGCGGGGCACTCGCTTCCACGCCGGGGAAAATGTAGGTGTTGGCCGTGACCACACTTTGTTCGCGCTCAGCGACGGCAAGGTCAAGTTCGAAAACAGAGGCATTCCGAAGCGTCAATATGTCAAGATTGAAACTTCCTGAGCCACTTCATGTATTGAGAAAAACCCCGCTCAGGCGGGGTTTTTTTTTACAAGGGTTAAAATAGGCCGATGAAATTCGTTGATGAAGCCCTGATTTCCGTGGCTGCCGGCAATGGCGGCAGTGGTTCAGCCTCGTTCAGGCGGGAAAAGTACATCCAGTACGGTGGCCCGGATGGCGGCGATGGCGGCCGTGGCGGCTGCGTCTACCTGGAAGGAGATTCCGGCCTGAATACGCTCGTGGATTTTCGCCATTTGAGGAGGTACAAGGCCCAAAACGGGCAGGGCGGTTCCGGCCGTAACATGACCGGTAAAAGTGGCGAGGATGTGGTGATAAGAGTCCCCTTGGGGACAATAATCAGCGAGGCTGAAACCGGTGATCATATGGGTGACGTCACCGAACACGGCCAACAGCTGCTGGTGGCCAGCGGGGGCAGGGGCGGGCTGGGAAATGTTCATTTCAAGAGTTCCACCAATCGCTCGCCCAGGCAAACCGTTCCGGCCACTCCGGGCGAACAGCGGGAACTCAACCTCGAATTGAAGGTGCTGGCGGATGTTGGCTTGCTGGGATTCCCGAATGCGGGCAAATCAACCCTGATAAGCAGCGTGTCAGCCGCAAGACCAAAAGTTGCAGACTATCCGTTCACCACACTCTATCCAAACCTGGGCGTTGTGCGGATCGACATCGAGCGCAGTTTTGTCATTGCTGACATCCCTGGCCTGATCGAGGGTGCGGCGGAGGGTACTGGGTTGGGCATCCAGTTTCTGAAGCACTTGCAACGCACCCGCCTGTTGCTACACCTGGTGGACCTGGCGCCGCTGGCCTTGGACGTAAACCCGGTAGACCAGGTCAGGCAATTGGAAACCGAAATGCAGAAATTTGACCCTGGCCTGATGCAGAAGCCCCGCTGGCTGGTGTTCAGCAAGTCGGATTTGTTACCTTCGGGAGAAGCACAGCAGCGCGCCGGGGAAGTGGTTACGGAATTGGCCTGGGAAGGCCCGTGGATGTTGATATCTTCCGTCACGAAAAGCGGCACTGCGGAACTGATGCAACGCGTCTCGCAGGAATTGGATGTGTTGCTGGACGAAGAAGCCACGGCGGCCGCAGCCGCGCCCGAGATGGCGGATTTCCCCGAGGAGCCCTTCGAACCCTGAAATACCCTTGCATAAACGTTTGCATAAAAAAGCCCCGCCAGTGGCGGGGCTTTTCCATTTCAGTGCGCCAGGATAAATCCTGGAGTGCGAATTACAAGGCTCGCACGTGTTTGTTCAAGCGCGATTTATGCCGGGCTGCCTTGTTCAGCGGCATGATGCCCTTTGCGACTGAGCGATCAATTGCTGGCACAGCGGCTGTGTAAGCGGCTTCGGCGGCTTTCTTGTCACCTGCTTCGATAGCCCGTAGCACGTTCTTGATTGATGTGCGGGCGTGGGACCGCGCGCTTGCGTTGCGACGGCGATTACGTTCCGACTGACGTGCTCTTTTACGAGCTGATAAACTGTTGGCCAAGGTCGTTCTCCAAAACTAAAAAGTTCAAATATCAAGCCGGACATTATCTTATTATTTACCGATTGGGTCAATCATCAATTGCAACTGCTTAAATCCACAGCCAAGGTAGGCACCGCGACAATGACGTCCCGGATCCTGGGTTTTCTCCGGGATATGGTGTTTGCCCGCTATTTCGGTGCGAGTGGCGAAACTGACGCCTTTTTCCTGGCGTTCAAAATACCCAACTTCATGCGGCGATTGTTTGCCGAGGGCTCGTTCTCGCTGGCATTCGTGCCTGTTTTATCAGAAGTTCGTGCAAGCGGTGACCGCCACGCACTGAGGGACCTGATCGATAACGTGTCGGGTACCCTGGCGGCGATACTGCTGGTTTTGACGGCTGTTGGCGTGTTGGCAGCCCCCCTGGTGTTGTCTATCTTCGCTCCGGGCTGGCTGATCGAGGGCAGGCCCGAATTCTCGTTGTCGGCTGAGATGCTCAGGATTACCTTTCCGTACATCCTGCTGATTTCTCTGACCGCACTGGCGGGCGGAATCCTCAATACTTTCGACCGTTTCCTGGTTCCGGCGCTCACTCCGGCGCTGCTGAATGTATCGCTAATAGCAGCCGCCGTGCTGTTCTCCGGCCACATGGAAGTACCTGTGAAAGCGCTTGCCTGGGGCGTGTTGGCAGCTGGCTTTGCCCAACTGCTGGTACAGGTGCCAGTCTTGATGAAACTGGGGGTCATGCCGCGCCCGCAATGGGGCTGGCGCCATTCCGGCGTACGGAAAATTCTGCGGTTGATGATCCCGACCCTGATCGGTTCATCAGTGGCCCAGGTTAACCTGCTGCTGGATACCGTGATCGCCACCTTCCTGGTGAGTGGCAGCGTTTCCTGGCTGTACTATTCCGATCGGCTGCTTGAGTTTCCACTGGGTGTCTTCGGTGTGGCGCTTTCCACCGTCATTTTGCCGAACCTTTCGCGCAAGTTCGCAAAACAGGACCCACATGCTTTTTCGGCCACGCTCGACTGGGCGTTACGCCTGGCGCTGATTATTACCTTGCCTGCCGCTTTGGGTCTTGCGTTTCTCGCCACTCCCATACTGATCACTTTGTTTCAGTACGAGGCGTTTCAGCTCAGTGATGTGAAGATGTCGGCGCTGAGCCTGTCTGCTTACGCAGCAGGCCTGCCCGCATTTATCGCAGTGAAAGTCCTGGCGCCTGGGTTTTATGCACGCCAGGACACCAAAACGCCGGTTAAAATTGCCATCATAGCCATGGTTTCGAACATGGCGTTGAATTTCATATTTGTCGGCACATTCCTCGCATTGGCACTGCAGGGTCCGCACACGGGCCTGGCTCTTGCCAGTTCAGCCGCGGCATACATTAACGCCGTCCTGCTCTACCGCGGTCTGCGTAAGCAGGGTACTTATGTACCTGAACCGGGCTGGGGCAGGGTGATGTTTGCCGTGCTGATGGCCTGTGCCGCCATGGTCGCTGCAATCATTTGGCAATATGGCGAAATAAGCCAATGGGTGGATGCTCCGGCCTTCCTGAGGGCAACGAAACTGGGCGGCCTGATCCTGCTCAGCGTCCTGGTATACAGTGGTGCCGTCCTGCTGGGTGGGCTGCGCAGGCGGCATCTTGAAAAAGGCGCCACCTGAATCGGGGTTCTTTAGCCGATATTCCGGCGCGTCACTGGTATAATTACTGGTTTTTTGCGGTGTGCGACCAGCATCATGAGAGTAATCAGAAACCGGCCCGAGTGGGGCAACCAGGCTTTCAGTCCGGGACACAGCGCGGTGGCCATCGGCAATTTTGACGGTGTTCACCTGGGACACCGTGCCCTGATTGATCGCTGCCAATCGCTGGCCAGACCGGGTGATTCGGTGGCGGTGGTTACTTTTGAACCCCTGCCACTGGCGTTTTTTCGTCCCGAATCAGCCCCTTCAAGACTCAGCACGGTTTACCAGAAACTGGACTTGCTGCGTTCCGCCGGGGTCGACATTACCTGGTTGATGAGATTTGACGGCGGGTTAGCCGAATTAACCGCCAGGGCATTTGTCGAGCAGGTACTGGTGAACAAAATGCAGGCACGGGCAGTCGTGGTTGGCGAAGATTTTCGTTTCGGCCGCGGCAAAGCCGGTGACGTGGTTTTGCTTGAAAAACTGGGTCGTGAGTTGGGCTTTGAAATTGAGATCGTTGCAGCGGTGCTGTGCGATGGTGAAAAGGTTTCCAGCAGTGGCATCCGGGCAAAACTGGCACAGGGTGATTTTGGCTCGGCCGCTGATTTTCTCGGTCGCCCATTCAGAATGGAGGGCCACGTTTGCCGCGGAGCAGGCCTCGGCAGGAAACTCGGCTACCCGACTGCAAACCTGGCCGTTCGCGCCGAACCCAGTCCGCTCGGGGGCGTTCTGGCGGCTTATTCCAGAGTGGTTGACGGCCCGTGGCTGCCCGCCGTAACCAATCTCGGGCGCAGGCCCGCGGTCGGTGGCAAAGTGCCACTGCTTGAAGTACATTTTTTTGATTTTGACGAAGACCTTTATGGACAACGCCTCGAAGTTCAATTTGTGGCAAAGTTACGTGATGAACTGAACTTCGATACGCTTGACGAGTTGGTTGAGCAGATGAAACGGGACGAACACGAGGCCAGGGAACTGCTGGCTTTGGCGGGGCCGCCCCAGGACGAACACCTTGGATAGCGCATAAGAATGGAATACAAAGACACGATCAATCTGCCGAAAACGGCATTTGCGATGAAGGCCAACCTGGCGAACCGCGAGCCCGGCATGGTGAAAGCCTGGGAAGACTCAGGTCTTTATCAAAAAATTCAGCAACACACTGCGAACCGGCCGATGTGGATTCTCCATGATGGCCCGCCCTATGCCAATGGCGACATCCACATGGGGCATGCAGTCAACAAAATCCTCAAGGACATGGTGGTCAAGTCCCGCCTGATGGCCGGTTTTCACTCACCCTATGTGCCCGGTTGGGATTGCCACGGCCTGCCGATCGAACTGCAGGTGGAAAAAAAGGCCGGGAAGGTCGGCCATAAAGTAGACGCAGCGACTTTTCGCCAGAAATGCCGTGACTACGCAGAACGGCAAATCGATTTGCAAAGGGCCGGATTTCGGCGCATGGGTGTGCTGGGCGACTGGTTCGATCCCTATACCACCAAGAGCTTTATCTACGAAGCGGACATGATCCGGGCGCTGGCCTCCATCATTGAAGGCGGACACCTGATGCAGGGAGCCAAGCCGGTCAACTGGTGTTTTGACTGTGGCTCAGCTCTCGCCGAAGCTGAAATCGAATATCAGGATAAAACGTCGCCGGCTATCGATGTGCTGTTCAGCGCAGTCGATAAAGCAGGCCTGTTTGCGGCTTTCGGAGCCGAACCGACGGATGGTGAGGCGGGAATTCCAATCTGGACGACCACTCCCTGGACCTTGCCGGCAAACGAGGCGGTGACTTTGCATGCGGACTTTGACTACGTGCTGGTTGCCGGTGAAGCGGGCGGCAGGCAGATAGCACTGGTGCTGGCCCGTGACCTGATGGAAAAGGTGACCGCGCGCCTGGGCATGGAGCAGGTGCGGGAACTGGGCACAGTGACCGGCTCCGCGCTGGAGCACATGCGTTTGCAGCATCCGTTTTATGACAAGCAGGTGCCGGTCATTCTTGGCGAGCACGTGACGACCGAGGCCGGGACTGGTGCGGTACACACGGCCCCCGGTCATGGTGAGGAAGATTTCCAGGTAGGCCGTTTATACGATCTGCCGGTCACCAATCCAGTGGGTGCTGACGGGCGTTACCTGGAGAACGTCGAGATGTTTGCCGGCCAATGGGTGTGGGCAGCCAACGATTCGGTGCTGGAAGTGATGCGGGACAAGGGCACTTTGCTGTTCGTGGAACCGTTTGAGCACAGTTACCCGCATTGCTGGCGGCACAAGACGCCCACGGCTTTCCGCGTGACACCGCAATGGTTCATCAGCATGGACAAGGGCGGTCTCCGCGCGCAGACGCTGGACGCGATTGCCAGCGTCGACTGGATCCCCGGTTGGGGTCAGGAGCGCATCAGGGGCATGATCGAAAACCGTCCGGACTGGTGTATCTCACGCCAGCGTACCTGGGGTGTGCCGATCACGCTCTTTGTCGACCGGCAAACAGGTAAACTGCATCCTGATACAGCAGAGTTGATGAAGAAAATTGCCACGATTGTCGAACAGCAGGGTATTGATTGCTGGTACTCGGACGATATCTTTGGACAACTGGGTGTAGACCCGAACACATACGCGCAGGTTACCGACATCCTCGATGTCTGGTTTGATTCAGGGGTATCACACCGCTGCGTGCTCGATGAGCGTGATGACCTGGAAAGGCCTGCCCAACTCTACCTGGAGGGCTCCGATCAACACCGGGGCTGGTTCCAGTCGTCACTGCTGACCTCGGTGGCCATGCACGGCAACGCGCCTTACCAGCAGGTACTGACGCATGGCTTCGTGGTGGATTCCGACGGCAAGAAAATGTCGAAATCCATGGGTAATGTCGTTTCGCCTGTAAAAGTCATGAATACACTCGGCGCGGATGTGATGCGCCTGTGGGTCGCGGCCGCCGATTATCGCGGTGAAATGAGCGTTTCCGATGAAATACTCAAGCGGGTTTCCGATGCCTATCGCCGCATCCGGAACACGGCCCGGTTCTTTTTAGGGAACCTCGACGGATTTACGCCGGAACAGGCACTGGAACCCGATCAATTGCTGCCGTTGGACCGCTGGGCGGTAGACAGCGCAACTCAATTGCAGGAACAGGTAGTGCAGGCCTATGACAGCTACCAGTTTCTGCAGGTATACCAAAGAGTGCATAATTTCTGTGCGTTCGAGATGGGCGCATTCTATCTCGATATCCTGAAAGACCGCCTGTATACCACCGGTTATGAAAGCAAGGCGCGAAAATCGGCCCAGACCGCCATGTACCATATTCTTGAGGCCATGGTGCGCTGGGTTGCGCCGGTGCTGAGTTTCACAGCGGAAGAGATTCACCAGTATCTTCCGGGCACGCGCAGTGACAGCATATTTCTGGAAACCTGGTACTCCGGTTTGTTCGAGATGGACAACGCAGAAGCTGAGCGGAAACGCTGGCAGCGTGTGATCCAGGTACGTGATGCCGTGAGCAAATCGATCGAGACTGTACGCCGCGAAGGAAAAGCCGGTTCGTCCCTGGCCGTGGAAGTGGACGTATGGCTGGACGGCCCGTTACTGGAGGCCGTGAATTCCATGGGTGATGAGTTAAGGTTCGTATTACTGACCTCCGAGGCCCGTGTCGCTGACCTTGCTTCAGCTCCGGATCAAGCGCAACGTATTAATCTGGAAGAGGGTGAGCTGGCGTTGATCGTCACGCCGTCTGAAGAGGAAAAATGCGTACGTTGCTGGCATTACCGGGCCGATGTAGGTTCCGACCCTGAGCACCCTGAAATCTGCGGGCGTTGCGTGGAGAATATTTTTGGCGACGGTGAGACGCGCCGGGTAGCTTGAGCTGGATGAATGTGACTAATCCCAACGACTTGAAAACTTCCGGAGCTTTTCCGCCTTATCCATGGGTATGGCTGGCGGTCACCGCGGTCATTATCCTGCTGGATTGGCATACCAAGCAGTTGGCCACTGAGGCCCTGGAGTTATATCGGCCATACGAAGTGTCTTCCTGGTTGAACATGACCCTGGCGCACAATTATGGCGCGGCGTTCAGTTTTCTCAGTGACGCGGGGGGCTGGCAAAGATGGTTCTTTGTAGTACTGGCTTCAGGTGTCAGCCTGGCCCTGATTGTATGGCTGTTACGGTTGCCGCGAAACGAATGGCTGACGGGACTGGGGCTTGCGCTGATATTGGGTGGAGCCATTGGTAACCTGGTTGACCGCATTCAACTGGGGTACGTGGTGGACTTCGTCGATGTTTACTACCAGGACTGGCATTACCCGGCATTCAATGTCGCGGATTCGGCTATCACCTGCGGGGTGATTTTGCTGTTGCTGGATGTGCTTCTGATCAGCAGAAGAAAAGCAAAGGCTTCGTAATGGAAATACTGTTAGCCAATCCAAGGGGGTTTTGCGCTGGTGTTGATCGGGCTATTGAGATCGTCGAGCGTGCTTTGGAATTGTTTGGCGCACCCATCTATGTCCGTCATGAAGTTGTGCATAACCGGTTCGTCGTTGACCGCCTGTCGCGGGCCGGGGCGAGGTTTGTTGATGAACTGGACCAGGTGCCGGACCACGCAACCGTGATTTTCAGCGCACACGGTGTTTCCAAGGCAGTGCGGCGTGCCGGAGGAGATCGCGGTTTACAGGTGTTTGATGCTACCTGCCCACTGGTGACAAAGGTTCACATGGAAGTTGCCAGGCATTGCAAGGCGGGCAGGGATGTTGTCCTGATCGGCCATGCCGGTCACCCTGAAGTAGAGGGGACGCTTGGGCAGTGGTTAAACAATCCACCCTGCGGTAACCGCATCTTCCTGGTCGAAAACCCCGCAGACGTCGCCAAACTGGAAGTGGTTCATCCGGACAACCTGGCTTACGTAACACAAACCACACTCTCGGTGGACGACACGCAGGCAGTCATCCGTACGCTACAGGAAAAGTACCCACAGATCAGAGGGCCCAAACATGACGATATTTGTTACGCCACTCAAAATCGCCAGGATGCGGTTAAGGATCTCGCAAAGCGGGTTGACCTGGTCCTGGTGGTCGGCTCAATAAGCAGCTCCAATTCGAACCGTTTGCGGGAGCTGGCCGAAAAACAGGGGATCTGCGCCTATCTCATCGATGGTGCCGAGGATGTGAAAGAGAAATGGTTGAGTGGAATTTCAGCCGTGGGTGTGACAGCGGGAGCTTCGGCGCCGGAGAGTTTGGTCCAGGGCGTGATTGAGCGCCTGAAAGAGTCCGGGGGAATTGCTGCCGAAGAAGTGACCGGGATACCGGAAACCATAGAGTTTGCTTTACCCCGGGAACTCCGGATTTCACTGAAAAACAGCTCCTGATCTGCCTCAAGTGACTGGCGCCTTTAAGGTGCTAGTCTTTGATCATGATAGATTTATACACTTGGGCAACGCCTAATGGCCGCAAAATTTCCATCGCCCTGGAAGAGTTGGGCCTCCCCTATGAAGTTCACCCTGTCAATATCACGGAAGGTGAACAGCGCAGCGCGCAATTCACCGCTATCAGCCCGAACCAGAAAATACCCGCGATCGTGGATCGTGACAACGGGATAAGCCTGATGGAGTCAGGTGCGATTTTGCTTTACCTGGCGCAGAAAACCGGCAAGCTGTTGCCTGCAAACCCGGAAGAATATTGGCAGGCCATCCAGTGGCTGATGTGGCAGAAAGGCGGGTTTGGTCCGATGCTCGGCCTGGCGCTGCACTACCTGAAGTTCAATCGCGGGAAATCAGAGTATTCCGAAGCACGTTACGAGAAGGAAACGCACCGCCTCTACGGTGTACTTGATCGTCAATTGGCCGGTCAGAACTACATCGTAGCTGATGAGTACACGATCGCTGATATTGCAACCTGGCCCTGGGTGGCACGGCATGAATTTCAGACCGTTGACCTGCGTGATTATCCCAATGTCCTGGCCTGGTACCTGCGCATAGCGGACCGGCCGGCTGTCCAGGCGGGCTGGTCAGTGCCCATGGCGGACAGCGTCCCCATGCCGAAACAGTGAGCTGCCGCGGTTAACGTCCGCCCCAGCACCGTGAAACACTCCCCTTAAGACCGCTGATGCCTCTGGTGCCGGCGTGGTCCAGGCTCAGTGCACCGCAGGGGTCATCTGCTGTATCCAATGGCAATGCGGTGATGGTGTAGCTATTTGCAGAAGGGTCGTTGACCGGTTGAATCCTGAACTCGTAGCGGGCGCTGTGCGGGTCCTTGAGACAGCGTGAAGTATCAAAGAAACCCGTGCTGACCCTGACTCTGCTTTGGCAGTCCGAAGCAGTCAGAATCGTCCTGATGGCATCGGCGCGATGTCCACGCTGCACGTATTGCCGGTAGGACGGAATGGCGATCGTCAGCAAGGTAGCGATCACCGCTACCACGATCACGAGTTCGAGCAGCGAAAAGCCGGCAATCGTTATTTTCTTTGACGCCATGAGAGGACTCCACAGTCGTACTGCTCAGAAAACTGCCGGCAAAAAGAGTGAATTGGCCCATCAGGTGGAAACCCGGCAGCGGGAAAGTCACCATTCCATGGCCGGGCCACGATCGATTCGACAACTGCAACGCTATTTGGCGTGCGGCCTTGCCCCCACCCGTAAACCCGGTAATAACCGACACCGCCGGCAGTGAGCAAGACCTGTTCCTGCGGCTCAACCGCGGGTGTCGTTCTGAAATGGACCTCCTCTATCAACCAGTAGGCACTTCCGTCTGCATTGCTTGATGCGGTTGCCGCTGCAACCGATTCGGGGTCGTATCCTGCAATGAAACCGTGGAGTTTCCACCAGCCGGCGCTTTCAAATTCCGGCTGATAGGGCAACTCACCGGCATTGCGTATGCCAGCGGGTAAAATGCACTGACTGAGGCACCCTTCTTCGCGGGCATTGGCAGGGCGACTGACAAGCCACGCCTGGGCGTAGGCTGAAGCGATGGAGGCATTCTCCAGGGCCAGTGAACTCTCCTGGAAGTTCGCTGCCATATTGCGCTGCATCAGCGTACCCGAAGCCGCCAGGATTGCCAGCAGGCTCACTGCGGCAAGCAACACCAGTCCGGCGAGTAAGGCGATACCCCTGGCGTTCACCCTGTTTTGCTCCTGATCGCTGCGGCAAAACGAAAGACCCTTCGAAGAAAGCCATCAGGCTGCTTTACCAGCGTGGAATCGAGGACTTCGAAGGTGCCGAGTGTTTTTTCGGTGACACGATCTCCGCTGGCCAGCAGCAGGGCAAACCTGATTCCGAGAACGTGACCGGGAGAAAGCCATTGGCCTGCTTTTACCCACTTGTCGACCACCGAATCCCGGTCTGAGTCTTCGCCATATAAAACCTGGAAGGAGTCCACATTCTGGATAAATCCCTCGCGACGTACTTGCTTCACCATTTCAGCCAGGGAAGGGCCATATAGGCACTCCCATGTCAGTCCGCGGCTGGAATTGAGGTCAAACACAGACTCCCTGATGAAAAAAGCCGGGTTGCCGTGGGAATCCAGTTCAGGATTCCGGTTGTCAAAACAATTGACGTCCGACCAGCTCTGCACTGCCAGCCGGTCACTCGCGCCGGAGACGTTATCCATCGAGTCCCCAAGCAACCCCAGTGCCGGGCGAATCTCGTCCCATGGTTCCGGGTTGAACCCTGCCTCCCGCACAAAGCGGGAGATCCTGGTCATGGCCAGGCGGGCATTCTCCTGTAGCTGCGCCTGGTTTCTCTGTAAGCGGGTTGAGGAAGAAGCGGCAGAGACGATCTGTATCAAACCCAGCAACAGTAAAGCCGTCAGGGTCAGCGCAATCATCAATTCCAGCAGTGTCATGCCCGCTACGCGCTGGTTTGGGAGTGTTCCTGTTCGTCGATCCATCACCATGGAAGCCTGGACACCACTCGCCTGAATCCGCCGTTTTCCGTATCTCTGTGTCGTGATTCTTCCCAGAAAATCTTGATGACGACGGTGCCGTTTCCGTCACAGGATGGGTCGCCCAGCGTGCCATCATCGGGCGTGCTGTCCCGGCAGACCATACCGCCGCCGCCGGGTAGTTCCTCGCGTATATAGTGCTGCCAGTACAACAGGTTGCCGGCAGCCATGGCGTCGCTCTGACAGAGACCGCCATCACAGGAAGCAGCTTCACCTTCAGGCGGATAGACGTAATGTCCATAGGCATCGGCACTCATTGCGATTATCTCTGCCATGGAATCAGCCTGGCTGATCGCTACCGTGCGATGCCTGGCTTCCGCCGTTCCCTGAACGGCGGCAAGCATCATCAGCGAGAGACTTCCAAGGCCCATCGAGAACACGGCGGTTGCTACGGACAACTCAATAAAAGAAAAACCTCGTTGTGAGTCCTTGAGACGCTTTATCATTCCCGTTCTCCTCATGCATCG
>Ga0265303_10001190_pt1 | contig 15794 bp, 15 predicted proteins | sample Helome_2_FD_192494 | JGI IMG/M metagenome (GOLD analysis project Ga0265303, IMG submission 192494) | Marine sediment microbial communities from subtidal zone of North Sea - Hel_20160317 (Illumina Assembly) | ecosystem: Environmental > Aquatic > Marine > Subtidal zone > Sediment ... | reverse complement strand
TGAAGCCTACGTGTTGATAAAAGACCTCGAATGGAGCGACCGCCTGAGTCGTTTTGCGGCATTCCTGCCGGATCTGCAAGAAGGTCTGCCCGTACCCGACGAATACAAATGGGAAACGCCGGGAACGGATTCGGATCTCAACGCCTACGATGTTGTCTACTACGCCGGTCACAGCAATGCCGGCTCAAAGACGATTGCGATCAACCTGCCCAACGACGAGCAAGTACAACTCGAAAAAGGCACTCGACGTCTGCAACTGAAGAATGCAATGCAGGCAAAATTTGAAAAGATCCTCGAACCAATTGCCAATGAGTTGATCGATGAGGCACAACGAAATCACGTCACTTTCGATGCGTTTTTTGCCAACACGATGTTTCACGAGGTGGCGCATGGCCTGGGTATCAAGAACACCATAAACAGTAGTGGCACGGTTCGGGAAGCGATGCTGGATCTCGCCTCGAGCATGGAAGAGGGCAAGGCCGACATTCTTGGCTTGTACATGATTACTGAACTCCACAAGGCTGGTGAACTCGGTGACGTCGATATCCGTGACTATTACACGACGTTCATGACCAGCGTATTTCGGTCCATTCGCTTTGGTGCCAGCAGTGCGCACGGCAAGGCGAACATGGTGCGTTTCAACTTTTTCCTCGACGAGGGCGCATTCGTTCGTGATGCCGAAACCGGTCGCTACAGCGTCGATTACGGCAAGATGGAAGCGGCGATGACGAAGCTGTCGCGATTGCTGCTGACCCTGCAGGGTGACGGCGATTACGATGGTGCCGCCGAATTGACAAACAGCAAGGGCGTGGTCGCCGGGCAACTGCAAGGTGACCTCGACCGGTTGACCAGCGCGAATATACCTGTGGATATTACGTTTCGGCAGGGTGTTGCCGAGTTGGGGCTGAACTGACGGCAGTTCGCACGCGCTATTCTTCGGTCTCCAGCCAGCGCTGGGCGTCGGTGACGGATTCAAAAATCCGGACGTTCATGGAGCCTCGATTTCTCAGCACGGTTTCTGACAGGCGCAGCTTCTCGAGCAAGGCGGGCTTGCCGGCGACCCAGGCTATGCGGTGCCTGTCCGTTACACCGACTGACTCGAATATGCTCAAGTGGTCGTACGCATCCATTTCTGGAATCGGCTCTTGCAGGTTCGAAATACCGAGGACGCGTGTGCAATTATTGTCCTTACATGCGGCTACGATCGCCTCCCACATCTCATAGACTTTCAAGTAATCGAAAAGACCCTCTGTTCGAACATTTATTAGAGGACGCTCATACGAAATTGTGTACTTGAGGCTCACACTCCCAGACTAGAATGAAATGCGACTTCGGTCCAGTGCGATCCTGGGTATGTTTCAATTTGTTACAAGAAAAAATGATGTTACAGGATGGTTACGGAACCGGATGACCGGGATTCAGAGGTCGCGCTTGTCGAGTCGAGGAAGCTCGTTTCCAAACAGCGTGGTGAGGTACAGCGCGCGACTCGTTTCGAGCACGCCTGTCAATGTCGGGTAACGTGCTACGGGGTCGTGGAGGTTCATGAGAACCTGGCCGTCACCATTGAACGCGATGACGTGCGACGACGGCACGGCTTTCGGTCGCAGGGACGCAGGTAGACGCTGAACCAGTTTGCGGAGCATCGGACGATCGGACAGCCGGTCCAGCAAATGATTTCGCGGAGCAGCTAGCCCCAGCCAGAAACGACCTTGCATCCCGCTCTTCAGGTTGTCCGGAAAGCCTGGCAGGTTGTCGAGCAGTACCTCGGTGCGTCCAGCCCGGTCGCCTGTCAACCAGTGTTTCAGGATGCGGTAGTGTCCCGTCTCACTGACGAGTAGAAACTCGCCATCGCGGCTGACGGCGACGCCATTGGCAAAATTGAGGTCCCGCATCAGGACATCGACATCGCCAGTGGCCGGCTTGAATGCGAACATACGCCCGTGCCCTCCATGTTCCATGATATCCAGGAGGCTGGCTTCGTACGTGCCATTCGCACTCTTTGCGCCGAACTTGCTGCTCGCTTCGCTGAAATAGACGGTCCCGTCGGGCCCGATCGCCAGGTTGTTGGCGTAGATGACCGGCCGACCGTTGACCTCGCCAAGCAAGGTGGAGACGCCGCCGTTTCGATCGACTCGCTGGATGCCCAGGTAGGCGTTGGCGATGATGAGTGATCCGTCCCGGTCGGTTTCTATGCCCAACGGCCTGCCACCAGCAAAAGCGAACTCGCGGACCTGTCGATTATGGATCTGCAGGACATGCCCGCCGGCGGTCGTCACGTAGATGCGCCCATCCGCCCCGAGGCTGGCGTCCTCGGGGCCTTCATAGCCATGCAGATCGATGCCCGACGCCGCGCGTAACAGGTCGTTGGGCTCAAAGGGATCGATCAGGCCGCGGTCTTCGGGCGCGTCCCAGGCTACCGGCTCGATGGGAACTGGCCACACCAGCAGGTAGGCGATAACGACAGCCAGAACGAGTACGGCGGTCGCAACGAAAGTCTTCACAACTAACGTTTTGCGTCGATCATACGCAGGAATTCGACGCGCGTACGCGCGTCCTTGCGAAACGTGCCGACCATCTGGCTGGTTACCATTGAGACGTCGGACTTGTGAATGCCGCGCGTCGTCATGCATTGATGCACGGCTTCAATCACAACGCCGACGCCTTTCGGCTGCAATACGTCCTGAATGCAATTCGCTATTTGCGCGGTCATCTTCTCCTGCACCTGGAAGCGGCGAGCAAAAGCCTCGACCACGCGTGCCAGCTTGCTGATTCCAACGACCTTGTTATTTGGCAGATAACCGACATGCGCGTTGCCGATGATCGGTGCCATGTGATGTTCGCAGTGTGACTCAAATGCGATATCGCGAAGCACGATCATCTCGTCGTAACCGTCAACTTCTTCAAACGTTCGCTGCAGGTAAGCGACCGGGTTGCTCTTGTACCCACTGAACCAGTCCTCATAGGCCTTGGCGACCCGCTTGGGCGTGTCGATAAGGCCTTCGCGGCGGGTATCTTCGCCCGCCCACAGCAGTAGAGTCCTGACCGCTTCTTCGGCTTGATTGCGGCTCGGCTTGCGCGGCTTTGTGTTTTTCTTCTTGATGGCGGCCAATAGTCTGTCCCCGTTTTGGTTGATTAGCGTTTATGCGGACTTCTTATCGAGGCCAACGCCGACCGGACAGCGCACGCCGGTCCCCCCCAGGCCACAATAACCCGCCGGGTTCTTGGCGAGGTATTGTTGATGGTAGTCCTCTGCGTAATAGTAACGGTCGAGCGGTTGAATCTCAGTGGTGATGGTGCCAAGACCGGCATTGTTCAGTTCATCCTGGTAGGCACTGAGTGAGCGACGCGCTTCTGCCTGCTGCTCGTCAGTCGTCGTAAGGATAGCCGATCGGTACTGCGTGCCGATGTCATTGCCCTGTCTCATGCCCTGTGTCGGGTCGTGACTTTCCCAGAAAACTTTGAGTAGCTGCGCGTAACTGACTTTGGCCGGATCGTAGATTACCTGCACAACCTCGGTATGCCCCGTCTTTCCCGAACAGACTTCCTCGTAGCTCGGATTGGGCGTCACCCCACCGGCATATCCCGCCGATGTCGAAAATACACCGTCTACCTCCCAGAATTGCCGCTCTGCGCCCCAGAAACAACCGAGACCAAAAACCGCACGTCGCAGGTTGTGGTCGAACGGACCTCGCATTCTTGCGCCATTAACGAAGTGATACTCCGCAATTGACACAGGGGTATCTCGGCCTGCGAGGGCTTCGCTCCTCGTCGGAAGGGATAGGTTCTTCATGGTCTTTGCCTGCTTGTCAGGTTGATTGGTTTCTGCGCCCGGGCCTCTTGGCGGACTGTTCTCTCTGTTTTATTAGTCTGTCGAGATCGGCCTGCCGATAGAAGAAGGAGTGTTCGTAAACCATATTATCCGAATTAACGATCTCTGAATCGACCATCCGCGGGCGAAATACGCTGTTGCGTATTTCGCGGTGCACGAGCTGCTGCATATCGGTGAATTCCGGCGGGATTGCTTCGGTGCGCACACTTCGCACGCGACCCCGTTGGGAAATCCGGTAGTCAACACGAATCTTACCGGTCAGAAACTCTCCGCCCGATGCGTCAGGAGCAGCCCCGTTGTTCACATGCGTGGGCAGAACAGGCGTTATCAGGACCACGGGTTGCTCCAGCAATTCTGCTCTTGCCGCCAGACGTTCCTCGTCGGTCGACAAAAAGTCCCACACTTCATTGTAAATTCGTCGCGCACGATTAAAGGTATCGACGTACACGTAATAATCGGCAAGGGCGAGCTTCACATCGGCGAGTTCTCTCCACCCGATATCCGGGGTCGCCTCGGCAATTTTCGCCGCACGCTTGAAGTAGATCTCACCCGTCGAGACCAATCCCTGTGGTTGCGCCGCGGCCTGAGTGAGATCGACGTAATAGAAGGACTCGCCGAGCTTACTGAGCGGCAAAATAAGTTGCGGGTCCTTTTTCCCCAGTTTTGATTCGAGAATGCGGATCGCCCGGCGATACGTTGCGCGCTCGTCATTGTAGTAACGAGCCGCATGCTGCCAACGGGCACGCCGCATCAATGACGGGACCAGCGCCAGTTCATTGTTTCTGAAGTGGCGCGCATTCAATATGTGGATGCGATCCAGGACCTTGCGTGCACCGTCCTTGTCGCCAAACATCAGTTTTGATTCGGCAAGGCCCTCAAGAATTTCGACTTGCTCAATATTGTGAGGGCCCTCGTTGACGTGCGTTATGTGCGTCGCGCGGTCAAAGGTCTTGGCGGCGAGGTCCGGTCGCCCGCTGCCGAGTTGGGCGGATCCCAGTCCCTTCAGGGGATTGATAAGCTTTTCGTTGAGTCGGTCCTCGCGAACTTCGATAATTGTCACGGCCGATTCGAAGTTCTGAATGGCCGCCTCGAACTGGCCGTTTTTGTTCTGCACCAACGCCAGGTTGTTCAACGCCTTCGATGCTTCTAGCGATTGAGGGCCGTACAGCCTGATAACCATTTCGACGATTCGTTTGGCGGAGGCGTCGGCCTCATCCATTGCGTCTTCACCGATGAGCCGACGATAGCGCTCGAACTCGGCCGAAAGTTGTTCTTCCGGTGTCAGCGCGCTGTCAGGCTCGGGTCCAGCCTCAACTTCAGCCTCACTCGTTGTCGTGCCAGGGTCCTCATCGGCAACCGGAACGACTTGATCCATCGGGCTCTGTTCATCGTCACCGTCAGACGGCTCGGCCTGGCTTGCGAACGAGGCCAAAATCGCGAGCAACACTGCGACGTTTTTGCTGTCCTTGATCATGCGTTCGAAGGGCTTTAATTGTCCTGGATTCATCCAAAAGGGCCGTCGTGATTGAGACACGATCTGGTCGGATTAGTTCTCGCAACACGGACGTCGGCCACAGCATCAACTATACCGGCTGACACGGAATCGCGGTAGCGGTGCGGGTCGCCTCACAGGTCCAGATCCAGTTGCTGCTGCCTCGGCGACAAAAATTGATTGCAATCAGGAACGTGCTGGTAGGCATCGGCGTCAAGGCCAAGTCGGCGGCTGGCCTTATTGAAGCGAGTCGCGATCATTTCTGCGTAGGGCCCACGGCCGCTCTGCCTGATGCCAAATCGGCTATCGTAATCGCGGCCACCACTGGACTGGCGAACCAGGTTCATGACGTGCCGGGCGCGATCCGGAAAGTGTCTCTGCAACCATTCAGTGAAAATTGCCTTAAGTTCCAGCGGCAGGCGCAGGAAAATATAGTGAGCCTGAACGGCACCCGCGGCCGCAGCCGATTTCAGAATGGGTTCGATCTCGTGGTCATTGATTGCCGGAATAACAGGCGCTACCAGCACGCTCGTGGGCACGCCAGCCTTCGTGAGTTGCTCCATGGCGCCCAGTCTTGCCGTGGCCGATGGCACGCGTGGCTCCATAACGCGCTTCAGCGCAGCGTCCATCGTCGGCAGGCTGATCGCAATGGAACACAAGCCCAGGCCAGCCAGCTCCGATAGCAGGTCGACGTCCCTGCAGATCAGGTTGCCCTTGGTAATGATGTTGAGGGGGTGCCGGTGCTTCAGGAATGCCGTCAGCAACGCTCGTGTCAGCTCGAGCGCCTTCTCGGCGGGCTGATACGGATCGGTGTTGGCGCCAATCGTAATCGGCAGGCATTCGTAGCCCGGTTTTTCCCAGGCTTCGAGTAGCCTTGTCACCGCGTTCGGCTTGTAGAAAATCTGCGTCTCGAAATCGAGTCCCGGCGACAGGTCCAGGTAGCTGTGACTGGGTCGGGCGTAGCAATAGACACAGCCGTGCTCGCAACCCTGGTAGGGATTGATGGAGCGGTCGAATGGCACGTCCGGCGATGTATTGCGGCTGATAATCCGGCCGGCGGGCATTGCGCGGATCAGGGTGTCCGGTGCGGCTTGAGCGAGGGCCTGCGCTTCCTCCTCGTCCAGGTCGACACGTCGGGTGCTAAAGCGACCGTCAGGCGACGATAAAGCCCCGCGGCCTTTGTATCCCCGGGCGAGCATGGGCGTCTCCGTTACTGTATATAAATACAGTAGTTGCAGCGTGGCCGCAGGTCAAGGAGACGGTGTCAATTCAAAACGCGGTAGCCCCGTCCGCGCAGGCAGCGCTTGAAGACCTTCTGTTTTTCCTGATCGGCGTCCAGACCGGACCGGGTTGCTCCGTATAGCCCACCGTATCCTGCGCCTTTGCCGGCGTCACCGTCTATCGCTCCTCCCAGCCCGCCAACCACCGCACCCGTGGCGCCGCCCTTCGCAACACCTTGACTTATCAGGATTTCCTCGGTGTAGGCCTCACATTCCTGCCAGTCCTGGGCGAATACGTCGGGATCGACTCCCTTGGTATCGACGATCGGGTCAGGGTGTGCCGCGCAGCCCGCGATGCACAGTGCGCCGAGCGTCAACGTTAGAAAAGTGTTTTTGTTCATTTGTCGGGTCCATCCGTCAGAAGGGTACCAGTTCGCTTACCAGCATAACGGGTTCTGTCTGTCACGCCGAGCGTGGCATCATGCCTATAACGCGCGGACAACGTGTCCGGTTGACAAGGCACTCAGGATGGTTGGAACGTCACACGACTCGACAGTTCGGGCGATTTTGTACGCATTTCTCGCCAATCTCGGTATCGCCATTGCCAAGAGCTGGGCGGCGTGGCTGACCGGTTCCGGCAGTATGCTCGCTGAGGCCATTCACTCCTATGCCGATACCGGCAACCAGACGCTCTTGTACCTGGGTCTGAAGCAATCGCAGCGACCACCGGATGAAGATCACCCGTTGGGCTACGGCAAGCTCAGTTACTTCTGGAGTTTCATCGTCGCAATCCTGTTATTTAGCCTGGGTGGTCTGTTCTCAATCTACGAGGGCTACCACAAGTTGACGCATCCGGAACCGTTGTCGCAGGTCTGGATCGCGATCATCGTGTTGGTGCTGGCGATATTTCTGGAGGCCGGTTCGCTACTCGGAGCACTGCGCGAAATACGAAAAGTAAGAGGCGATCGTCCGTTCCTGGAATGGCTCAAGCACACGCGTAACTCAGAGCTCGTCGTCGTACTTGGCGAAGACATTGGTGCACAACTGGGCCTCGTGTTGGCGCTTGGTTTCCTGGTAGCCGCCTGGTTTACGGGTAACCCGTTGTTCGACGCGCTCGGCTCGATTTGCATCGGTTTCGTGTTGCTCGTCATATCCGTCTTTGTTGCCTGGAGAGTCAAGTCTCTCCTGGTCGGCAAGTCGGCGGATCCGGAAGTTCAGGAGGCGATTGACGCGATAATGTCTGAGCAGGACGGGATTGAAAGCGTGTTCAATACGATAACGATTCAGTTCGGTCCCAACACAATGCTGGCCGTCAAGGTAAAGATGAACCCCAACCTGAACATCAATGATGCCGTTCTGCAAATCAACGCGCTCGAGCGCAAGCTCAAACAGCGAATACCGAAACTGAAATGGTGTTTCGTCGAGCCCGATGTCGAGGACTAGCCGTCTTAGTCGGCCGATGCCTTGTATAAATGCACATCCTGTTGGGGGAACGGAAAGGAGATACCTTTTTGGTCGAATCGTCGCTTAATGGCTTCTGTCATATCGAACATGACGCCCCAGTAGTCTTCTGTTTTCACCCAGGGTCGCACAACGAAATTGACGCTGCTGTCTGCGAGTGTCGATACGGCGATCAAGCACGCGGGATCTTCCAGAATGCGGTCATCCGCCGCAATTAGCTCCTCCAGTGTCTCGCGTACTTTGTCGAGATCATCCTTGTAGCTAACCCCTACCAGCATATCAACGCGCCGCGTGTCATTCGCCGAGTAATTGGTAATGATGCTGTTCATGATCTGGCTGTTCGGCACGATGACCTCTTTGTTGTCGGGCGTCTTCAACACGGTCGTCAGGATTTGCACCTGCTCGACGGAACCGCTGATACCCGCGCCCTCGATGTAGTCGCCTACTTTGTAGGGGCGAAACAGCACAATTAGCACACCGGCCGCGAAGTTTGACAACGACCCCTGCAAAGCCAGACCGATTGCAAGGCCTGCCGCACCGAAAATTGCGATGAATGATGTTGTTTCTATACCCAGCGCGCTAATGGCCGCGATGATGACAACGATTAGCAGGGCCATGCGCACAAGATTGCAGACGAAAGTCTCCAGCGTCTCGTCGACTTCCTGCCCCTGCATGATCTTGCGCAAGGCACGGACGACGAGTCCGACGGCCATCCGGCCCACATAAAATATGAGTAGCGCAATGACAATATTCTTGCCGAACGCGACAACCGTCTGTGAATCGATTCCGTTGTCTTTCAGGAATTCGACGATGCTGTTCCAGTCAAGGCTGTCTGCGGCCTTCGTGATTTCGTCCATCATTATGGTCCTTGGGTTTTATTGTCCGGGAATGCCGTCAAAGCCAGGCGAGAACCGGTATATCCGGTAAGGTCCTGCGGCCTTAATGTGCTCACGAGATTGAAGAATGACGTCTGGCAACGCGCTGTCGGCGAGGTACAGATAACCGTCTGGCCCAAAGGACAGTGCGTCGGGCCAGCGCACCGACTCCGATTGGATAAGGGTTGCAAGCTCGCGCTCCGGACCCACGACGAAGACCGCGTTGTGTTCGATATCGGTAATGTAGATGTTCTCGGCGACATCGATGCTGAAGCCGTCGCTGAGCGGCTTGTTGCTGAATCGCTCAACACGATTGGCCAGCTCTGCGGGGGTCAGATTCTCGTTTCGCAGATCGTCGAGTCGCACGCGGTACAGCGTGGAGCCGTTAAGCGCGCCGTAGTACAGCCAGTCGGGGCCGAGCGCGATGCCGTCGATGCCGCCGCGTAAGGCCACGATGCCGCCGAGAAACTTCATCTCCCGGCCACCCGTTCGAATCATGAACGGCTCGGCCGATACGGACTCATGCGATTCAAGGACGCGGCGAACCTCGTCTTTCTCCAGGTCGTAGACGATGATCGCGGGTGATTTGCGAACGATGCTGGCGTCGGCGATAACGACGGTGCGCCCGTCAGCGCTCACTTGCAGGTCCTGCAGGAAAGAGCCCGCCGGCGCGATCGACTTGTCGAACGCACGATCGTGCACGATCTCATTTGTGTTGAGGTCGATACCAATCAGGCGGGCTGCCCGCAGACCATGGAAGCCGTGGTCAATTGTCCACAATCGGTTGAAACGGTCGATCGCGAGACCCAATACCGTGTCGAACAAGTCGTTCTGCACAGATACGGACGGGTACGGTACGGCCGCACCGGCGACGTATTCGAGGAGTTTGTTGCCGGGTGGTCTGGCCTGGGGATGTACGGTAAAGAACAGGCGGCCATCACGATTTACCGCGACGTTGCCGATTGGCTCGGAATAAGAGAGCACTTCCTGCAGTGATGATGCGGCCAGCCTCGGCGTCGTTGAAAGGTCGGGGTAGGGACTACCGCCACCATGGCGCATCCACAGGGCCATCATGGCGATTAGCGCCAGTATCAAAATGGACAACAGAAGCTTCTTCATTATGGGTTGCTGTAGTCCCGAGACACGTACCGGCGACGAATGTTACATGATTGCGCCGTTTTGTCAGACTCGCAATGCGACGATCCAGCTCGTCGTCACCAGGATCAGGGCGATTGCTCCTGCTATGGATTGTGTGCGTCGGTCCGTCGGCACCGGGCCCAGCGCGATCAGCAGCATGCCGGTCAGGAAACCGCAAACAAAACCGAGCAGGTGCGCACCAATATCGGTGTTTTCTCCCCCCGTACCCGTAAACATGAGCAACGCGAGTCCGCCGACGATGGGGCCGTAACGGTAGGACCAGCGGTCCTGTGCCATCAGCTTTCCGCGCCAGACGAAGCCCGCAACCAGCCCGAGCGCAGCGAATACGGCCGTGGATGCGCCTATCGATCGATGCGCCGATTCGAGAAGCAAGGTATTGGCCGCATTGCCCGTGGCCGCGGCTGCAACGATTGCCAGCCAGGCGACGCCCGAACCCACCAGGCGGCCGGCAAACAAACCGAACAAGACACCGAAGACGATGTTGCCGACGAGGTGTCTTGCACCCGAGTGAAGTGTCAGTGCAGTAATGGTTCGCCACCATTCCCCGCCGCGAATCAACACACCGTCAACGCGCCCGGCTTCGAACCAGTTGTGCCCGAAGAACGAATAGCCGGCCAGCCCCGCGATAACGCCAATAACGAGCACGTAGCCGACGATCCCTGGGACCGCATCTTGGTCAACGACCGTCTTCGGTGTTTTCGGACGGACCGGCGGGTTCTCATCATCGTACAGCCGCAATTCTTCGACGGCCCTCGCCGAGTACTCCGCCGGGACGACGAGAGCCGCTGATAATCCGTCATCAATCAGCTGATGTGGGATCCGCAGAGACGCGAGCACGAGTGCCCGATCCGAGCAGCTCTGCCGGTTTCGACTTTCAAAAACGACGCGCAAATCTTCTTGCATGTCCAATGGAGCCCACAGGTGACTTGTGAAAAAGCCTTAATTATCAGTTGCTTACGGAGACGCTGACAACTTCAGCTTTCGTTCATGCGTAAAGGTCAAGAATACAGTCATTCTGATCTATGCACATCGCACAGGCGTTTCAATGACCTTCTGGAAGAAAATGTATTTTTGCACCGCCGTAGCCGGCGCCGTATTTCTCGCCATCTCGCTATTCTGAGCAGCGTTCGGGATTGCGGTAAGCTAGAGCTCCCGACGCAGGAGTTCGAGTTGAGAAATACTTTTCATATCGCGTTGCTCGCGTTTGCACTTGTGCACGGATCCGCGGCCGCCGAGGTTGTGGATGCGGCGGCGGGCGGTTTTACCAGCCGCAACGAGACAACGATCGACGCGTCCCGAAATGCCGTGTGGAATGCCGCCATCACGGAGATCGACCATTGGTGGAGTTCCGCTCACACCGTTTCGGGTGAAGCCAGCCGTCTGCGGATCGATGCAAAACCACAAGGGTGTTTCTGCGAACACCTCGGCGCGAGTGCCGGCGTGGTTCACATGACCGTGACCATGGTGAACCCGGCGGTGCTGCTGCGCCTCACCGGTGGCCTGGGGCCACTCGGCCTGATGGGTGTCGACGGCAACATGACCTGGGAGTTCTCGGATACAAACGATGGCACGCGAGTCCGGTTTACCTACGCAGTCGGCGGATACCGGCCAGGCGGGCTGGATGGTATCGCGTCACCGGTAGACAGTGTCATCGGCGACGCGCTTTCGCGCCTGAAGGCACACGTTGAGACCGGAAATGCGGAGCGTTCCGACCTTGAATGACATCCCGCCGGCACGGCCATCCGCAACGGTCGTCGTCGCCCGGGCAGGAACAGCGGAACCCGAGGTGTTCATGGTGCGACGGCACCCCGAGTCGTCGTTCGGCGCGGCCTATGCATTTCCGGGGGGTGTTGTCGACGATGATGATTCAGTCGTCCATGACTATTGTGCAGGGCTCGGCGCGGAACAGGCGAATTCGCGCCTCGGCGTCAAAGCAGACGGTCTCGACTACTACAGTGCAGCTATCCGTGAGCTGTTCGAGGAATCAGGCATATTGCTGGCGAGCAGCGATGATCTCGATGAAGACCTTAACGAAATTCGCGATGCACTGAACGATGGCTCGGAGAGCTGGTCGACCTTCGTCACGCGAGATCGCCTGCAATTGCATTGCGATCGGTTGCATTACATCAGTCACTGGCTGACACCTGCGGCATTGCCGCAACGCTATTCGACACGGTTCTTCCTCGCGCAACTTCCTGAGGGACAGTCGGCCAGGCATTGTGGCGGAGAGCTAACGGATTCCCGATGGGCAACGGCGCACGACATACTTGAAGCGGGCAGAACAGGAGAATTGGAACTGCATTTTCCGACCATCAAGACGCTTGAGACAGTCGCAAGACACAAATCGCTTGAAGCACTGCTGGAATGGGCACGTTCCTGCGTCGAATGGGGTGTTACGAGCATGCTGCCGGCTATCATCATGCGAGATGGCGCGCAAGATATCGTTCTTCCCGGTGACAAGGACTACCCGGGCGCAAAATTTTGAGTTCTTTTGGTCCTGACATACCTGCGTTTAGCGAACTGGCCCCTGGCCTGAGGCGGCTCGTCGCACCCAATCCGTCGATGATGACGGGACCGGGAACAAACACCTATCTTCTTGGCAACAGGGACGTCGCCGTACTCGATCCAGGTCCTGCCATAGACAGCTATATCGAGATGATTCAGCAGTCTGCCGACGCGCCGATTCGCTGGATTCTCGTGACGCACACGCATCCCGATCACTCGCCTGCAGCCGTGCGCCTGGCGGCGGCAACCGGCGCCGATTTGCTGGGTATGCCGGCACCGGAGGGCAAATACCAGGATGCCACGTTTACGGCTGATCGGATCCTCGAGGATGGTGACCGTCTCGAGACCGATGAGTTTGTCATCGAGGCCGTGCATACCCCGGGGCATGCTTCCAATCACGTCTGTTACCTGCACACTGGAATGAACTGGCTATTCACCGGCGATCATGTCATCGACGGATCGACCGTTGTCATCGACCCGCCTGACGGCAATATGAAGCATTACCTGAAGTCATTGCAGCGAGTGAGGGACCTCGAGTGCAAGGCATTGGCGCCGGGGCATGGTGAAATCATCAATGATCCCGTGCGCGCAATCGACTGGATTATCGAACATCGCCTGGAAAGAGAGGACAAGGTCCGGGCGGCACTTGCGGCCAATCCCGATCTGACAACCGGTGAACTCGTGCCTCACGTGTACAAGGATGTCGACAGGAAACTTTACGGCTGGGCGGAACGTTCATTGTTGGCGCATCTTCTGAAGCTCGAAGATGACGGTACTGCAAAGCGTGTTCACGAGCGTTGGGTTACGGTTTAATCAACCGTCCAGCTGCTCGGGCCTTTGATGAAGTCCGTAATGCTCTTCGTGCGTTGCATGCGAGTAGGATGGTTTGCGTAAAAAGCATCCTCGAAACTGGTTGAGGGCTGACGGTAAATCACACCCAGCGCCACCGGCAAATCCAGATCGATCAACAGCCTCGCGACGACGGCGTTGCGTTCATCGTGCACAAGCACTTTTTCGGGATTCTCGGTTGCATCGATTACGTCAAGTGACCACGTGTCGGAGTTGAAGCAAATGCCCTTGCCATCCTGTTCCCCGAACAACATCGGTTCGCCATGCTTGAGATGCAGTTGCGTTTCAGGCGCCACCTTTCGATCGGTGAAACCGGCAAACACATCCTCGTTATAAACGATGCAGTTCTGAAATATCTCGACGAACGATGTGCCGACAAAAGCATGTGCCTGCTGCAGCACATCGCTCATGCCGGCCTTGTCGGTATCGACGCCTCTTGCGAAATACTTCGCGCCGGCGCCCAGTGCAAACTGTCCGGGCGATACCGGTGTTTCGAAAGAGCCGCCCGGGCTCGACGGCGACGTCGTGCCGATGCGTGAGGTGGGAGAGTACTGACCCTTGGTCAGGCCATATATCTCATTGTTAAATAAAAGGATTTTGAGCCCAACGTTGCGGCGCAGCGCGTGCATCAGGTGATTGCCGCCAATTGACAGCCCGTCGCCGTCGCCGGTGACGACCCACACATCGAGCTCCGGATTCGAGAGCTTGAGTCCTGTCGCAATGGTGGGCGCCCGGCCGTGGATGGTGTGAAAACCGTAAGTCTCAACGTAGTAGGGAAATCGTGCAGCGCAACCAATGCCGGATATAAACGCCGTTGACTCCGGCTTCGCACCGACGTCGGCGAGTGCCTTGGTGACGGATTTCAAGATCGCGTAGTCGCCGCAACCGGGGCACCAACGTATTTCCTGCGATGTCGTGAAGTCTTTTGCCGTCAGCTTATCGCGCATCACGTTTTACTCCGTAAAGACTCAATTTTCGCGGCCAGTTCGCCGATCAGGAACGGTTGCCCGGTGACTTTGGCAAAACAAACCGGATCAACATTGAGTTTGTCTCTGAGTAATGTCGACAGTTGCCCGGTGTTCATCTCCGGAACCAGCACGCTATCGAAGCGTGCCAACAATTCGCCGAGATTCGACGGCAACGGATTGAGGTAGCGCAAGTGCACGAAGCTCGCGCCGGTCGCGCGAACGGCCTGGTAGATCGGCCCGTAGGTGGAACCCCAGCCGAGAACTACGACATCGCCGCTGTCGGGTCCCGATTCCACGCCCTGTTCGGGAATGAACTTGGCGACAGACTGCACCTTGGCCGCGCGCAGGTCGGTCATGCGCTGGTGGTTGGAGGGGTCGTAGGAAATGTGCCCGCTTTCGACGTCCTTTTCCAACCCGCCGATGCGATGCATGAGTCCCGGCATGCCCGGCGTTACCCAGGGACGGCCCAGCGTCTCCTCGTCGCGCGCAAACGCGATGCTCTGCGCATCGGCGTCGGATTCCGGCACAGCATTGCTGTCAATGGGTGCGAAAGCAGAGAGGTCGGGAATGCGCCATGGCTCGGCGGCGTTCGACAGGTAGCCGTCTGCCAGCAGCATCACAGGCGTCATGTGACGCAGCGCGATACGCACGGCCTCGATCGCCATCTCGAAACATTCGCCGGAAGTCGATGCGGACAGTACCGGTATCGGTGTGTCGGCATTGCGGCCGTAGACGGCCTGGTTCAGGTCCGACTGCTCGGTCTTGGTCGGCAGGCCTGTCGATGGGCCACCGCGTTGCCAGTTGACGACGACGAGCGGAAGTTCCGCGTTGACGGCGAGTCCCATCGCCTCGGTTTTCAATGCAATGCCCGGACCTGAACTCGAGGTTACGCCGATCATTCCGCCGTAGGAGGCACCGATCGCGGCACCGATTGCCGCGATTTCGTCTTCGGCCTGGAATGTGCCGACACCGAGCTCGCCGAGGCGAGACAAACGGTGCAGGAGTGGCGACGCCGGCGTAATCGGATACGAGCAAAACAATACGGAGCGATCGGCGAGTTCGCCGGCGGCCGCAATACCCAGTGCCAGCGCCTCGGCGCCCGTAATGCTGCGGTATTCGCCCGGCTCGAGTTCTGCTGCAGGAACGTCAATCTGCGACAGGCTCGCCGCAAGCTCGGCCGTTTCACCGTAAGCGTGGCCGGCATGCAGGGCCTTGATATTGGCATCCCGCATGGTCGGTCTATCGGCAAGGCGTCGCTTGATCCAGTCTTCGACAGAGGTGAGTTCGCGATCGAACATCCACAACAATACGCCCAGTGCCCAGAAGTTCTTGCAGCGGCCGCCCTCACTTTTGCTGAGCCCGAATTCTCTGACCGCCTCCAGGTTCAGGTGACTGATATCGGCCGCGACGACCTGGTAATCCGCCAGCACGCCACTG
>Ga0265303_10001189_pt1 | contig 15801 bp, 14 predicted proteins | sample Helome_2_FD_192494 | JGI IMG/M metagenome (GOLD analysis project Ga0265303, IMG submission 192494) | Marine sediment microbial communities from subtidal zone of North Sea - Hel_20160317 (Illumina Assembly) | ecosystem: Environmental > Aquatic > Marine > Subtidal zone > Sediment ... | reverse complement strand
GGTGTCCATCGAAAAAGCGGTTTCAAATTCCATTGTTTCTATCTCCCTTTTACCATAGAGGTTGTTTTTCGAATTTCTATCAATATTATGCAGGTTTTCACTGTTGCGCGTTGCGTGTTGCGGGTCTGAACGTCAGAATATCTAACCGCGTAACCCGCAACCCCTAGCTCGTAACCTGCAACATCTCAAATACCCAATACCCAATACCGAATAACTTATAACTATTAACTTTTTATCCCAACCCCGACTGTTCCCGAATAGCACGGGCAATGGCGGAAACATCATCATCACCGAAGCCGCGTTCAATCAGTCCATTTTCAAATTGGGCCACCAGGGCCGTGGCCGGGAGGGTGGCCCCCAGTTCACGGGCCGTATCCAGGGCGATATTGAGATCTTTGTGGTGCAGGCTGAGACGGAATCCGAGCGGATAGGTGTTGTTGATTACATTTTGGCCGCGATTGTGCAATACCCAAGAGCTGGCCGCGCCGCCGCCAATGGCCTGCAGTACTTTTTCCATATCGAGCCCGGCTTTCATGCCGATTGTCAGCCCTTCGGCCATGGTCAGATACGTTCCGGTAATCATAATTTGATTGATGGCTTTGGTAATCTGGCCGGCCCCGATTGATCCGACATGGGTGACGGTTTTTCCCATGATATCCAGGATGGGCAGTGCTTTTTCAAAGACTGTGGCATCACCGCCGACCATAATTGCCAGGGTCCCGTTCTGAGCACCCTCGGGTCCGCCGGAGACCGGCGCATCCAGCATGCCAACACCTTTTTCTGCGAGCAATGCGGCCATACGGCGGGTAGCGGCCGGGCTGATGGTGGACATATCCACAACGATGGAGCCTTCCGGGGCCCCGTGGATCACGCCGTTATTTCCCAGGACAATCGCTTCAACATCCGGGGTATCGCTGACACAGATAACAATGATCTCCGCACCCTCGGCCGCTTCTTGGGGAGATGCCGCGCGCACGGCGCCTTCTGCAGCCAGGCCTTCTTCCTTTGCCCGGGTGCGGTTATGCACCGTGACTTCGTGACCCGCTTTGAGGATGTTGGTCGCCATTCCGATGCCCATTGTTCCCATACCGATGAATGCTACTTTCATGGTGATCCTCCCTTGTGATTAACTATAAAGAATTGGATATAAAGTGAGATTCTTGCGTATTTAGCTCAATTGCTGAGGCCTACTAAGTCCTGCCGTCAGGCTTCTGTTTTCTGTCCTCTATCATCTAACCGTGTATATAAATAAATACGCAGGGGATCAAGAGAAATTCCGGCAGAATGGAAAACACGGATACTCTTAACTAATAACGAATAACAGATAACTCCCCATGGGCTTTTAACTCAATTGGGTACAATTTGCCGACACCGGGTCTCCCGGGTGAAAAAAAGCAATGCCAAAGACAGCAGCGCCCACACCAGCATCAGCAGAAAGCCGGCGCGGTAGGCTGCTAAATCATAGATCCTGACACCTTGCAGCAGGGCGCCATTCCAATTTCGATCCAGCATCCAGCCCACGGCGGGCTGCAGCAGCGTCGGGCCTGAAATCACGCCCATGTTGATCACACCGTTGACCGTACCGGCCAGGTGCGCCGGAACGGATTCTTTGGCAAAGGCAAAACTGATAATCATGCAACCCGATGCGAAGCCTGTTATAACCAGTATGGTTGCGAGCAGAAAAATGGGTAAATTCGGAATAAACAGTATGACGATCCAGCCGCCTACCGCCAGCACACATCCTATAAAATACAGCGGTTTGCGGCGACCAATGCGATCGGAAAGCCCGCCGAAAATGGGCCCTCCGATGGCCCAGGCCACCAGCAGGGCCGAATTTAGGGCTGCGGCCTGGGTGGTTGGAAGGTTGTGATGGGTGCTCAGGTAAGGAACGCCCCAGAGGCCGCCAAAGGTCAGCACGCAGCCGACGAGCCCACCCGGTATTACGAGCAGCAGCCAGGTGTTGGGATAACGCAGAACCTCAAAGATACCGGAGAAAATCCCCGGGCGTGAGTCTGGATCTGTGCCGGCGGCAGCATTTGTATAACCCGCATAGCCTTTTTCGCCGGGGTGGTCACGAACAATCACCCATACTCCGGCGCAGATGGCGAATGTTATTACGGCAGATACCAGTATGGTGTTGCGCCAGCCAAAGGCGAGCACCAGAATCCGTAATGGTGTTCCGGCAAAGACCGCTCCGACAATACCAAAAAACAGGGCAGCGCCTGAGACCATGGCAAAATAGCGGGCCGGGAACCATTCACTGGCTAATTTCAGGTTGCCTACAAAGGCGACCGCCACGGCACCCCCGATCATAAATCGGCCGAGGTAAGCCCAAAAAACGGACGGGGCCATGGCAAACAGCAACGCACCGACAGCCGCCACGAACGCACCGGCAGTCAAAAGCCGGCGCGGCCCCCAGCGATCGGCCAGGATTCCGGTGGGGATTTGCATCGACACATAACTGTAAAAATAGAAGGCGGATAAATTGCCCAGCGCGGTGGCGTTGAGGTTAAACTCCTGCATGAGTTCGGCGGTCATCACCGCCGGCGCAACACGCTGGAAAAAACCCATGAGGTAGAAGGTGGCGCCGAAGCCCCAGATGGTCCATGCCAGACTTAGGGGCGGAGTTGTGGCTTTAGTATGCATGATTAGAAGCTATGTTTCCACAATCAGCACGATCAACTCCCGGGGGCCGTGCACGCCAAAGGCCAGCGTCATTTCGATGTCTGCTGTTTTGGAGGGGCCGGATATCAAGACGACATTGGTGGGCATTTTAGTCGACCACTTCTCTTTGTGCATGGCCTCCAAAAACGAGCTGAATATTTTGTCGGCTTGCAGGATGGCAATATGAATGGACGGGACCAGCGACATCAGACGGGGCTCTTTTTCCGAAGGCCATAAGATGAGGGCACCGGGGTCGGCGATGGCGCCGGCGGTGGAGGTGATGCCGGCATCGATGGTAAACAGCCGCTCCTTGAAATCCTCAATTTCTTTTTCGTAGGGGATTAATTGCGGCAAGTTTCCTTCGGCACTTTCCCAATGACTTTCCAGGATGCCACCGAGCGTCGTCTGAGGCGGATAAACCAGGCTTTTTAATTTCCGCTTTTTTAAAATTTCTTCTAATTTATGAATCCAGTTTTGGGCGTCGGTGACATGCACCTCGGTGCGCATGGCTTCCATCAGCGTTTTTAATTTTTCAATTTTTTCCGTCCGGCTGTAAGTCCTTGCAGGTATCGGATCCGGCTGTGGGATCGGCGCTGACGCCTGTCGAGTGCCGGCTGCTAATCTGGCAAGAATCCGTTGACGTGATTGTTCACTCATTGTCGACTCCAATATGTTTGACAAGTTCATGCAAACTCTGGGGCGCCAATTCAGGGGCCTTGCGGTTACGGGTCCAGAGCTTTAGCGGTCCCACCTTCGGCAATTTTAGTCCTAAGGCACCCAGAACTTTGATACCGGCCGCATTGATCAGCGGCCTGGTGTTGGCAATAGCCCATAGTTTCCAGACCAGGCTTTCGATCCAATTGCTTTTGTAGCCGTGTCCCGCCACCATACTGGCGGGGTCTTTGGAGTAGCTTTCGTTGCGTATGCGGCGGATGAGTTCCGGGATGGGGATCTTGACCGGGCAGACCTCCTCGCAGGCATTGCACAAACTGGATGCCGTGGCCAGCACCCCGGCAGCTTCTAACCCTTCAACCTGCGGGTTTAGAATTTTGCCGATGGGTCCCGGATAAATATAACCGTAGGCGTGGCCGCCAATTCGATTGTACACCGGACAATGGCTCAGACAGGTCCCGCAGCGAATGCAGTATAGCGTTTTTCGCCTCTGGGGGTCGGCATAGATTTTTGAGCGGCCGTTGTCCAGGATGATCAAATGAACTTCTTTCGGCCCGTCTTTTTCACCCGGTTTGCGCGGCGATGTGATCATGTTGACGTAGGTGGTGATCAGTTGGCCGGTAGCGGAGCCGATCAGCAGCCGCAGCATGGGTGGCAAATCTTCCAGTTTTTCGACAACCTTCTCGAGGCCCATCAGGGCGATGTGCACGCCGGGCACGGTTGTGCACATGCGTCCGTTGCCCTCGTTTTCCACCAGACAAAGGGTCCCGGTTTCCGCCACTGCAAAATTCACCCCGCTCAGCCCGACATCTGCTTTTTCAAATTTCTGCCTCAATGTTTTACGGGCGATGGCGTTGAGTTCATCCACATTATCGGTATAGGGCGCACCGGGGATGTGGTCATGGAAGATTTTCGAAATCTGGTCCCGGTTCTTATGAATGGCCGGTACAATGATGTGTGCCGGGGTTTCGTGGTTCAATTGAATGATAAACTCACCCAGATCGGTTTCCAGGGCCTCTATGCCGTGTTTTTGTAAATAGGCATTCAACTCCATTTCTTCGGAAACCATGGACTTGCCCTTGACCAGACGGGTGGCACCATGGGATTTCATAATGTCTAAAACCAGCTGGTTGGCTTCGGGGATAGTTTCCGCCCAGTGCACCTGGATGCCGTTTTCGGTACATTTCGTTTCCAGCCGCTCCAAAAGCTCCGGCAGTTTGCTCAGAGCCTGGCTTTTAGTTGCATTTCCCAGTGTTCTGAGCCGTTCGGTTTCAGCGGCATCCGAGAAAATATTCTTCCGCTTAAGGACCAGGGTGTTCATGGCGGATTTGATATTTTTGATTAACTGCTTATCGTTTATGGCCCGGGCAACGTTTTTTTCAAAATCAAGCGGTTGATGATTCGCCATTGATTCTCTCCCAGATAAATTCGGCCAGATGCTGACCTTTGATCGATGCATTTTCGTATTGCAAGGCACCGCTGATATTCATCAGGCATCCGCAGTCGCCGGTGATGAGTCGCTCGGCTCCCGTTTGCCTGACGTCATCGGTTTTGTCTTTTACCATGACAGCGGAGATGGCCGGTTGCTTGACCGCAAATGTCCCCCCGAAGCCGCAACAGTCCTGTTCCCTTTGCAGTTCAACCAACTCCACGTTTTTCAACTGCCGAATCAATGATTTGGAATCTTCCGTAACCGCCATCTCCCGCAATGCGTGGCAGGACGAATGCCAGGTTACGTTGATCGGCAGGCCGTGATCTTCCAGTTTTATGTTTACGGCGTGGACCAGAAATTCAGACAGCTCAAATATCCTTTCCGAAAAACTGATGACCTGATCGATGCGAGGATCGTTTTCAAATAATTTGGGGTAATGATGCCGCATCATACCCGCGCAGGATCCGGATGGGACAACGATCGGGAGATCTTTATAAAACAGCTCTATTTGCTTTCTGGCTACGGTTCTGGCTTCATCCGGAAATCCGGAATTGTAGGCCGGTTGGCCGCAGCAGGTTTGTTGCGACGGAAATATAACCTTAATCCCGTTTTGCTGGAGCAACTTTATACCCGCCAGGCCGGCCCCGGGATAAAACATGTCCACCAGGCAGGTGCCGAAGTAATAGACTTTTTGTGGATTGTCAGGATAGTTACGCATAAAATCCCCTCACGATAGTGTGCATGATGGCACCCTTATAGGTGCAGAACCAAAATCTTTTAAATACCCTATATCATAAAAAAATTAAAGTCCTAATATTCCTTCTAGTTTCTTTACAATTATTCAAGATATTGTTACATTTAGTTATTCTTCTTTAAAATGAATGAATTTGTATCAATACAACCCCGGGTACAATTGTTTGAATGCGGGCATGCCCGGCTGCTAATTTAAACCTTTTCAGGAGTCTCAAAATGTTCCTATCGCGGATAAAATTTCTCGGCGGTGTGATTTTAATTGCACTTTTATGGATACATCCGGCCATTTCAGAAATGTCCATTTCAGAAAGGTCGCTGCCCGCTGATACGGTCATTAAGGATTCTTTTCAAGCCGGTACCGGCCTGCCTGTGGGAAAGATCCAATCCGTGCGGGGTGAAACATTCATTTTTCATCGTGATATTGCGGTGGGATACCGGGCTAAAGCGGGGCTGCCGCTTTACCAGGGAGACATCCTGCATACGCGCAAAAATTCCCGGGTCTTATGCCGGCTTGTCGACCGCAGCAGATTGGCAATGGCACCGAAAACCATGCTCATCCTTCTTCTTTCCAATGCTAATTCCGCCAGAAAATCAAGCCTGTCTTTTCTGTCCCTGAAACAGGGGGGGATCCACCTCTATGTGAGCGCTGCGCCTGAACCATTCGTCTCTGAGTTTAAAGTTCAGACTGAAACAGCTTTCATCCTGGCAAAAGCAGCAGATTTTATTGTCAAAGCGGATCCGGGGCAAACCGAGATATTTACTTTTGAAAAAAGCCGACTTGAAGTGATGAATCTGGCAGAGCCCGAAGAGGTTCATTATCTGTCAGATTACCAGCGGGCAGTTGTCAAACTGGAATCGGCTGAACCCCTGGTAGAGACGGTATCCCCGATCGATGCCGACGTATTGATGGCCGAATTTCGCCTCGTTCCCGACAATAAATTATTTGCTTCCGGTTCAACTCATTATCGTGCCCCTGATGTGACCGAGGAAAGGTTGGAAAATTAGGTTGTTGCCCTAAGGCCTGGACTGCCAGCCAATCTAATAGGCGTTAACAAATAACATATAACTCCCATTTAGTTTCCAACTCAATCGGCAGCCATTTCCAGCTCGAATATTGCTTGCATTTAGATGACGACAAAAAATGAGGGTTTGTTGTGAAAAAAAACATCCTACAGGAAATTGAAGAGCGTATAAACCGGGCCATAGAATTTGTGACCGTCGATATCTGGCGCATTCGGCTTGAAGATCTGCCCTTCGGAAAATCCTTCCTTATCAAGCAGCTCAGGATCTTTCTTCTGACCGTTCGTGGTTTTGACGAAGACAAGTGTTTTACTCGGGCCTCATCTCTGACCTTTTACACCCTGCTCTCCATTGTCCCGGTAGTGGCGATGCTGTTTGGAGTCGCCAAAGGTTTTGGGTTTGAGAAAATTCTTGAAAATGAGCTCAGGGGAGTGGTAGCGAAACTCCCCGGGCAGGAAGAAGTGCTGACTAAAGTAATCGAGTATGCCCAATCACTGCTTGAAGCCACCAAGGGCGGTGTGATTGCCGGGATCGGCCTGGTTTTGCTTTTCTGGTCGGTGATAAAAGTGCTTAGCAATGTCGAAAGCTCATTAAACGATATCTGGGAGATAAAAGAGCCGCGCACCTGGGGCAGAAAATTCAGCGATTATCTCGCCGTTATGCTAATCAGTCCGATGCTGATCCTGGTATCCGGCGGCGCAACAGTCTTCATAACAACCCAGATCACCCAACTGACCGCTAAAATTGAATTGCTGGGGATGATCAGCCCGCTCATCTTTTTGAGTTTCAAGCTGATTCCCTATCTGCTGATCTGGGTCCTTTTTACGGTCATTTATGTTTTGATGCCGAATACCAAGGTCAATCTGAAAGCCGGTCTGGTGGCCGGTATTATTGCCGGAACCATATTTCAGATTGTCCAGTGGGGCTACATCAGTTTTCAGATCGGGACTGCGAGATACAACGCTATCTACGGAAGTTTTGCCGCGCTCCCCTTGTTTTTACTGTGGGTGCAGATCAGCTGGTGGGTGGTTCTTTTCGGTGCCGAGCTGTCGTTTGCCCACCAGAATGTCGGAACCTACGAATATGAGCCCGACAGCAACAAGGTAAGCCCTGGCTTCAAAAAAGTGCTTACCCTGCAAATCGCTCACCTGCTAATCAAAAACTTTGCCGGTGGCCAAAAACCATTAACGGATACCGAGATTTCGGCGCAATTGAAAGCACCCATTCGACTCGTTCACAATATATTATTTGATCTAGTCGAAAGCAGACTGGTCTCCGAGACCACAACCCGGGTGGATAAAAAATTCGGCTATCAACCGGCCCGCGACATCAGTACACTCACCATAACAGCTGTGATTGATGCCATCGAACAAAATGGCACGAATAACATTCCCGTTGTGAGGAACGAGGAATTCGCTGCCCTCTCCGAGGCGATTGACAAATTCAGGGAGGAGATGGAAGCCTCGCCGGCGAACCGGCTCCTTAAGGATATATAGAACCCGACTAACGGCTCGCATGTTCGGATTCAGTATTTCGGATTTAAAATCGAGATCGGATTGCGATTCGACGCTGTTTTCCATAATCCACTCACGTCAAGTGCATACTAGGGGAGAATACCTTGCCCATTCCCGGAAACCTGTTAACCACCGCCATGGCGGTTATGCCGCATACAGATGCCGAGGCCGCCCTTGATGCTGCTTTGTCGCTGGACATCCCCTTTTGGCCTCAGCTTCCGCGCTTAAGTTACTATGAAGATATGTATGTTCAGGCTTCCGAGCATTTTCCAGGGATCGTGCTGGATATGGGCAATCAAACCCTGGCATTTTCCATGGATAAGTTTGTCGACGAACTGGAGGAAACCCTGGCCCATTTCGATGAACCGGCCTATTTTGACATCAGCACCCAATATTCGGATGTCTATCACCGCTTTCTCAATCTTAATTTTTCCAAACGGCCGGCTATTCGGGGACAGTTGGAAGGGCCCATTAGCTTTGGTTTGAATGTGCTGGACCAGGATAAACGCCCGATTATCTTTGACGACACCGTGCGGCCCTTTATGTATGAATTCATGGCCAAGCGCATCAACGTCCAGTTGGAGCGCCTCAAAAAGCTCAACCCCAATGCGTTCATGTTCATTGACGAGCCGGGCCTGCAATTTTTATTCAGTGCACTGTCCGGCTACGACAGCAGCGCCGCCCGCAAAGACATGGAAGAATTTCTTTTCATGATTGAACGCCCGCGCGGGGTACACCTGTGCGGCAACCCGGACTGGGATTTTTTACTCAACCAGGACATGGACATCCTGTCCATGGACGTTTATCTGAACGCCGAAATTTTTACCACCTATGCAGATTCGATTAAACGGTTTCTATACAGGGGTGGGGTGATTGCCTGGGGAATTGTTCCGACCAATTTCGAACCTTTTGAAGCTGAAACAATTGATACCCTTAAAGACCAACTAGAGAACGTATGGGGCATACTTGAAAAAAAGGGGATCGAAAAAGAATACCTTCTTTCCCAAAGCCTGATTTCTCCCGCTACCTGCTGTCTGGTTAACCCGGATGGCGAAAAAACCGTTGAAAAGGCCTTCAAAGTGGTTCAAGACCTCTCTCTGAGACTCCGTGAAAAATATTTTCTGGTTTGAGTATTCCGTCTAAAAATCAATATTTCGCTTGCAATTGGCTTAAATAAGGGTTATTTCCAACACAATCAATTAAGTCCCGCATTATAAAAACGGGATGGTTCTTTCTGAAGGAACAATCCATTTGTCAAAGTGGCATCCTCCAGTTTGCAACGTTGAAAATTTTTATGAAAGGAGAATGTTATCATGACTAATGGAACTGTTAAATGGTTTAATGACAGCAAGGGCTTCGGATTCATTGAGCAGGAAGACGGACCGGATGTGTTTGTTCATCATTCAGCAATCAACGCAAGCGGTTTTAAATCCCTCAATGAAGGCGACCAGGTTTCCTTTGACATCGAGCAAGGACCCAAAGGTCCTGCCGCTGCTAATGTCACTGTGATTTAACCTTCGTTTCCGCGTAAAAAAAAAGGGCATTCTTCGAATAGAGAGGGATGCCCTTTTATTGCTTATGAATTACTACCAGTTCGATCTTTACTGTCAGGTCGTAGATTACTGGAAAATAGGGTCTTGCGTTATAAATCAGAACTGATGAAAGGAGAAAAAAATGAATAAAAGCGATTTAATCAACGAAGTGGCCAAAGTGGTCAGCACTAAAAAAGAAGCTCAGGAAGCGGTGGATTGTGTTTTTTCATCTATTACCAATGCAATGAAAACTGGGGGCACCGCTACCCTGGTTGGTTTTGGTACCTTCAAAGTCGTGAATCGAAAGGCCAGAAAGGGACGCAATCCGCAGACCGGAGCGGAAATTGATATTAAAGCATCTAAAGCGCCTAAATTTACCCCGGGCAAGGCATTAAAAGAGGCTGTTAAATAGAGATTTTTTATACGGCCAAAAAACTTTGTCAAGACAAACCATTTCAACGGCGGAGTCCTTTTTAAAGGGCTCTGCCGTTTCGCAATCTATGGCAAGTAGTGCTCGATAAGGATACCATCATGCTTATCGGTTTAGGAGCGGGATTGACTTGGGGTGGTGTGATCTACAAGTTAATATAGCCTCTCTTTCTAACTCCCAGAATCGATCTGGATTGGTTCAATCCCATACAGTAACCTAATGATATTTAAAGTTTTTTCATTTTCGAGCTCCTCTCAATTACGCTTGTAAATAAACCATCTGACCAATATTTATTGATTTTTTCATCTATATTCCATAAAAATTCTATTATTAAGACTGGATAGCCTGAATCGGCCAATTTATTTTTTTGGTTTTATATTGATACCTCGGGGATTCAGGTTGTCTTGGGTATAACGTCCTACCGTGCCAAGAATCAGGTATCAGAGGTCCGCCTTTTTGACTTGCGCTTTACCTCCGATGAAACGGCGGCTTATTTCAGACAGTGCTGGGAGAACAGATCAAGGAAAACAGAACCGCCATATTGGCAGAGAAGGCCGATGGATGGATCCGACCATTCGTTGAACCCGGCCCGCAAATGGCCAATCTGCTGCAAGGGCTGCAAAGACGGAATGTTGCTGTCGACTATATCGAAAAGATATTAGCCGCTTTCAGGGATGATAAACAGGTCGTTGGTCCGCAAGCAGCCGATTATCCCAGCGGCTGCAGAACAAGGAGATTGCTGAAAAGCTTTTTATTTCGGATGGAACCGTCAAATCACACCTGAAAAGCATCTATCAAAAGCTCACCGTCAGCAAGCGCCGGGAGGCGATTGAAAAAGCGAAGAAAATTGGGATTCTTTGAATGGTTCTAATCTACGATCAATCGTTCAACATCATGCCAGGATAACACCTGCGCATCCGAGCGTTGCTGGTAATCATCGCCGCCATACACAACATGTTTTCGAATAGGGCGGTTTTTCCCCGCGACTTTCATGCGATCCGAGAAACGCTTAAGGTTTTTGAAAAAATCCACGGCTATGGTGGCGCCTGATTTTATCTCGACGGCATCCAGTCCTTCGTCCTGTTCAATCAGCAGGTCGATTTCAAGCCCACGTGTCTCCCGATAGTGAAACAAGTTGGGCTGAACACCGCTATGCACAATGGTCTTGTAGATTTCAGAGATGACCCAGCTTTCGAAGATGGCACCGCGCAGGGGGTGAAAGCGGAGTTGCTCCTGTCTGCGGATACCCAACAGGTAACATACCAGACCACTATCGAAAAAGTGCAGTTTGGGTGCTTTGACGACCTGCTTGCGGATGTTGGCGTGCCAAGCCGGCAGGCGATGGATAATGTAGCTGGTTTCCAATACAGACAACCAGGCTCGCACCGTATTGTGCGACAACCCGGCATCGCTGCCGAGCGCAGATAGGTTGATCTCCTGTGCCGTGCGCCCGGCACAGAGTTTCAGGAACCCGGAAAAGACTTGAAGGTCTCCAACGTTGATGACTTGGCGGACGTCACGTTGCACATACGTGGCGGTGTAATCCGCCAGCCACTGGTGGGCTGGGATTTCGCGGTCGTAGATTCTGGGATAAGCCCCTTGCCAAAGAACAGAGAACAAGTCGGCAGGTGCGGTCGGAAACGTGCGCAATTCATCCAGGCTGGGTGGCAGCAGCACCAAAATGCCACAGCGGCCCGCCAGAGATTGGGAAATCGATTGGGACAAGCCAAAATGCTGGGAGCCGGTCAGAATGAACCGACCTGGATCCGGGCGTGCGTCAATATCGCTTTGCAAGTAGCTGAGCAATTCCGGGACGTGTTGGATCTCATCAATGATCGCGCCATCACCATACTCTGCCAGAAATCCCCGTGGATCGCTAAGTGCATACTCGCGGGTGTCCAATGCTTCAAGTGAGACATAGGCCTTGGCTGGAAAGACGATCTGGCACAGGGTCGTCTTGCCCGATTGCCGCGGACCGGTGACCACGACCGCGGGATAATAGCCCGCCAGCTCACGCAGCTTTTGCTCCAAAGTACGAGGGATCATAAAACTCAAAATGCCATATTTTGCATAATCTGTCAATTAAGATTACAAATTATTCGATTTAAAAATTTTTGTTGACCGTTTTCCAAATTCTGGTCTTGAAAAAAAATCTATCAGAAGCTCAACGTCAGAAAGCGCCGGGAGGCGGTTGGAAAAGCCCAGGCACTGGTTATTCTCAATAACTGTCAAAGAAATCCCGTCATAAAAATTAAATTCTTGACATCAGTAAATTTCGTTAGTATTAAACGAATATGACTGTTAAAAAACGCCAAATAGAAGCCAAGGTCAATGATTTGCTGGACTATTTACCGGTTGTCATCATCCTGGGTGTTCGACAGTGCGGAAAAACCACCCTGGCTAAAATGCTAAGGCCGGACTGGCAATATTTTGATCTTGAACGTGGCAGGGATTTTGAATTTGTTACGCGTGATTTTGAATTTTTTATAAAAGAACACGCACATTCAATCATAATTGATGAGGCACAAAGATTTCCTGCCCTGTTTCAAGAGTTGCGCAGCGTTGTTGATCGTGACCGCAAACATAAAAATCGGTTTTTGTTAACCGGCTCGAGTTCTCTCGATTTGATAAAAAATGTCTCGGAGAGCCTGGCGGGCCGAGTAGGGCTTGTCGAACTGGGGACATTTAAGGCTTGTGAAACATATGAATTCGAGCTGCCCGATTTTTATAAACTTTTTAAAAAGGGGTTAAATCAAAACATAATCGAATTTCTAAAAGATCTTGAGCCCGAAATATCTCATGATCAATTGATGCAGGCTTTCTTAAGGGGGGGATATCCTGAACCCGTATTGGAAAAAAACGATGGATTCTATGATATCTGGATGGAAAACTATATCCAAACCTATGTTCAAAGAGATATCAGAACACTTTTTCCAAGGCTGGATCTTTTAAAATATCAACGTTTTGTTTCCATGCTTTCTGCGCTTAGCGGAACAATTATAAATCGCTCTCAGGTCGGAAGGTCTTTGGATATTTCCGAAAAGGCGATCCGGGATTATCTTCAAATTGCTGAAGGGAGTTATATCTGGAGAAATATACCCAGCTATGAAAAAAGCGCAAGCAAATCGGTTGTTAAAATGCCAAAAGGCAACTTTCGAGACAGTGGCCTATCCAATTTTATTCAGAGCATTGCCAGCAGAAAACAGCTTTTTAATTACCCTAATGTGGGTGCCGCATTTGAGGCCTTTATTTCGGAAGAATTAATCAAAGGAATACAAGCAACTGATATAGTAAACTGGAACTACTATTATTTTCGAACAAGAAATGGCGCTGAGATAGATTTGATTCTGGAAGGACCGTTCGGAACCCTGCCCATCGAAATAAAGTTCGGCAGCATGATTCAAAAACGCCACCTGCAAACATTGAAAAACTTTGTCTACAAAAACGACCTTCCTCTGGGGATAGTGATCAACAACGGCGAAGATATCCAATTGGTCACGGACCGAATACTTCAGTTACCCGCGACCTACATTTAAGTTGTTTCTTCCCAATCATTGCATCTCTACAGTCGCCTACCAGATTCTTGTTTGGCGGGCAAGTCGAGTAAGGAAGTTTTTATTTTATGATAAAAAATCATAAAATAAGATAGTTTTTTATGATAAAATATCCATAAATATATTTGACTTTTCTGACAATTGGTATATTTTGAAAGTTATGAAACGAACTATAGATCAGATTCTGGCCCAATGGAAGCACAGTCGTGTCAGACAACCCCTTCTGATAAGAGGTGCACGGCAAGTGGGGAAAACTTACTCAGTAACTGACTTTGGCAAAAGAGCATTTGAAAACATTGTTGCTGTGAATTTTGAAGAACAGCCGCAAATGAGCGGCTGTTTTACAGACTTGAATCCTAAAAATATCATTGACCGGTTGTCCATCTTAAAGCGAATGACAATCAGCCCCGAGCGTACGTTATTATTTCTGGATGAAATCCAGGAATGCCCGCAGGCGATTACTTCTTTGCGATATTTCTTTGAAAAAATGCCTGAACTTCATGTTATTGGCGCCGGATCTTTGATTGAATTTGCATTAAACGCGGAGGATTTTCGAATGCCTGTCGGACGTGTGCAAAGCGTGTATATGTATCCCATGTCATTCGCAGAATTTTTGATAGCTGTCGCTGAAGAGAGACTGCTAAACCTTATCCAAACGGTTGATTGGCAAACAGGAATGGAGCAGGTTTTTGCGGACAGACTGGAAATGCTATTTCGACAATACTTGCTGGTTGGCGGAATGCCCGGAGTTGTCAAGGCCTTTGCAGATAAGGTTTTGATGGAAGAATTGCAGCGACTGCAATCCGGGCTTATTCGGGCGTATATCGATGATTTTGCCAAGTATGCATCAACCGCCAAACATAAATATTTGAAAGAAGTGTATTCCAGTGCCCCACAGATGGCCGGTCGGCGTTACAAGTATTCCCATGTAAATCCCGGCATCGAAGCTAAGTTCCTGAAAGAGGCCCTCGGGTTGCTATGCGATGCGCGCTGCTTATCTAAAATATGTCATGCATCCGGTGCGGGAGTGCCGCTTTTGGCAACTGCTAATGAACGTAAATTCAAAATAGCATTTCTTGATGTCGGTCTTATGCAAAATGCGCTTGGCATACAGGACTCTATTGTTCTTGACGACTCCGTCATGCAAATCAATGCCGGCAGTATTGCCGAACAGTTTGTCGCACAAGAATTGCTTGCAAATGCGGACCCATACACCGACAAAAAATTACATTTTTGGGCCAGGGAAGCCCGGGGGAGCAATGCTGAGGTTGATTTCCTCGTTGAAATCGAAGGTATGCCGATACCAATAGAAGTTAAAGCCGGTGCCAGAGGTTCATTAAAAAGTATGAGGCTTTTCCTGAAAGAATATCCCAAAACCCTGCTTGCTGTCCGATATTCAATGCACGAATTGTCGTATTTTGATCAAATATTGTCCATTCCACTATACATGGTTAATCAGACCCAACGCTTGATCCGGAGTTGTATAAACTTTTAATTTTAGAAAGCCTGGTAAATAAGATCACCAAACCAGAAAACTGGCTGCTCTAATCTTCCCATCTCCCAGTCCTCCTGTCGGCCCCCCCCTTTGGCGCTGTTGATGATTTTTTCCCCTTCGACTTTCGATGCATGTCATCCTTGAACCCAGAACCACAGAACCCATGAACGATTATTTGAGATAACCCCCTTTTTTATCCCTTTTTGGGGGTTTTTATCACGTCCTCGAATATATAAGGTCAACCTAAATTTAGATCCATCAAACATAAAGGAGGACATCATTATGAAGCCCAAGGCAGTCGTTTTGCTGTTTTTAATTGTGCTTTTGCTGCCGGTTATTGCCGGTGCGGTGAGCGAGCAGGACTTCGAAGCCCAAACCACCGAAAACATGGTTAATCTGTGCACGGCATCCCCGGACGACCCATTGTATCACCAGGCCATCAACTTTTGACTTCGATGGCATTCAAAACATAGTGATCGAGTTAGACAGCTAAATCAAGTTAATTGATTCTTCATTTCCATTAGTTGAATCGTTAGCTGCTCTGTTACATTAGCGAACGTAATTCACACTGAGCAAGAATTAGAGATAACGGCTATGAAGCCAATCTTCTCACGTTGGTAAAAGGATTTTGGATTTGTAGTTCTAATCTTGATGGATTCGTAAAAAGTCAAATTGGCTCGCTGCGGTGCCCCCTTTCGGGGGTTTCGACCCCGGCGACTAAATTCCAAGAACTCG
>Ga0265303_10001187_pt1 | contig 15809 bp, 12 predicted proteins | sample Helome_2_FD_192494 | JGI IMG/M metagenome (GOLD analysis project Ga0265303, IMG submission 192494) | Marine sediment microbial communities from subtidal zone of North Sea - Hel_20160317 (Illumina Assembly) | ecosystem: Environmental > Aquatic > Marine > Subtidal zone > Sediment ... | reverse complement strand
TATGCTGTTTTTGCTTTGGATTTATTTGGTGCCGGCGTACGACCCACTGAAATGAAAGACAAACGCCAGCATACGGGTGAACTCTATAAAAACAGAGAGAAAATGCGTGCTCTGATGAAAGGGGCCCTGGATACGGCCAAGAAAAAGGGCGCCAACATCAAAAATGCCGTCGCTTTCGGCTATTGTTTCGGTGGCGCGGCCGTACTTGAATTGGCGCGATCCGGGGCAGATCTGAAAGGGTTTGCTACTTTTCATGGCGGCCTAAAGACACCGCCAGGGCAAAATTACAGCAAAACCCGGGGGAAAATTTTGATTATGCACGGTTCCGCCGATACCGCCATTACCATGGACCAGTTCGCTGATTTGGCGAATGAACTGGAATCAGCCGGCGTTGCCCATGAAATGATCACCTACGGCGGGGCCCAGCACGCTTTTACCGTTTTTGGTGGTAACCGGTATCAGGAAACTGCAGATAAAAAATCCTGGAAGCACTTTACGGAATTCCTTGCGGATACGTTGATAAATTAAAATTATAAAATATCTTACACCCCGTATAGTATTTTACACATTCTCATTTTCAAATTATAGCATGCCATTCTTATCCTGCTGAATTATCGATAAAAAATTTTCAGTGAAAAACGGTATAGGTTTTGCAAATTGTAAATTGTGATCTGAAGGTTTTTTTTAATCGCTATTCATTTCGAAGTGCTCTTTTTGTTCCTGATCATCAAAAATACTGTGTCTGCAGTATTGTTGAAGATCCATCAATTTTTTTCGATTTAAATGAAACTGAAAGAGATGGAACAGAAAAAATAGGAGATAAAAAAATGAAAGATAATGGCGGAAGACGTTTAATAATAGATAGACGAAAATGCTCAGATTTTGATCATTTTCCTGAGAGAAGAGCATTGCGATTTCGAAGGAGCGATCTTGACCGCAGAAAAGGATGGGCGGAAAATAACAGGATTGTAATAGAGCGCAGAGCCATATTCAGATAAAATTATTATTTGTTTTAGCCAATATTTTTTAAAGCTTGTAGCCAATTGAGAGGGACGGCTACATTTATTTGTATTTGAACCTCTGGTCAAGGGCAGTTCTCCGGAACTGTCCTTTTGACTTTTTGAGCGAATACGATTAGTTGATTGAAGGAAGGCTGAACCAACACATTTTAGCCCTGGCCATAGGCCGGATTTAATTAGGGCACGTAGTCCGCAATTTTCGTAAGGTTGAAATTTTGTATATTTGTAATTGTGTCATCCGCAATCTGAAAAGTCTTGTGATATTCCTTTCATACTGCAAAATTGACAAAATCCATGTATTCTCAAATTTATCTGCAATTGGCTGATATTTTGTTTTTTAGCAAGGTATCTGCAATCGAAGACGCATTTTGCGTTCATTAAAACGCTCACCATACCGTTATCAATTTTATTTGACCTCACGCAATAAAGTATTGTATAAAGAGGCCTAAAACGATTTTAATTCTCTTTCTCCAACTGACTTCTGGCAACTTCCCATCTATTAACGCGAACCAAGTCTCAGCTCTCATTTAGCATTCATGTAAAGGCGTCATTTACAGTTTCCGATACTAAATTAGCAACGTATTTAATCTAATAATATTAGGAGCTATATTTCCAAAGGATCTTCAGCTATGATCCAACTAAAATTAATTTTTAAAGAAATTTCTTTGAGATCCAGAATAAACACCCTTCCCCAAAGCACAGTCTGTATTTTATTTATCACACTGGTTCTTTTCCCGGCGTGTGCAGGCCCAAAAATGTCTTTGGAGGAAGCTAAAAAGGTCACTGTTACGTTGGGTGATGAATCATTCGTTCCACCTCCTCGCCGCATAAATGATGTTCTGGCTGTTTTAGATCAACCCACCCAATTTGATCAGGCAATTGTGAGTAAATTCAAAGCTGTGGCAGGCAAATTCCCTCCACAGAGCGCTGACGATGTTGATCTGGCCTATTTTTTTAAAAGAAGAGGAGAAGCGGCTTTGCAGCTTGGTCGTTTTATTCAGACACTGGAAGATTTGCGAACCGCCTTACTTTATGCGGAGAAGGCTGAAATGGTGGATGCCAGGTTTCTGGATATGCTCGGCGAAATGGAATTTTGGGTCGGCAATTACAATCGTTCCATCGAACTGCTTAAACGCAGTTTGCGCAAAGCAGATAGTATCGGAGCTTATTCCAGTTTGGTGGGTGTATATTCCCGTATTGGTGATATTGAATCTGCGGAAAAACTAAGAGATAGAGGAGTTGAACTTTGTGACCAAATCTTAAGGTACAATATTAGCAATGTTTGGGCTAGAATCAAGGCTGCAAAAATGAAGGCTTATGTTCTGGAAGCCCAAGGCCGATTTGCCGAAGCAGAAGAACAGTGGAGGATTACGCTAAAACTGTTATCCTCAAGAAAAAAGGATTATCCGCTAGAATATTTAATTTTTAGAGCTTGGCTGGCGAATATTCTTAGAGAACAAAAGCGTTTGATTGAAGCTGAACTTGAGGGACGCCAGGCCTTAACCAATGCCATTGGTCTTACAGGCAAAGCGTCATTAGCAACTGTATATACCATCGGACATCTTGGGGAAACACTCCAAAAACAAGGTCGATTGCAAGAAGCGCAAAAATTAATTAATAGCGGGCTTGGCATCATCGAGAACTCAAATCTTTCCACTGACTCCTATTTAATGGGTGAAATCAGGATGAAATACGGCAATGTGTTGGCCGACCAGCAAAAATTTCCCGAAGCGATGAAAGTGTACGATCTTGCCAGGGCAGATATGATTATCAATCAACAGCTTTACAATAAGTTGTTTGCACGCAACCCTAATCTGATGCTTTCCCTGCTGATGACAGACCGTACTGAAGAAGCCATGCAATTTATCTCTTCGACTTATGGAGTCTATGCCAAAAATTTTGGTGAAAAGCACTACGGGACTGCCGAGATTTTAGGGCTGCGTGGCATAGCCAATACCAGAATGACAAGATTCAAGCAGGCTATAAGCGATTTTTCTGAATCCATTCCCATATTGCTCGCAACCAATATATTTAGCGAAGGGGATTTTTCCAGTAAACAGCGATTTGAAATCATTGTTGAAAAATATGTTGATTTATTAGCTCAGATTCAGGGCAGTCGTTTAGAAGAGGAGCTTGGAATCGACAGCTCAGCCGAAGCTTTCAAACTTGTTGATGCCATTCGCGGCTATATGGTCCAGAGTGCTGTGGGCGCCAGCGGCGCAAGAGTAATAGCCGTAGAGCCCGAATTATCTGATCTCATTAGAAGAGAGCAAGATACCCAACAGCAGACCCGCGCTTTGCAATCGATGCTGACGGAGGCCCTGGCTACCCCAGAGGAGCAACAAGATCCAACTGCCATTAAAAAAATGGCTATAAAAATAAAAACTTTCAGCAAAGCCAGGGCCGCCCTGCTGGAGGAAATTAAAAGGCGATTTCCGAAATACTCAGACTTTATAAATCCTCAACCTGCAACGCCCGCACTATCACAAGCGTACCTTCGACCCGGCGAAGCACTTATCTCCATCTACACATCCAAAAACCATACGTATGTCTGGGCTTTGCCTTACAGAGGCGAGATGAAATTTTTCATTGTAAAGCTCGGCAAAAATACTATCGGCAAGATTATTACCCGCTTGCGGGCAGCCTTAGACCCTAAGCCAAGGACATTGGGAGATATTCCTGAATTTGATCTTAGCCTGGCTCACGAACTTTATCGTAATCTGCTCAAACCGGTTGAAGAAAGCTGGTACGATGCCAGTGAGTTAATCATAGTTTCCCCCGGGTTATTGGGTCAATTGCCGTTCTCAGTTCTGCCCACATCCCCTGTAAGACTTAGTAAACAAGAAAATGAATTGTTTAGCAACTACCGCCAGGTTCCATGGCTTATCCGAAAAGTTTCGATCACCAGGCTGCCCTCCGTTTCATCTCTTATTACATTAAGAAAGCTACCGGAAGCCGATCCCGGTCGAAAGGCGTTTGCAGGCTTCGGCGATCCTTTCTTTAACAAAGAACAACTGGCGCGTGCAGAAAGAGAAAAATCTACTCAAAAAATTCAGCTCGCAAGCCTGGATAAAAATCTGAATGTGCGTGGTATTCGGATCACTAAAACAGGAAACCTTGACAGCGATACTATTGTGTCAAGCCGTCTTGAATCATTGAATCGTTTACCCGATACAGCTGACGAAATAAAAGGCATTGCCGAAACCTTGAATGCTGATCCAGCCCGCGATATATTTTTAGGAAAAAGCGCAACGGAACATAACGTCAAAAGAATGGATTTGTCAGATCGGCGGATCATCGCTTTTGCAACACACGCACTATTACCGGGTGATTTGGATGGCCTGGATCAGCCAGCCCTTGCTTTTAGCTCACCTGCAATTACAGGTTCACATGAAGATGGGTTGCTTACCGTGGAAGAAATATTAAAAATTAAATTGAATGCGGATTGGGTTATATTATCTGCTTGCAATACCGGTGCGTCCCATGGAGTGGCTGCCGAGGCATACTCCGGCCTTGGTCGTTCATTTTTCTATGCCGGCACCCGGGCCATTTTAGTCAGTATGTGGCCAGTGGAGACGACTTCGGCACGAAAGTTGATTAATCGACTATTTAAGTACCAGAAAAAGGATAAAAGGCTTTCCCGTGCAAAAGCTTTTAGAAATTCCATGCTTGATTTAATTGATGACGCTGGTTTGAAAGAGAGTGTTAGCGGTAAGATAATCTCAAGTTATGCACATCCTTTATTTTGGGCCCCGTTTATCATAGTTGGCGAAAGCGGTAGAAATACCAATTGAAATTGGCATAACAAAATATTGCGATTTAACCCTTTTCAGATAAACTACAAATTTTTGCTGGTATCACAGGTGTCTTTTCAGTTTTAAAACCTGCAGATTTCTCCAAGTGCGCCACGAGCGCACTTTTAATATAAAGTGTGCGTAACTGCACGGAAGATGAGGGAAGGCCCCTCGGAGTCGGCTTGCAGGAGCAGGTTTCAAACCACCTTAAGCTGCATCGGTAAAGAGCCGGTGTGGTGAGCGTTAAGGGAAAGGCATGGCAAAGACCGTTATAAAATCCAACAGAGGTGAATATGAACAGACGTTCTTTCATTCGGCTTATTGGTGGTGGTGTTGTTTTTTCTGCAACGGCCGGGCTTACGGCGTGCAGCAGTGAAATGCCACCGGAGGCGATAGCGGCTTGGCAGGGCCCGAAGCCAGGGACAGATGTGCGCAAATGGATCCTGAGCTACGCGATCCTCGCACCTCATTCCCATAACCTGCAGTCCTGGCTGGTTGATTTGAGAACACCCAACGAGATCATGCTTTATTGTGATCTTACGAGATTGTTGCCGGAAACGGATCCATATTACCGACAAATAATGATGAGCCACGGGACGTTCCTCGAGCTCGTTGATATGGCTGCGCGTGAACGCGGAATACGCGCAAATATTGAGTTGTTCCCGCTGGGTGAGTTTGGTCCTGAGGAAATTGATCGACGTCCTGTAGCCCGTATCCGACTCGCAAAAGATCCCAACATTGTTAAGGACCCATTATTTGGTCAGATACTGAAGCGCCATACGAATCGTGAAGTATACGACATGAGCAAAGCTGTCCCTGCGGATGTAGTTCAAAGCATGGCAAATAGCATGAGATCGTATTCCATACGTTTTGGCTTTGTAGGTTTGGATCAGTCCGATACATTAGAAAAACACCGGGCTATTGCTGCTGAGGCCTGGCGTATTGAGCTGACAACACCAGCGAAAATTTTAGAGACTTATAAAGTATTACGAGTGGGTGCGCGTGAGATCGCCAAATACCGCGACGGTATATCAATCAACGATCCGTTTCTAAGTTTACTGGTGCGCCTGGGTCTATTTGATCGCTCGAAAGCACCGAAACCGGATGATTCCGCTACGGTTGACCAAATTGAGAACTTTAACAAGAACCTTGAATCAACACCCGGCTTTCTCTGGATGATTACTGAAGGCAACGGCCGAACAACCCAGGTGAATGCCGGTCGTGCTTATGTGCGCGTCCAGCTTTCGGGCTCGGCTCATGGGATTTCAATGCAACCACTCCAACAGGCGCTGCAAGAGTACCCCGAGCAACAGGCTTCATACAAAGAAATACATAATCTTCTCGGTGCGTCTTTTCCCCGCTATACGGTGCAGATGTGGGCAAGATTAGGTTATGGCCCACAAATTGAACCCGCTCCACGCCGCGGTCTTGAGGCCCACATTGCTAAATCGTGACATAAACCTGTTTATTAATTTTAGCACAAAAAAAATGGGGCCCGGGTTGGGGCCCCATTTTTTATGATCAGCGGCTTGTCGGTTTAAGCCGCATCCATATCGCGGCGATCGGCCATATCCATCAGGACTCGCTCGCGGGCTTTGTCGATGCCCAGCGCTTTGCGTTTCTTGTCGATATGGGCAATCATCATGCGGGCGATCTCAAATGGATCTGTGGCAAAGCCCCATTTGCCCATGCCCAGATCCTCAAGTTCTTCAAACAGGTGCTTGTGGAATTTGGTGCCTTCGGTAATGGGGAATGTCACCCCGAAGACCGTAAACACACCGGAGGCCACAAAGTACTGTCCGATGGTGATCGCTTTTTCGCTCATATACTCTGGAGCGCATCCGGCTACCGGCAGATCGGCGATGCTTTCCCCCAGCCCGCCGGTTTTAACCATTTCAGCACAGGCGATCAGGATGCGGCTGTTGTCCACACAGGCACCCAAGCCCAGCACCGGCGGCATACCCACCGTCTCACAGACTTCTTTGAGGCCGGGACCGGCCAGATGGGCGGCTTCAGGGGTTGTCAGCCCGGCTTTGGCCAGCGCTATTTGCGAGCATCCGGTCTGGACCACCAGCACGTCGTTTTTGATCAGCTCTTTGACCAGCTCGACATGTACGTAGTCCTGTTTCATGCGGGGATTGTTGCATCCCACCACACCGGCAACACCGCGGATGCGTCCATTAATGATGTTGTCGTTCAGCGGTGTATATGAGGCCCGGAAGGTTCCACCGAGCATGTAGTTGATGTACTCATGGGAAAAGCCGTGCACACCGGTATTGACAATTTGGGGAATCTCTACTTCCACGCCCCGGTTCTTAAAACGGCCGATGGCTTGAATGACGATTTCATCGGTGCAGTCTTTGGGTTTGTCTTCGTGAAATTCGATATGCTTACCACCTTCAATCCGCGCGCGCGGGTTGGTGGTGATCAGCTGGGTTTTGTAGCATTCCGCCACCTGGGCCAGCGCCTGTTTGATGCACTGCACATCGACCACCATGGCATCCACCGCACCGGTCACCAGGATGGTCTCGGTGGACATGAAGTTACCGGCATGCGGGGTGCCGTGGCGTGAAAACATTTCCAAACCCGAGCAGCACATCCCCACCAGGTTGAGGCCTTTGGCGCCGGCATCCTTGGCGGCCTGTATCAGCGTCGGCTCGGCCACCGATGCGACCATGGATTCAAACAGATTGGGCTCATGGCCGTGGACAATAATGTTGACCTGATCTTCCTTCAGAACACCCATGTTCACTTCGATGGCCACAGGGGACGGGGTGCCGAATAAAATGTCGGCAATTTCGGTGGCGACCATGGATCCGCCCCAACCGTCGGCCAATGCAACACGGCTGCATTGTTTGGTGATGTTGGCGTAATGCTGGTCGACGCCGATGGCAGACCGATGCATGAGTTCCATGATTTCACGCATGGCGCCGCGCGGCACGATGCCTTCCTTGCGCCAGGTTTCCAGGGTCTTTTCCGGAACCCGTTTGACAAACGGAATTTCGCCATCGACCTGGGTATAGGTTCTTTCCAGCTCTTTATACAGATCCATGGCGATATCTTTGATCTCACGGTCTTTGGTTTCGATATCCATTTCCTTGGCCACATAGAGCAATTTTTGGACGTTTTTTATCTCATAGTCCTTGATGTGGCCTTCCAGAACCTCTCGAAATAAATCCAGCATGGCCATGCCGTGGTCGGTGTGAGCTGAACAGCCCGCTGCTACGGCACGCGCAAAGTTGCGCGACATGATGGTATCGATGGTGGCACCGCAAACCCCGGTTTTTGCGTATGGGTCTTTGGCATTCAGCCGGCAGGGGCCCATAAAGCAGTGCTTGCAGCAGGCCGAATCTGCCCCGATGGGGCAGGGTTTCATGTTTTGGGCCCGATCAAAGGCAAGCTCGACACCGTCTTTGCGGGCCTTTGCGAGCATCATTGCAGTGGCTTCACAGGTGGTGAGTTCCCTGGGATCCAGCTGTTTCTTTTTAGGAATCACTTTTTTTTCGTCTGGCATATTATTCCTCCCTTCTGGAACTATCGGTTAAGATTAAATTGGGTTGAGTTTCATCTAATGAAGGTTATGAATGTTTATGTGGGCACTTAACTTAGATGTGCGTAATTAGTAATAATTCTCAATAAGCTAAAAGTATTTTTTTGTCAAGACTCTTACAAAAGTAAAATATATATAATTTATCAACTGTTTATTGGCAATTTTTATGCCAATTTATTTATGTCGCCTATCACAATCTCTATTAACCCTGTTAATGGCGCAAGGCGTTGGAATAGCGAAAAAATATTCGATAGATAATCTTTTCCACCTGTCAAAAAAACTGGACTCCAGATCCTGTTGGGCCCTGATTCTTGTCTTATGATACAGATATGTCTCATACCATGCATGAGATGAAACAATACAGACACCCGCCTTAATGCTGGATTTTAACACCTTATTTTAGATTGTTGATCTTGTTTAAAGATGATTTCGTTGGCCGTATGTCAGGCATTTACATCGACACTCTGTGGTATCTTGCCTGATGTGCTGATCTTTCATTTTGCGTGTTTGGATTTGCCATACCCGGGAAGGCGCCCAAGTGTCTCAAATCGTCTCAAATTTGGGATCTGAGCGGCGCCAAACAATTCGGCAACAGCTCAAGTATTTAAAATTAATACGTATTAATTTTTTCTTGTTTCCAAGCATCTGGTATGGAATTTGATTTATAGTGATTGTTAAAAAAGCGTTGCCGTATGCAAACGTTTTTTTCTACAACCATTTATGCCGCATTTCCGTATTTCGAAGCATTATCGTGGTAAGCGGTATAATTTCCAGTCGGTAAACATGATCGGCTGCGGCGCATAAATGCATGTTGACTGCCAATTATTGCAAACCATTAGGCATTTTAATTTTCTAATTGAAATAAGGTGAATTTTATACTATTTTGCAAGACTCCTCACATTTCAACGTGTGGCAACCGTCTGGCGGGTCAAAATTTCAAGCGCGCCGTTGTTTTAGCCGATTTCCGAAAACCATTGACAAACAAATCTGACATCACGAAAGGATGTTCCAATGTCGCAGCCGAAAGTTAAAATATATTCCTTGAGCACCTGCAGCCACTGTAGGGCAACCAAAAAATTTCTGGGCGAATGTACCATAAAATATGAATTTGTCGATGTGGATAAACTCGAGGGCGATGAACGCAAAGCCATTATTGAGGATGTTAAAAAATTTAATCCGCGTTGCTCGTTTCCAACCATTATCATTGGCGAAACCGTCGTTGTCGGTTACAAAGAAAAAGAAATTAAGGAGGCACTGGGAATGTGATGACACCACAGGAACTCTATGACCGAATGAAAAAGGTGCAGGAGGCCAAAGGCTACTATTTTAATAAAGATAAAGAGCGAACCTTTGAACTTCTGGAAGCTTTGATTGCCAACAAGGAGAATTACGGCTACATGGGCTGTCCTTGCCGCTTGCTTTCGGGCGACAAGGAATTGGATCGTGACATCTTTTGCCCCTGTGTTTACAGTGTTCCGGATATCAAAGAGTTCGGCAGCTGCTACTGCAACCTGTATGTTACCCGGGAATGGAACGACGGCAAAATCCCACATGAATATGTACCCGAACGCCGTCCGCCGGAAAAAATGCCCTATTGATGCAAAGCGATCTCAAAAATAGTAGATCACGTCCAATAGCGCGACGTAAACCGACTAAAAAACGGAGCATACACGTTAGTATTCGAGTATTTTGAATCTGTTTACAACAAAGCTATTGGGCGTTAGATGCATTTTTGAGATGGGTTTTCGGAGAATCGACAAACTGGTTTGCCCCCTGTCCGGTGAAGCATAAACCGGTCAGAGGATATTTGTCGGCGGCCGCAATCCGCCGAAGGCGGACCCAACTTGTGCACTGCATAAGCGCCAATCGCCTCTTATTATTCTATTTTCCTCTTGACATTTCACATTACAAAATCCATTTTAAAATTATAGCGCTTATTTGGGTTGTCAAAAAAACGTTGCGGTATACAAATTTTTTTTTCTACAACCCCTTATGCCGCACTTCCGTATTCCGGAACATTATTATGGAAAACGGTATAATATGAACTTCATTCCTTTGTGGGTAAAGAAAACGAAGAGGTGATGTATGGAAGATGTATGCAAACCGATGTTAAATACAGGATTGCGAGGTGTTGTCATTGCCGACACCCGCATTAGCGACGTCCAGGGAGCCGCAGGAAAATTGATCTACCGGGGCTATTTGATTCAGGATCTGGCAAATAATTCCACTTTTGAAGAAGTCGCTTATTTGCTGCTTTTTGAAAAATTGCCGAATGCGGCTGAATTAAAAGCGTTTAAGGATCAGCTGGCTGCGGAAAGAGACATACCGCCGGAGGTGATTGCCGCTTTGAAAACGCGGCCGAAAAACGCGCTGGTTATGGATATTTTGCAGGCCGGCGTTTCCCTGCTGGCCAATCATGATCCTGATATCACCGATCAAGCGCAGGAAGCCGCCGTGCGAATGGCCATCCGGCTGATTGCAAAATTTCCGACCGTCCTTGCCGCCTGGGATCGCATTCGCAACGATAAAGAACCGCTTAAGGCATTGCCCAAACTGGATCATGCCGCCAATTTCCTTTACATGCTCAAAGGCCAGGAACCGGACGAAGAAGTGGCCCGCTTTATGGATGCCTGCCTGGTGCTGCATGCCGAACATTCATTTAATGCGTCAACCTTTGCGGCCCGCGAGGTGGCCTCCACCCGGGCGCATATGTATGCCTCCGTCGGTGCCGCGGTCGGATCTTTATCCGGCGAGCTTCACGGGGGCGCCAATATGCGGGTTATGGAGATGCTAAACGAGATCGGTTCGGTGGATAAAGTTGAAGCTTATGTGAATCAGCAATTTGATGCCGGCCGCAAAATTTTTGGACTGGGACATGCCGTCTATGACACCGATGATCCCCGCGCTCATATTTTAGCGCCCATGTCGAAGCGGATGGGTGAGCGCATTGGGGACACCCGCTGGTATGAAATGTCACAACTGCTAGAAAATACAGGCAAAGCTGAATTTAAAAGGCGTAAGGGCAAAGATATCTATGTAAATGTTGATTTTTACAGCGCTTCCCTCTATTATGCCATGGGAATTCCAATTGACCTGTTCACACCGGTGTTTGCAATTTCAAGAATATCCGGTTGGACCGCCCACGTCATCGAAGAATATTTTGCCGGTGCCGCACCCAAACCCATGCTGTACCGACCGGAGTCGGAATATGTCGGCGATTACTGCGGACCGGATGTCTGTGAATTGGAGCCCATTGAAGATCGGGGCTAATTTTTCTTGAAACAAAGTGCCGGCTTGGCAATGGCAAATAACAGGCCATTTTTTATTTCTTGATTTTCAGCAGGAGGCAGAAACAGTTTGCAAAAGCATCCCAACCTTCGGATGACGCGTCAGCGCCAGGTGATTTTAGAAGAGCTCCGCAAAGTGAATACCCATCCGAGTGCGGATGAGGTTTATGAGATGGTCCGTAAACGCTTGCCGCGCATCAGTCTGGGCACGGTATATCGCAACCTAGAGATCCTGTCTGAATCCGGCGATATCAAAAAGCTTGAACCCGGCTGTTCCTTGAAACGGTTTGACGGCAATCCTTCCGAGCATTGCCATATTCGCTGTGTTCGTTGCGACCGGATTGCTGACGCGCCCCTGGCACCTGATATCGAAATTGATGTGGCGGGGTTGATGCCGACCGATTATAAAATTATCGGGCATCGGCTGGAATTTTTCGGAGTGTGTCCGAATTGTTCGGATAAAACCAATCGTGATGCAAACCGGCGTTGAGCATCCCAGAAATATAAGCCCCATTCTTTTTGGCAATTTCTGCCTGAATCTGGCGTGACTACTAATGAGGCGTTAAAATTACATTCTTGAGCAAAATTCAGGTATTGGCGGGCACCACAGCCCGCTTTTCTTTTATGTCTGAACCCCTAACCGTTGATCCTTTCGCAGGAGGTGGCACATGAAGATACTGATCACGGGTGGCCTGGGATTCGTCGGCTCAAACCTTTCGGATTATCTTCTTGATAAAGGCCACTCCGTCATAGCGGTTGGCCGGGCGGCAACTCAAAAACGGATTACCGCCGACCGGTATCATTATATCTCAGCGGACACAACCCAGCCGGGTGGCTGGCAGGAATCACTGAATGATGTCGATGCTGTGGTAAATCTGGCCGGAAAATCAATTTTTAAACGCTGGAGCGAAAGCTATAAAAAACAGATTCATGACAGTCGCATATTAACAACCCGCAATGTGGTAAATGCATTGCCGGCCGATCAATCGGTGGTTCTCTGCAGTGCTTCCGGTGCCGGATATTACGGCAACCGCGGCGATGACCTTTTAAAAGAAGACGAAAAACCCGGCGCTGATTTTTTGGCTTCTGTTTCAATAGACTGGGAAGCAGAGGCCTTAAAGGCAACGGATAAGGGAATCCGGGTTGCGTTAATGCGATTTGGTGTCATTCTGGGAAAAGACGGCGGAGCACTGGCCAAGATGATCCCGGCTTTCAAGTCTTTTGTGGGCGGGCCCATCGGCAGCGGTTCGCAATGGTTTCCCTGGATGCATTTGACAGACCTGATGGCAGCCATCGTGTTTATTGTTGAACAGCCCCAGGTCAACGGCCCGCTTAATTTTTGCGCACCCAATCCCGCGAGAAACCGCGAGCTGGCCAATACCCTGGGTGAAGTACTGGGCCGGCCGGCGTTCATGCCCGCACCGGCATTTATGATCCGCGCGGTGCTTGGAGAATTCGGCAATGTGTTGCTGGACAGCCAGCGCACGATACCTGATAAACTTTTAAGCCACGGTTTTGAATTTCAATATCCGGACATCAAGTCGGCTATTCAGGCAGTTGTCTCTTAAAAACTGTATTCAAAGCGCATCCGATGAGAAGCTGATATCATGAAAGACTCACGCCAAGACGCCAAGGCGCAAAGATTTTTTTTCTTTGCGAGCTTTGCGGCTTGGCGTGCGGATAATTTTTAAATAACACTGTGCAGAAATGCACAAATTGAAAGGATGCGATTAAATCTATGAGCAGTAGCGAACTGGATGAAAGCGGCCGTCAATATTTGATTCAGCTGTTTGAGCAAACCAACGGGGATACTGCCGCGCAGGTTTCCATGTATGATGTCGGCGAGGGTTTGGGAATGGAACGCGATACCAGTGCCCGGGTGGCGGAAACCTTAATCGGACTGCAGTTGGTGGAAATCAGGACTCTGTCCGGCGGTATTGGCATCAGCAGCGAAGGTGCGGCTGAAGTCAAAGGCCTGATGGGAGGCGCGGAGCCAATGGGGGAATCCGCCGGCAAGCTTAGCGATCAACCAATTATGGATGCGCAGAGCTGCCAGGCGGTTCAACGCGCAGCCGATGCGCTTAAAGCCCAGACCGGTAACCTGGGGCTTGACTTTGACGGTCTTTCGGAATTAATGGCCGACTTAAAAGCCATCGATGCCCAGCTGGGCTCATCGCGACCCAAAACCGCAATCATGCGGGAGTGCCTGCGGTCCATTAAGGAGATCCTGGAAATGCTTGGGAACAGCGACAGCCTGGTGAAAGTCAGAGCCTTGCTGGGGGAATAAAAAAGGAGAAAGAGAGCCTCACGCAAAGACGCCAAGGCGCAAAGATTTATAATAAATTTTATAAAATTATCTTTCTTTGCGAGCTTTGCGGCTTTGCGTGCGAATAAATAAAGGGTCCAATATGATGGCTCTACGAATTGGAATCAAAAGATGGCGAAAAAGAAGAAACGGATCAGATTGATCTCCTGGAACATAAACGGTCTGCGGGCGGTTATTAAAAAGGATTTTTTTGCAGTGTTTCAGCAGATGGATCCGGATATTTTCGCCATCCAGGAGACCAAGATTCAGAAAAACCAACTGACCGATGAGATGAAGAACATCGCGGGTTATGAATCCTGCTGGTCGCATGCTACGGTGAAAAAGGGCTACAGCGGTGTCGGCACTTACTCACGGCTTCAGCCCAAACGCGCTAATACCGAACTGGGGATTGCCGAATTCGATCAAGAAGGACGCATTATCGAGCTGGATTTTGATGATTTTATCTTTTTTAACGTTTACTTTCCGAACGGCCAGATGAGCGATGAAAGGTTGCAGTATAAGCTTGATTTTTACGAAAAACTTTTTGAATATACTGATTCTTATAAAAAACAGGGCCGCAGCCTTATTATTACCGGTGACTATAATACGGCCCACAACGAAATCGATTTGAAAAACCCCAAAGCCAATGAAAAGACCTCCGGTTTTTTAAGAATAGAGCGGGATTGGCTGGACCGCATCGTCCAAAACGGCTATGTCGACACCTTCAGACATTTTTATCCGGATACCGAAAAATACTCGTGGTGGACTTACCGCTTCAAGGCCAGAGAGCGCAATATCGGTTGGCGGATCGATTACTTTTTCGTAACCGACGATATCATCAAGAAAGGCTGGATTAAAGAAGCATTTATCGACAACGATATTTTCGGCTCCGATCATTGCCCGATCGGACTGGTATTGGAATATTAAAGTGACTAAAGTGAACTAAAGTTGGAAGTGTCTAAAATTGTGGTGTCGCTGCGCTCCATCTTTTTTAAAAAAATGATAGAATTCATTAACTTTAGGCATTTTAGCTCACTTTAGTCACTTTAGACACTTGTTGGTTCTTACTTATAATCTTTTCAAAAACCTGAAATTGAGGAAATGGATTGAAGCATCCAAAGATAATTGCCATTTACGGCAGTCCCCGGCGCAAGGGCAATACCGCCGCGCTGCTAAAAAAAGCCGTCGAAGGAGCGCGGGATGCCGGTGCTGATGTCGAAGAGATTGTGCTGCGCGATCTGAAACTCTCACCCTGCCTTGAAATTTACGGCTGCCTGCAAGCCGGTGAATGTGCCATCAAAGATGATTTCCAGGATGTGCGCGATAAAATTCTGAATGCCCGGGGGCTCATTCTGGCATCGCCGGTCTTTTTTTATACGGTCAGTTCCCACACCAAGATCCTGATGGATCGCTTTCAATCCCTGTGGGTTAAAAAGTACTGGGTCGATAAAACTGCCTCAGGCACACAGGCCTTCAGACGTAAAGGACTGTTTATATCCGCCGGCGCCACCAAGGGCAAAAAGCTTTTTGATGGAATGCTACTGACGATAAAATACTTCTTTGATGTCCTGGATATGGAGCTCTGGCAAACGCTTTTATACCGCCAGCTCGACTTCCAGGATGATGTTTTAAAACATCCCGGATATCTTGAAGAGGCATATAGCACCGGCAAACGGTTCGCCCACGTCATTGCTGGCTAAAGTCTCAGATGTCAGGGAACTGAATACAGAGGACAGAAAACAGATGTCAGATTGGATGCTTCATCATCCAGATTTTACTATCTGTCTTCTGTCGTCTGACCTCTGACCTCTGATTCCTGAAACCCGTAATTTGTAACGCATATGCCATAACTCG
>Ga0265303_10001186_pt1 | contig 15817 bp, 15 predicted proteins | sample Helome_2_FD_192494 | JGI IMG/M metagenome (GOLD analysis project Ga0265303, IMG submission 192494) | Marine sediment microbial communities from subtidal zone of North Sea - Hel_20160317 (Illumina Assembly) | ecosystem: Environmental > Aquatic > Marine > Subtidal zone > Sediment ... | reverse complement strand
GCGATACCGACCGGGACGTTTGCAGCCTGTTGCTCGAGCTGGCGGAGCAGGAGATCGCCGCCCGGCAGCGGCAGATGCTGCTGGTCGGCTGCGCCAACAAGGAAGAGCGTCTGGCCGCTTTCCTTTGCGACCTCTTGAGACACACCAAGACAACGCCTGTGCGTCCACGTGAACTGATCCTACCCATGCACCGGCGCGAGATTGCGGACTACCTGGGTCTTTCCACCGAGACCGTGTCACGCGGTTTCACCCGCTTGGCCCAGGATGGGATTTTCACTCTGTCAAGCCCAAGCCGCATCCGTATTCTGGACAAGGCGGCACTCGAAAACCTGGCGGCGGGCCGGCATCCGGGCTGTCGCCGGCGCCCGGAAGACGCCGAACCTTGACCTTGGTCGAGGAGCCCTAGCGGCGCCTGACCGTAAGGTGCCGGCCTCAAGAAGGAGAAGCAACGGGCCGACGTGATCGCCTATCTCAAAGAGGCGACTCGATAGTCCCGGGCGCAAGCGAACCACGGCCCGGCCGCCAGAAAATTGACTAAGGTCAAGGCTCGGCCCGGACGCGGTGCCTAGGGTTGAGGATCACACAAGGGAGGCCGCTATGGACTACGAGCGTTTCTTCGCTCAGGAGATCGCCGGCTTGCGGTCCGAGGGCCGCTATCGGGTTTTTGCCGATCTGGAACGTCAGGCCGGTGCCTTTCCGAAGGCCCGCCACCACGGTGCCGATGGCCCTGGGCCGGTGACCGTTTGGTGCTCCAACGACTACCTTGGGATGGGTCAGAACCCCAAGATCCTGGCCGCGATGCACGAGGCGCTGGAGCGCTGCGGCGCCGGGGCCGGCGGCACCCGCAACATCTCAGGCACCAACCACTATCATGTCGAGCTCGAACAGGAGTTAGCCGGCCTGCACGGCAAGGAAGCGGCGCTGTTGTTCACCTCCGGTTACGTGTCCAACATGGCCTCGCTGGCCACCCTGGCCGCACGCTTGCCGGGTTGCGTGGTGCTGTCGGATGCCCTCAATCATGCGTCGATGATCGAGGGCATCCGCCACAGCCGCGCCGAGAAGCGAATCTTCGGGCACAACGACCCGGCCGACCTGGACCGCTTGCTCGGGCAACTCGAGCCGGGGCGGCCGAAGATCGTAGCCTTCGAATCGGTCTACTCGATGGACGGCGATATCGCACCGATTGCCGAGATCTGCGACGTCGCCGAAGCACACGGCGCCATGACCTATCTCGACGAGGTTCACGCCGTCGGCCTCTACGGCCCGCGTGGCGGCGGTATCGCCGAGCGCGACGGCGTGACGCAGCGCTTGACCGTGATCGAGGGAACCTTGGGCAAAGCCTTCGGCGTCCTGGGCGGCTATGTGGCGGCCTCGGCGGCGCTGGTCGATTTCGTCCGCAGCTTCGCCTCGGGCTTCATCTTCACGACCGCCCTGCCGCCAGCCGTGGCCGCCGGGGCGCTGGCCAGCGTGCGGCACCTTAAGCAGAGTCAAAGCGAGCGCCAACGGCACCAGGAACGGGCGGCCACGCTCAAACGGCGGTTGACCGACGCCGGTCTGCCGGTCATGGCGTCGGAGAGCCACATCGTGCCGGTTCTGATCGGCGACCCGGTGCGCTGCAAGCAGGTCACGGACCGGCTGCTCTCGCGCTACGGGATCTACGTGCAGCCGATCAACTACCCGACCGTGCCCAAGGGCACGGAGCGGCTGCGCCTCACCCCCTCGCCGCTGCACAGTGACGAGGAGATGAGCCGCCTGATCGCGGCGCTTAGGGAAATCTGGAACGAACTCGACCTGAGGCAGGCCGCTTAAGGGAACTCTGCAGACACCAGATCCTGCCACGGAAACCAACAAGGCCCCGTCCTGAGAACGGGGCCTTGTTGCTTGCGGGAGCAGGATTTGAACCTGCGACCTGCGGGTCATGAGGTTGGTAAATCGTTCCGTATTTCGTTCTAAATCAATATATTACAGCCGCTCACTTGACAACACACGGTGAATTCGTTGCATCAGAGTTTAGCGAAACTCACCGGCGCGTGTCGGATGCCGTCGAAAACGGTGGCTACGAACCGATATCGATAGAGTTTCGCATGCTATGAAACCCACGTGGTCTTTCTAGGTGACGAAACGGGAAATCTGCTCGCAAACATAGTTTCCGGACTTCATTGGGAAACGGACTGCCGGATTTGAACCCCACTTGCTCGCTCGAGGTAGCTGTGTGCCGCCAAGGCGGTTCTTCGGGCGACGCTCAGGCAAACCGCCACCGAGGGGCCGGCAAAGTAGTTGCCGGTCAGGAACAAGCCCTCCAATCGTTTGTCCGTAGTCCCCAGTTCCTCGATGAGTTTCTGATGACCCGATTCGTACTGCGGTAGCCCGACCGGCCAATGGCGCACCCGTGCGACGATCGGATCGCCCGCGGCACCAATCAGGTCAGCAAATTCCGAACGGGCCAGGCGAATCAGATCGGCCGCCGGAAGACGGGCCAGATCAGGTGCGCGGGCGCCCCCGATATAGGCGGATACGGCAACATGTCTCTCGGGTGCACGGCCCGGGAACATTGTCGAAGAGAACTGGGCGCCGAGAACCTGGCGATTTTCCACCTCGGACGTGAGAAACCCAAGGCCATCCAGAGGGTGAGCGACGTTCCGGCGAGGAAACCCAAGAAACACCACCGCAAGGGGCGGCGCATGGATCCGCCCGGCCGCGGCGGCGGCTTGTGGATCGATTTCGCCGATCAGCTGTGCAGCCACGTGGGCCTGAGTGGCGATTATGACCGATATTGCCTGCAGGCGGCCTTGATTACCCAGGTCGATATCGAACCCGTTGGGACCGCGTGAAATTCGCCGTACATTGATACCGGTTCGTATATTTCCCTTCAGATGTTGGGCGAGGGTCCTGGGAAGGGTCGCGATTCCATCGCGCCAGGAAAACAACCGGCTGCCCGGCATTTTTCCGCCTTCACGCCGCCGGTGCATGATGCCCAGGGATACGGAACCGTATTTTCGCTCCAAGGCGACCAACTTGGGAAAGATCGCCAAAACGGACAGCTCCGAGGCACGGCCGCCATATATGCCGGCGACCATGGGATCGATGACGCGTTCCGCGAATTCCTTACCGAAACGGCGCGAACAAAAGTCCATCACCGTCTCGTCCTTGCCGTCGCTCCTTTGCGGCAAAAGAAAGTCCGCCAACATGCGCAGCTTCGCCATCGGAGACAGGTAGCCGGCGGTAAACAACCCGAAGGGGCCAATGGGGATCGCGGCAAGTTTCCCCCTGGATACGAGATAGCGCTGGCGAACGCCGGCCCCGAGCTCGCATTGCTGAGCCTGGAGGCCAAGTTCGCGCGAGATTTCTTCGGCCACCGGAACGTGCGCGTTCATGGTGCTCGGGCCGTGCTCCATCAGGAAACCGCCAAGATATTTGGAGAATGCACTGCCGCCGGTCCGCGCTTGACGCTCGAGGACGGTGACCCGGTGTCCGCGGCCTGCGAGATCGTAGGCAGCCGCTAGGCCGGAAACCCCAGCGCCGATGACGGCAACGTCCGTCATCATGGTTTCGGCGGCCCGAAACCGGGCGGTCGCCCGCCGAAGCGGGCGCGTGCCGTATTCGCCAGTTCCGCCATGACCTCGACCGTGACCTCGGTACCGCGATTGGCCCGTACATGGCCCTCGGCCCGCTGACGCACGAAGCGGCGCACGAAAGAGGGAATGCGCGCCAGCCATGCCTCGGCCTCCGGCGACCACGCAAGTGTGTCCGTGCTCTCGCCGAGAGGCTCGATCACCGGACCGCCTTGCGGTTCGTATGCGCAGAGGAAATCCTCGCCCATGAGTTGGCCGTCACGGGCCAGGGGCCGCGCCCGGCAACCGCCGCAAATCTTCGCATACTCGCAGGCCCCGCAGCGCCCCTCCAGGGCCGGCCGGCGAAGCGCCTGAAATTGTGGCGCATGGCGCCAAATCTCAGCAAAGCCTTGCGCGCGAATGGACCCCACCTCTTGTTCCATGTAGGGACAGGCGGTGACACCGCCCAGAGGCGTAATCCGGCAGTAGCGCGTACCCGCCAGGCAGCCGCCGGCTTCGTAGCCGTGGGCGGCGGTGATGGGCCAGTCCGGATCCAGTTCCCAGGCCATGCGCTTGAAGTGGGGCGCGCATTTGGCCCGGATCATGATGTCCGTCTCGCGCCGCGCCGCTTCCGTCAGCCGACGCATAACCCGATCGTAGATTTGCGCCGAAATGTTCGTCACCTTCTCGCCGCGCCCCGTGCAGACCAGAAAGAAGACGTTGAGGACGAAGGCACCGACATCGCGTGCATAGGCGATCATGTCGTCAAGCTCGTCGGCATTGTCGTCGGTGACGGAAAAATGGATCTGAAAGCGCAGGTCGTTTCTGCGGCAGGCGTCGATTGCCGCCATGGCCCGCAGCCACGAACCGGGCAGTCCGCGAAAGGCATCATGGCCGGCAGCGTCGAGCGAATCCAGGCTGATCCCCACCCCCTGCGCGCCGGCCTCCTTTAAGGCGATGACGCGCCGGTCATTGAGTCCCAGGCCGTTGGTACCGATCACCGCCATCAGCCCGAGGCCCGAGGCATGGGCGACGAGTTCCGTGAGGTCGGCCCGCAACAGGGGTTCGCCGCCGGTGAAGACGACCATGGTCTCGTCGCTGAGCGCCGCAATATCGTCGAGCAGGTCCTTGACTTCCGCCGTGGTCAGCTCACCCGAATCGTTGCTTTCCCGGGTGCCGGCGTCGAGGTAGCAGTGCGCACAGTTCAGGTTGCACCGGCGGGTCAGGTTCAGGGCGACCAGGAAAGGCGGTGCGAGCGTGTCCTTCATGGGTTTTCGCCGATCAACCTTTTTCCCCGCCGGGTGGAACTGGGCACATGGCCTTGCGAGCCTCGGCCACGGCTTCTTCCGCCAGCTCAAAGGTGATTTCCTTGAGACCGCGCTCCAGCGCCAGGTCCTCGACGCTCGCCTTCACTGGTTCGCGGACCATCTCCGGCACCTTGGCGACACGCGCCAAGGCTGCCGCCGACCAGGCCGGCCGGTCGCTATCGGCCAAATCGAGAAACGGCGTCACGTGTTTCGGCAAGACTTTGTCGCTATGGTCACGCCGGGCGCGCTTGATGGCGCGGAGCCGGATGTTGTCGGCGACGGCGGGGTCGGCAAGCGTGGCAAGCAGCTTCAACGCCGACTTGCTCCAGACCAGTCGGGGTTCCTTACCGGCCTTGTTGCCCGCGAAACCCGGCATGGCCTTGCCCATGACCTGGTCGACAATGTCGGAAGTGACGAAGGTATGGCCCAATTTCTGTGTGTGGCGGAGGACCATGCGCCGGGCCATGTCGCGGACGAATTCGGGTGCTCTGGAGATTTTCTTCTCCGCCTCCACGCTCCAAGACACGGTCTCCTCGGCGACGACGTCGAGGGGCGGCGTAAAGACGGTCTGAGTCAGCCATAGGTGGCAGGGCGCCAGACGCAGCAGGTTCTCCGCGTTGCCGCCGATGTCCAGTTCGTCGTCCCCATGGACGCCGGTCTTGCCAACCACCAACAGGCTGGCGCCGGCCTCTTCCAGGTAGCCGAGGATGGCCTTGTAGGGCTTGCCGTCCAAGAGCTTGGTGGAGATCTTGACGCCCAGGCCCTCGGCCAGGGTCTCGGCCACTTCCAGATGCGACTGGTAGATCTTGGCGATGCCGTCGTCGATAAGCTCCTCGTGCAGTTGCTCCTGTTCCTTGAAACGGAAGACCTTGCCGGCCTCCTCGCTGAGCACGCCGGCGATCTTGTTGAAGGCGACGTAGTGGTAATAGGGATCGTAGGCGGCCACCGCATGGACCTCCGCCTGGGTCCGGGCCGCCAGATCGAGGGCGGTCATCAAGGCGCCGTAGGACAGCGGCGAGCCGTCGACGCCGACGACGATGGGGCCCTCGCCGACCGCCTTTTTCGGGTCGCGGACGACGAAGGTGTCAATCGGCGAACGGCGTGCCACCCGCTCCGCGACGGTACCGATAAGGCTTCCCGGCACCGCGCCCAGACCGAGCGCGCCCAAGGCCAGCACGTCGTAATCGCCGCTGCGCGCCGCCTCCACCACCTTGGCGTAGTTCTTACCCTCGGGACTGAGCCGCTTGAAGGTTACTCCGGCGCCGTCGCAGGCCGCCTTGCCGGCATCGTGGTAGCTGTCGGAGATGATGTTGAGGCCGCGTGTGATCAGGTCGTCGTGGACCTTGCGCTGGTAGCCCATTTCCTGCTCTTCCAGGTAACGCTCGGGCAGGCCACCTTCCATCATCTTGAAGCGGCGATCATGAAGCAGCGCCGCATAGGCGTGAACGCCGGTGATTACGCCGTCAGCGGACTTGGCCAGGCGAATGGCCTCGTCCAGCGCCTTGTTGGCGTGCTCGGAGGCGTCCAGGGCAACCAGGATGCGCGCCAAGGACACGGGCGCGGTGTCCGCCGCCCGATCGCAGTTCGGCGTCTCGGTGACCTGCGGGCCTAAGGATGCGGTCATTTTTCTGCTTTCGTTTCGGGCGGAATCTCCCCTTCCGCGCTATTAGGTTCCACCGCAGGGCTCTCGCGCTTTGATCTCGATCAAAAACCAGTCCGGCGCCGGATCGCGCCGATCAGGCAGAGCAGCAGCCCGGTCACCATGAGCATGGCTTGCAAAGGGGGCACCTCAAAGCCGCCACGCCACGACAACATGGTATTCAGCGCCCCCAGAATGATCAGAATGACGCCGAACAGCCGGATGATGGCGCCGCGGCTGTTGCCGCCGGAGGTTTCCGCGCGCTCGTCCCTCACAACGTCCCTCATGGCGCCGTGCCCTCGCGCCGAGTCGCCGCGCTGCGGCCCCACCAGACCAGGATAGCGCCGATCAGAAGCGCCACGGCGATAGCGGTTAACATCGGCTTGGCCCCGGTCGAGGGCTTCAGCAAGAGCCAGTACCAGGTCGTCATGGCGTGGCGCGTGTCGGCCTCGCTGTTGGAGCCGTCCCAGGCGAAAAAGGCAATGGGGATGAAGCGACCTTCCTCGAACTGCAGGTCCTTTTCCGCCAATTGCGTTATCAGCGGGCGGATCATGACGACCCGCCAGGTGCCGGCCTTGTAACTGCCCTTGGCGGTGAGGCGTGCGGCGGCTTCGCGCGCTTGTTGCTCGCCGATCCCCTTGGCGTCGAGGATGGCGACGCTTTCCGGATCTTCCGTCGTGCCGCTGGACCAGCGCCAGAGGTTGACCGGCTTGGCCGCGTCGCCCATGAGGAAATAGGGCTTTTCCATGCCGGCGGGGATTTCCGTCGGGAACTGCACGGCAATGGCGTCTTCGGCGAGTTGCTCGTCGGCGATATCTTTGGCCTTGGCGTCGCCGGGGATGCTCTTGGTCCGGTCGTCCCATTCCAGATGAAGGGCGATATTCTCCTCGTTGTAGAGGGCGCGGACGCTGATCGTGTCGTTGGCGGCGGTAAAAAAACGTTTCTTGCCGATGATCTGCGGGACCATGAAAAAGGTCGAGGGCGGCGCCGCGTCCCAGGCGGGGTCGTCCGGCGAACCGGGCATCTCACCCTCCACGCGGGCCGCTTGGATCACCGTGTTCTCGGGCCGCACCACTTTTTCCGTCTTCGCCAGGGACGCCACGTAGTTGGCGACGTGCCAGCGTTCCTCGATGGTCAGTTTCTTCTTGCTCTTGGGGTCGGCGAATGACGGCATCTGGGTGGTCGGGATACCCACCGAGATTCGTGTGAAGACGTCCTTGGGATCGTTGCTGGCGCGGAAGGTCCAGGGTTTGGTCAGGTTCCGGGGCCAGGTCCGCTCGCCGTTGTCGTTCTTCAATTTCTTTATGGCGTCGCCCTTGCCCTCGGCGCCGTGGCATTCCGAGCACCGGTCGCCGGCCTCGAAAAGTTCCTTGCCCGCGGCGATACTCTCGGCCGACGAGGTTACCTGTGTGCCGTAGTCAACCTGCGCCTCGGGCTCGCCCTCCAGTTCGGCGAAGGCTTTGACGTAGGCGATGACGTCCCACATGTCCTGCTCGGACAACAGGTCGCTCCAACCGGGCATGGCGGTGCCGGGCATGCCGTCGCGGACCATGCGGAACAGGTCGTCGTCGTTGGGCAGATCCTCATCGAAAGCGGACGACATGATCTTGTAGAGGCCGAGCGTGAAATCGCGGGGCGGCGGGTTGAGGCGCTCGGCGGCCGGGCCCAAGCCATCGCCCTCCTCGCCATGGCATTGCAGGCAGCGCTGCGCGTACACGGCTTCGCCTTTTTCCTCATCGCCCGGCTTCGCCCAGCCCGGGCCGAAGGAAAGCGCCAGCAGCCCGGCGGCTGCGACCGACATGAGAATCGTCTTCATCGAACCGGCCCCCATCATTCGTGCGCCCAGGAACGCGGTTGGTGGCCCGTGTAGTCGTAGAGGAACAGGATCACTTTCCAGATCTCGTCTTCCTCGAGGAAGTTCTGCCAAACCGGCATGGAGGAAATCCAAGGCGCCGCCTCCTTCGGCAACCCCGGGCCGCCGGTGGAGATACGCCAGAACAGATAGGATTCCTGAAGCTGCGCAATGGTGCCGACATCTTGGAAATTTAGCGGTGTCGGATTGAGTCCGGCCGCGTAGGGGCCATTCCCGTCGAGCTTGTCGCCGTGACAGTACTGGCAGTTCTCGATGTAAATGGCGGCGCCCTCGTTCACCAGGTCCCGGAACGCCTCCGGATCTTCCTTCTCGACCTTTCTGAAGGGGTTCTCCAGTTTCAGGAGGTTGACCCGCCGGCCGTAAATTTTCGCCGTGGTCGGCGGCGCCGGATGGATGGCGCGAAGCTCCAAGGGCGCCTCGAAGCTGGGCTGCATCTGCAGATAGGCGCCCGCGCCCGCCACCAAGGGTACGACGACGAAGACGATGTTGCGCCAGACCCGCCGCGAGGGATCCTCGACCAAGGCCTTGATGGGGGCGACCAGTTCTCGAGTCTGCTCCTCGTCGTAGGTGAAGACCATGAACACGCCGGCGGCGACAAAAAACATGTACATGGCGAGCAGGCTGGTCGGGATCACCGCATCGAGGATCACGTCGAAGACGACGATAAAGCCGAAATAGACCCCGACGAGGACCAGGACGGCCTGCAGCAATCTGGGTATCTTCATTGCCGCCGCCCCCTCACTTCAGCCCAGCCAGGAAGTCCAGCAGGATTTCCAGTTCCGCAACATACATCTGTTCGGCCAGATCCTCCGGCATCATGTCCGCCTCGAAGCCCTCGGCGATGTCGGCGTTGGGATCGAGAATCGCGCGCCGGAGGTAGGCCCGGTCACGGCCGGCGCCGATTTTAGAGAGGTTCGGCCCGACCTCGCCGCCTTCGCCATTGACCATATGGCAGACGTCGCATGTGAACTGGGTCATCAGTACCTTGGGGTCGTGAATAGCTTCGCGCGGCTCGCTTTCTTCCTCGTCGCCGGCCTCCTTCTCCCCTATGTCGGTGGGAATTTCGACGGTGATCTCGGTGCCGCCGCTATCCTGGAGATAGGCGACGACGGCGGCGACCTCGGCCTCGGACAGGCCGATGCCGCCGCCGGATACATTCGGCATGGGGCTTTCGGCATCGTTCGTGCCCTTCTTGCCAAAGCCGGCGACCACGAAGGCCGAGGGATCGACCAGGGACTCGGTCAGGTATTCCGCGATGTTCCCGGCCTCGCCTTCGTAGCGGGGGTCTTCGAGGCGCATCGGCGTGACATCGCCGATCGTGTCCAGCATGGGCGCGCGCCCGAGGGAATTGTGGCACAGCGTGCAGGTACCCTTGCCGTTGAATATCTTTTCACCCAGGACGACGAACTGATCCATGGTCATGGAGCCGAGGTCGAGCTTTTCCTCCTTCGGCGGCGCCGACGGCTCGATCTGCGGTATGCCGTAGTTGGAATACCCGGCGAAAAAGCCGATGGTCAGCAGCGTAAAGGCAACGACCGTGAGGAACTGCCGCATGGCCGCCTACTCCTTCCAGTACCCGGCCGGCAGTGTCTTGCTACTGCTGACCTGGGCGATCCAGAAGACGAAGATCACCATGGCCATGAAGATAATGGCCGCCACGGAAACCACATTGGCCGCATAGCCCAGCGTCGGCGTGAAGGCGTCCGGCGACGCATCGCGCATGATGTCGAGCACGTGCCAGTGCTGACGGATGCCGGAGCGGATGTATCCCATCAACCCCATGAGCCAGGTGAAGGCGACGGCGAGCAGGAACAGGGCGTACTGGGCGCGCTCCGGTATCCGCCCCCAATGCAGCGGTCCCACTTCCTTGGCGCTGCGATAGATAAACGAATCGAGGGTGATGCTGCCAACGATGACCAGCAACGTGGTCAGCACCTGCGGGATTGACGCCGCCACCTTGTAGACGGTGTTGGTAAAGTACCCGTGGTAGATGCCCAGGAACATGATGTTGGCGATGCCGGCCGTATAGAGCGCGACCTGAAAGGCGTTACCGGCTTTCACCCAGGTCACGGTGGCGATCTTGTTGGCGCGCCGGTAGAACATGAAACTGAGCGCCGTGAAGATGATCATCACGTTCACCGCCGTGTTCTTCGCCGGCATAATGCCCAGGGGCCCGAGGATCTTGTGGTGCGGTCCGCCCAGCGCTTTCAGCTCCTCGTTGGTCAGCACCAGGGTATGCGGCGTGAACCAGACCAGGAAGGCACCGACCAGGACAATGGCGATGTACTTGATGTACTTGGTGTAGCGCTTGGCGCCGTCGCTGCGCCCCATGCCGCACCACAGATAATAGTTGGCGGATAGGAAAAGCGTGCCGATCAAGACCGCCTGGATGATGAACAGCCAGGCGAAGATGCCGCCCATGAGGGTGATCCCCATCTGCTGGCTGTAGGCGTAAATCTCCGCCGCCAGGTAGTAGCCGGCGAAGGGCAGCGGCAGTAGCGCGCAGATGGCGATGAAGTTGGCGTTGTAGCCCATCCAGTCGTAGTGGGCCCGCTCCTGGCGCGCCGTCGCGGTCAGGAACTTGAAGGCCGCGTAGGCGCCGACAATGGAACCGCCGTAGGCAATGTTGGCTACGAAACGGTGGATGTTGATAGGATTCCACAGGAAGTTGTGGATCGCGGCCCAGGCATCGCCGCTGAAGACGCCGGCGGCGTCGACGCCGGCCGGACTCATCATGAAGGTCAGCCAGGCGTTGGCGAGCAGCATGATCGTGGTGCCCACCGCGTTGAGCACCAGGCCCAGGGTCAAATGCACCCACTTCTTGAAGCCGCCCTGCAGCCAGTGCCAGCCATAGTAGTAAATGTAGAGGGCGGTGCTCTCGGCGAAGAACAGGAGCGCATAATAGAACATGCTCTCGCTGAAGATGGTCGAGAGATAGGTGAACAGCTGCGGATAGAACAGGATCAAGGAGAACAATAGAAGTCCGCCCAGGATGGCAGTCAGCGAATAGGCGGTGATCGAGACCTTGATGAACTCATAGGCCATGTCGTCGTAGCGCTTGTCGCGGGTGCGCATGCCGATCGCTTCGATGATGAAGACGAAGATCGGCACGGCCAGGACGAAGGCCGCGAACCAGAGGTGAAGCTGGGCGAATATCCAGACTGCGACCCGGCTGTTGACGCCGGCGATGGTGGGGTAGTCGGCGGCTGTCAGCTTCGGCGCCGGGCTGTATGAACTGGCCACAATCGCATCGGCAGCCGCTTCGTGCTCGGCGGCAAGGGCGCCGAACTGATCGAACCCGGCAAGGGCAAACGCCCCGACGGCAAGGGCGAGCCCGATCCCAAGTATTGGACGAGGTCGGTTCATGATTTTCTCAATCCCTCGTCCGTCACTTGTGAAATATCAGGCTTAGGCCCTGCATGTTCATCACCGCCATGTCGAGCAGCAGGAAGGCCGCGCCGCAAGCCACCAGAGCCGCCGCGAAGGGCACCAAATAGCCTTTTGTATCCACGGTTCTCCGTCCCTCAGTTCCCGCCTAGGCCTGCACGAACCACCAGAAGAACGCGGTCAGCAGGGCCAGCACGACGATGAACAGGACTGGTCCGGCCCAAGGATAACGTTCCTGCTCGCCCGCCTTGTCAGTCATTCTTTAGCTCCAGGGAAAGCTTTGCGACTTGATTTACATCAGTGGACCGGGCGCCCCCGGTCGGATAGGATTCCGCCATGTCACGGCCCAGGATACGCATCGTCGACGTGGTCATTCTCAGCGGGATGGCCGTGAACGCCGTGGTCATCGCGTTGATCCTCTACTTCTACGTCTTCTAGACTCTACGTCTTCAAGGCGGCCGCTTCGACGCGCGCCTATCCCTGTTTCCCCTTGCAATTGCAAAGCGCGCGCAGGTGTTTGACCAAGCCGTCGACCTGTTCGGGGGTCAGAGTCTTGCCCCAGGGCGGCATCATGGGCGATTTGCTCATAGAAGGACCGCCGTCCAGGATGACGTTCTTCAAGTCCGCGTCGGAGAGCTTGTCCATTTCCGCGGCGTTGGTGAAGTTGCGCGGGCTGACGGGGAAGTCCTTGGTGACGTTGGGGCCGTCGCCCTTGCCCTCCAGGCCATGGCACTGGGCGCAATAGAACTTGAACACCTTTTCCGTTTCCGATGCCGTGGCGGGGGCCATGGCGAGGGAGGAGGCGAGAACCGCGAAGGCCGCGATCGTCATCAGTTTTTTCATGATCGGTCTCCTTCCCTATTTCTTCGGCTTGAAGCTGGCAACATGGCGGGCGACGTTCATCATGTCCTTGTCGCTAAGGAGGCCGACGAAAACCGGCATCATCTTCACCGGCTTGAACACCTTGGGCTTCTGCAAGTAGGCAAGAATCCAGTCCGGGTTGAGGCGTAGGCCGGCATCGACCAACGACGGGCCGCTGCGCCCGCCGGAAATCTTGTTCTTGCGCCCGGCGTATTGGTGGCAGCCGCTGCACGGCATCTTCTTGATGAAGATCTGGCGGCCCTTGGGGTTCTTCTTCGGCTTCACTTTGCCGGCCGCCACGTCGGCGGATGTCAGACTCATGAGGAAGTCGGTAACCGAGGCCGCATCTGCATCGGCCAGTTTCGGGTGGTCGCCGGGGTTTTCTCGCGTGAGATCGTTGAACGCCATCGGCCGGATCGGCTTTGGATCGGTAAGCCAATTGGCCAGCCAGGCCTTCTGGAACTTGGACCCGGCATACCAGAGTTCCGGCCCCTTCTTGGCCAGCTGGTCGTCGATGGTCTTTTCCTTGGCCGGCCCATCGGTGTAATGGCAGCCGCCACACGCCTTGGCCTCGAAAACGACCTTACCGGCGGCTGGATCGGCCGAACTGGATGATGCCGCGGCGATCAGGAAGGCCGCGCTCAAAGCCGCTGTGAGCAAAGGTTTCATAACGTTCTCTCCTCCAATTCCTACGGTCGGCGGGCTCACGCGTTCGCTTCCACCGGCGCCTTTTCGTTTTCGGCCTTCCGCATCAGCCAGATCCCCAGACCGCCCGCGACCAAAAAAGCCAGGATCGTGTAAACGTAGACGCTGATCGGCGTCGGCGCCTCCAGGAACACGTAATGCCAGGTGCTCAGGCCCATGATCAGGCCGTGCTCGCCGTTGGAGCCGTCCCAGGCGTTAACGGACATGGGGGTGAACACACCTTTCTCGAACTGCACGTCATTCTTATCGCCGGTGTTCAGTGGTCGCTTCATGACGACGGTCCAGCGGCCCTGGTCCCATTTCGCCTCGCCGGCAATCTGCTGGCCGTCCTCGGCCTGCAGTTTGATAGGCTGTTTCCAGCCGCGCGCGTTGCCTTCCTCCGTGCCCCGCCCGCCGGCCAGTTCCAAATCCGCTTTCCAAACCCATAGGTGAACCTGGTCGGAGGATCCGCCCCGATAGAAGTGCGGCTTCTTGGTGCCCTGGGGCGGCTTCACGGGGAACTGCAGCGCGATGGAATCGCGGAAGGTTTCCAGCGCCCTCGGCACCATGTCGTTGGCTTCCACGTAGGAATTGACGGCCCCCACCTTGGAGATCTCGGCGGGGTCGAACTCCTGGGATTCGTCATGGGTGACATCATTGAAAGGATCGTCCCAGGTGAGCCGGAAAGCGATGTCCTGGTCGTTGGACAGCGCCTGCACGGTGACCATCTCGATGCTCGGATTCTGCCAGCGCGGCGGCGCCACCACCTGGCCAGCCAAGCGCATGTCCATGGGTTCGGCCGTATCCCAGGCCGCATCGTCCGGGCTTTCCGGCAACTCGCCCTGGACCGCATTTACCTTCAAGGCCTGATGGCTGGTCTGTTTGTGCTGTAGGGACTTGATGTAGTTGGCCAAGTTCCAGCGGTCTTCTTCGTTCAAGGACTTGACGAAGGACGGCATGGGCGTGCCGCTAATGCCGGTCGTGAAGCGCATGTAGATGTCCTCGACCTCCGCCCCCGCCTTGATCTTCCAAGGATGGGTGACGTTGCGGATTCGAATCGGAAAGCCCCAGTCGTCCTTGCGGAATTCCTTGTTTCCGTCGCCGCGGCCGAGCTTGCCGTGGCAACTCCAGCACTTGGCTTTCTCGAACACCGCCTCGCCCTTGGCGATGGTCTCGGCGTTGAAGGGCGCGCGCTTGTCGGGCAGCGAGATGACCTTGCCGGTCTTCACCGGATCGAGATCCGGGTCTTCGAATTCCACAGCAAAGGTCTTGATGTAGCCAATGACCGCCCAGCGTTCGTCCTCGCTGAGGCCGTTCTTGATCAGGTCGCTGTCGAAGGCCTGCATCGCCGTGCCCGGCAATCCGCGGCTGACGGTCCGGAACAGGTCCTCGTCGGTCGGCAGTTCGCCGCTCTTCGTGGTCCGGAACTTAAAGGTGCCGAGGGTGAAGTCACGGGGCCTGGGGTCCAGGTACTTGGCCGCCGGCCCCTCGCCGTCGCCCAGCAGGCCGTGACAGAAGCTACAGCGTCGGAAATAGATGGTGCGGCCCTTCTCCAGCAACTCCTCCGTGGCCTCGGGCATGGGCCCGCTTGGCTTGTCGGCGGCCATGGCCGGGCCTGTAACCCAGGCCGCGACGAGCGCGGCGATGGCGGCGGCGAGCGTCTTAACGGTGGTCCGCATCAATGGCCCTCCGGGATGCGCGGCGTCTTCTGGGCCAAGTCGTACTCGGCGAGGATGATCTTCCAGCGCTCTTCCTCCGTGAGGCTGAGCTTCCATTCGGGCATGGCCGAATCCCAGGGCGTCGCTTCCGTGGGTAGGCCCGGTCCGCCGTTGGCGACCCGCCAGAAGGTGTAACCCTCGACGATGGTCTCAATGGTGCCGTTGTCGGTGAAATTGATGGGCCTGAGCTTGAAGCCGTCGGCCATGGGGCCGTCGCCGGCAACGCTGTCGCCGTGGCAGGGCCGACAGTTCATGGCGTAAAGAGCACGGCCTTCGAACAGGTTCTTCTCCAGGAACGCCGCTCTCGCCGTCTCCTTGTCCACCTCGCCGGCGTTCAACTGCGCCAGAAGCTTCTTCACCGGCTCTACGGCAAAGAACTCCAGCACGTGGTCCGGGTCCACTTCCTCCATCCAACGCTCGATATCCTCCTGCACCTGCGGGATGAATTGGACCTCATTGGCCTCGACCTGCTTGATAAAAGCGTCGACTTGGTCGTCGGTCGGCTTGGCGATGGGGTTCTTCTTCGCCTCAAAGCTCTTCGGGAAGTTCGACGACGGATGCTGGATGCGCAGCGACGACGGCACCTCTGCCTTGGGCACGGTGATCTCATAGACCTGCCAGCCGATCACCGCCGGCACCACCAAGAGAATCACGGCGCGGGGAATTTTGCCGTAGCCGCCGCGCAGGAACTTCTTCACCGGTCTGAGAAAATCGTTGAGCCCCTCCTCGGAGAAGGTCACGAACAGGAACAGCGCGACGATCGTCAGCACCATGTAGAAGAACATCAAGGTGCCGGG
>Ga0265303_10001185_pt1 | contig 15821 bp, 15 predicted proteins | sample Helome_2_FD_192494 | JGI IMG/M metagenome (GOLD analysis project Ga0265303, IMG submission 192494) | Marine sediment microbial communities from subtidal zone of North Sea - Hel_20160317 (Illumina Assembly) | ecosystem: Environmental > Aquatic > Marine > Subtidal zone > Sediment ... | reverse complement strand
GTGTGATTAAACGTTCTTCGTCGTCGTCTCGCACATCTTCCAAATCGACCAGGGAGAACTGGGACCAAGATGGACAGGATAAAAAAACAGCCGACCCTGGTTCGGTGAATTTAGAATCTTTGTATTTTCGAGGATTCCGTTCTCGCCCATTGTTGCATGTAGAAGAAGAACGTGAGTTGGCCATACGGTTATATGAGGGGACCACCCATCTTCGAGCATTGTTGCAAGGGGCGCTGGATATTTCTGAAAAACTGCAGCCACAACAGGAAGTTGATCTAGTCTATGAGCAATTACAAAAGTTGCTGGATTTGAAAGGCTATTCGCCTCCGGTAATAGAAGGGATCCTGCAATCGGTATTGACTTTACAATCCTTTGCTGCCTCGAAAGGGAGAAAAGGAAGGAAAATCAGCCAACAGGCTGCAGAGCTTTATCGCTCTATTCAAACCGTTCGAATAGAGATTGAAGAGCCGAAGGACGAACTGGTTCAACGCAATCTTCGTCTGGTCGTCAATGTAGCCAAACGATATCTTGGGCGTGGGCTGAACTTTTTAGACTTAGTCCAAGAAGGTAATATTGGTTTAATGAAAGGGGCGGAGCGGTTCGATTACACTCGTGGTTTCAAATTTAGCACTTATGCGACGTGGTGGATTCGTCAAGGCATTACCCGTGCCATAGCGGATCAAAGTCGAACCATTCGGGTGCCGGTTCATACCAATGAGGCCTCTACGAAAATTGCGAAAACGGCGCAACGGCTGGCACAGCAATATGACCGAGAGGCAACGTTTGAAGAAATTGGACAGGTGTTGGATTTGAGCGGCCATCGAGTCAAAGAAACCCTAGAAGCATTCCAAGAACCCATATCCTTGGATGCTCCGTCTGTTGATGGAGAGACGGAGTTGGTGGAGTTGATCCCTGATCTCGACTGTCCGGCTCCAGACGAGGAGGTTTCCCGTAAGTCAAATTCTCGTTGGCTCGCAAAAATTTTTCAAGTGTTAAATCCTCGCGAAGAGCAAGTCGTTCGGTTGAGATTTGGGATTGGAGGGGATGAGCCTTGGACTCTTGAGCAGGTCGGACGTTCGATGTCGGTTACTCGTGAACGCATTCGCCAAATTGAAGTCGTGGCATTAAATAAGCTAAAAGAGTCTCACGTTAAGGCGATGCTCGCAGAAATAAAATAAATTCCTAGGTTTAAATTTTTAGGTAATTTAAGGGGACGCAAGTGAGCCTATAAAACAGGATTAGTTGAAAATAGGGGCTCATTATTACAAAAGCAGGAGTGTCATCGCTCCTGCTTTTTTCGTTTTTTAGGTATTTAACCCTACGCTTATGTCATGTGTAGAGCAAGCGAATGAAAGGCGTTACTGCTACAATTTGGCCTTTTGCGCAAAAGCCTTTCCACCGAGGAGAGGGTAGGGATAGAGAGGTCAGACGTATGCAGATTGTGATTAATACTTCCACATCGATTCCAGTTGCTGAAATTCAGTTTTCTACCACTCGAAGTACCGGCCCTGGCGGTCAGAATGTGAATAAGGTGAACAGTCGAGTGATTTTGGAATTTGATCTCATTCATTCTCCAGCTCTGACCTCCTATCAAAAACGACGCATTACTGCCAGCTTGGGAAATCGGATCAACCAACACGGTATCTTGCGTATGCAGGCACAACGACATCGTTCACAATCGGTGAATCGGGCAGAGGTCGTTGAACGATTCGTGGAATTACTTCAAAAGGCGTTGCAACCCATGAAACATAGAATTCGGACCCGGGTTCCCACCCGCGCACGTGAAAAACGCTTGGAAATCAAGAAACAGCGGACTCAGACCAAACGTATTCGGCAAGCTCCTCGAAACTTTGATGATGCCTAACCCATCGATACGATGATTGCCAGATAAGGAAATTTTCATGAGCACTCGTTCATCCCATGCTGCTTCTGCTTTTCCTGATCCTCCTCGAGCCCCCTTGATTCCTCATCGATTAGAACAGCATGACCAGGTTCGGGTTGATGATTATTACTGGCTCAACGATCGATCGAATCCGAAAGTCTTAGCGTATTTGCAGGAAGAAAATGATTACGCAACGGCCCTGCGAGGACACACGACTGAGCTGGAACAGAGGTTATTCGAAGAAATCAAAGGCCGAATCAAGCAAACTGATTTATCCGTTCCTTTCAAACAAGGGGATTATGTCTATTACATTCGTTATGAGGAGGGAAAGGAATATGCTCTCTATTGCCGGAAAAAAGGATCATTAACTAGCCCGGAAGAAATTATGTTAGATGGCAATGAGCTTGCTCAAGGCCATGAGTATTTTTCCCTGGGGAATTGGATGATCAGTTCAGGCCAAGATATTCTGGCCTATGCCATTGATACGCAGGGTCGCCGGATTTACACAATTTTTTTTAAACATCTCACCACCGGTGAAACTTGGCAGAAAACGATTCTTTCTGTGACAGGAAATATGGAATGGGGAAACGATAATCGAACCCTCTTCTATGCGAGACAAGATCCCGAAACGTTACGGTCCTTCCAAATTTACCGGCATGTGTTGGGGCAGGATCCTGCCCAAGATGAATTAATCTTTGAGGAATCTGATGAAACATTTTCAACCTTTGTTACGAAATCCAAATCCAAGCGGTTTCTCATGATCGGATTGCACCAAACGGTGAGCAGCGAATATTGGTACTTAAATGCAGACACACCTGGAGGAACGTTTCAAGTCTTCTCCCCCAGAGAGCGGGGGCATGAATATGATGTGGATCATCTTGGAGAGGATTTCTTTATTCGCACGAATGACCAGGCCAAAAACTTTCGCCTCATGAAGACCCAAGTAAATGCCACTCAAAAGAGTCTGTGGCAGGAAGTTATTTCACATCGTGACGAGGTATTCTTTGAAGGGTTCGAGCTGTTTCGGGAGTATTTGGTCGTGGAAGAACGCAAGCATGGTCTCATTCATTTGCGAATTCTTCATCATGCTGGTGGCCAAGAACATGAGTTGGATTTTGGAGAGCCCGCATACCTTGCTGCATTAGGCGATAATTATGAAATCGACACGCCCTATCTGAGGTTTGGGTATACGTCCATGACCACGCCTATGACGATTTATGATTATCATATGGCCACACGGGAGAAAATCTTCCTGAAACAAGAGGAAGTCCTCGGTGATTTTCAAATTAGTCATTACCAAACAGAACGGCTCTTGGCACCGACTGTAGACGGGACGCATATCCCTATTTCCCTCGTCTATCGAAAAGGGTTTTCGCAAGATGGTTCGCATCCACTGTTGCTCTATGGCTATGGTTCTTATGGTGCCAGTATGGATGCCAGTTTTAGTTCGGCCCGTTTGAGTTTATTAGAGCGTGGGTTTGTCTATGCCTTGGCCCATATTCGAGGCGGGGAAGAATTGGGCAGGCAGTGGTATGAAAGTGGAAAATTACTCCAAAAGAAAAACACCTTTACCGATTTTATTGCTTGTGCGGAATTTCTCATTCAACAAGGCTATGCGAATTCGAGCAAGCTATACGCCATGGGCGGGAGTGCAGGTGGACTGTTGATGGGTGCGGTAATGAATATGCGACCAGATTTATTTCATGGCATGATAGCGCAAGTGCCATTTGTGGATGTGGTAACAACGATGTTGGATCCGGATATCCCCTTGACGACCGGAGAATATGATGAGTGGGGCGATCCGAATCAGCGTGATTCCTATGACTATATGCTGTCGTATTCCCCGTATGACAATGTGAAAGCCACAGCCTATCCGCACCTGTTAGTGACAGCAGGCCTGCATGATTCACAAGTTCAATATTGGGAGCCGGCCAAGTGGGTGGCAAAGTTGCGTGCGCTTAAAAAAGATGATCATCGGCTCTTGCTCAAAACCAATATGGAAGCTGGGCATAGCGGGGTCTCAGGTCGTTTTAAACGCTACGAGGAAACCGCAATGATTTATGCTTTTCTGTTAGATTTAGCTGGTGTTGCTGATATGTAAATTTGCTGACATTGCCCGCACTATTCAGTTCATATCTCCTCCTGTGCCGCAGCATATTTTCTCACCGAATCAGTTGACTTTTCTTTTTTTCTGCTTATCTGGAAATCAACGACGAAACACCTTCCCAGCTGGGTGAGTGAAGGTAACGTATCGGTATTATTGACCACTTTCAAGAAGGAGGGAAAAGCTATGTTAGTAAAATGGAATCCCTATACTGAGTTAGAGAGAACGGTGAATGGGTTATTTGATCAGCCGTTTGGGTTGCGTCCTATTTGGGACGATAGAAATGCGGAAGCTCTTGTTTGGCAGCCGCCAGTCAATGTGTATGAAGACAAGGACCATCTGGCGATTGAAGCGCAATTGCCTGGTATTGACCTGAGTGACATTGAGCTATCAGTGAAGGAGCAGACACTGCATGTCCGAGGTGAACGAAAGGCCGAAGCGGAAAAATCCAAAGATGGGTATCATGTTCGTGAAGCCCGTTACGGAAAATTTTCCAGAAGTTTTTTGCTCCCGAATACGGTGAATCCTGACGAGGCAAAGGCGACCTATGATAAGGGAGTTCTGACGATTGCGATTCCCAAACAAGAGAAGACAAAGCCTCGGACCATCCAAATCGAAGTAAAATAACCGTCGCTGATTATGTGTGATGTAATATGGCAGGCATGGCCTTTTGGAAGGTTATGCCTGCCATAGTTTTTGTGGGTAATGGAAAAGTTAGATTTCAGAAGTGAGGAACGAAGAATTTTATTTTCTGGTTTAACTCCATTCACAAAATTTTCATAAGATTCAATTGGCCTACATTAGCCCCTTCCGGATTCCGATCTAGAAAAAACTCTTGCCAGATGGCTGGAGATTCTCTACATTTCTATTCATGGCAGTTCGTCCCTTTCGGGCAAAAGTACTGAAAATTAGGCATCTGACCAAAGTTATTCGAGAAATGACTCTGGAGATGCTTGAACCTTTGGAATTGCCCTTTCAGCCAGGCCAATCGGTTGCTGTTACTGTGCCTGATCCGAACTCAGGTTCCTCTCTGCTCCGTTATTACTCACTTGCGTCCCCTCCATCTTCCAAACACCTGGTTTTATTGCTGAATAGTCACGACAGAGGAAAAGGCTCGACATTTTTGTTGGAGAACGAGATTGGCGCTAGCCTAGAGATGTCTGGTCCTTATGGATCCTTCACTCTGCAACATGACATGGATCGTGAATTATTCTTTGTCGGGACCGGAACGGGGATTGCGCCGTTGTGGTCCATGATGGCGACATTGTTAGCCCAGCCGTCTTCGCAACCAATTACCTTGTTATGGGGACTCCGATGTGAGTCTGACAGATATTATCTTCAGGAATTGGAATTAATGAAAAACCAATATGAAAATTTTTCCTATGTTCTGACGCTTTCGCAACCGAGTGCGGCATGGCAAGGGGAAACCGGCCGAGTCACCGATTTGCTGCAAGCACTTTCAGTTGTTGACCATATGGCAGTGTATGTCTGCGGCAATCGGATGATGGTGAAAGAAGTTACTGACTTATTAAATAAAAAAGGCGAATGTGTCATTTATCGGGAAAGGCATCATGGAAATAGCTAAAGTGCTTTTTGGATGTTGTTATGATTTCAATTTTGATGAATGAATAAAGCGATGAATTTATCCAACGATCTGAGTCCATATTGTGAAATAGATAGCTGTGACCTAGATATAGGTCTCTATATTCATATTCCGTTTTGTGTGAAGCGATGCCATTTTTGCGCATTTTACTTAGTCATGCAGGAAGAAAGGCGTATCGAACGATTTCTTGGTGCGCTTGAAATAGAATTAGCGCTTTATGCCGCACAACTCAATGGTGCTGAACAACGTGTCTCGACGGTGTATGTCGGTGGTGGGACGCCGACCGCCGTATCATCGGCTCAGTTGGCACATGTGCTCACGAAGGTTGCTACGCAATTTTCCTTGACGAAGGACTGTGAAGTAACGGTAGAAGCAACCCCAGAGTCCTTCACCACAGAATATCTTGATACGCTTCATGAAGTTGGAGTGACTCGATTGAGTATGGGGATTCAAACATTTGATCAGCAAGAACGGATACGCTTAGGCCTTTCCAGTACGGAGGAAGAGGCTATCGCAGGGATCGGGTTGGTCAAACAGGCAGGATTCACGAATTTTAATTTGGATTTAATCTACGGAATCCCTGGACAAACCCTATCGTCTTGGGACCAAACGCTTCGCCAAGCTTGTGAGTTTGAACCCGTTCACCTTTCCTGTTATGCCCTTTCCCTGGAAGAAGGCACGCAGTTTGATTTAGCATTTCGACGAGGTGAGCTAGATCTGATCGAGACTGATGTGGAAAGGCAGTTTCAGGCCTACGCGACCAAGCAATTGGATGCGGCCGGATTTGCCCAATATGAAATTTCCAATTGGTCGAAAAAGGGTCATGTGTGTCGACACAATCGGCGCTATTGGCAAGGACAGGACTATGTTGGTCTGGGTCCTAGCGCTCAATCCTATTTATCGGGCTGCCGCTTTGGAAATGTCGCCAATCTTGATCAGTATTGTCGGCAGCTTGAAGGTGGCGAAATGCCTGTTGCTGAACGTGAACATTTATCGAATGTTCAGCAAGAGAAAGAACGCGTCGTATTTGGATTGCGATTGCTCGATGGCGTGCCAATCGATTCGGTTGAAAGGATGCTGGATGATCCGGCGTGGACGACTTCTCTGGCTTCCTTGTTAAAGGAGGATTATCTGGTAAAAACATCTTCACGCTTGGCATTGACCGTCAAAGGTCGTCAGTTTGCTGATATGGTGGGTAAACAACTATTATGAGTTGTTTCGCTGCCGGTTGGGTTTTAAGCTTTTCTTATGATTCTGTGAGGCCAATGAGTGCGAACATAGAAGAGGCCAACCAGAAAATTAAGACGAATGCGAGGCTGATTAAGAGGAGCAAGCCGATGATAATTCCACTGACGTAAATCCAATCGATCAGGGTTGTGACCGGAGCCGTTGTTTGGCAATGCCGATGCAGTAGTTGAGCATTTTGGAGATTACTTTTAAACCAAATTGAAAAGAGATCCCCGATTACGGGAATGGCTCCCACAACCATGTTGATGAGGATGTTGAATGACATCCTCAGGAGCACAATCCGAGGTACCCCCGCCTTTGTTCCTAAAAAGAGGAGAGATGATCCGATTGCATTGCTGATTAGGTCTCCTATCCCTGGAATTAGCCCTAGTAGGGGATCCAAGCCGATTTTGATCGTTGTCCCTGGAATCGTTAGTGAGGAATCAAGTAGCTGGGCTAAAGCTTGGGCAAGCTGTCCTAGATCTTTTTTATTCCAGGCAGGCTGATGAGGGTGTTTAGCCGACGAGTGGTGCTTTGAACGAGAACGATTCATCATGACAGTATTCTATCAGCCTTGATGAGTATTTGTTGATTATAAAGATTTTTTCCGATTCCCTGTGAAAAGTAAGCCTGATTGCTTTAGTTTGTTTTTTTACGAATTATCGCATCGCCCGAAAACGTAATTCCTTTAATGGATCCTCTTATCTCCACACCAATCATACCCAAGTCAGGAACCTTTCAAGAGTCTGTCGTGCCTACGCATCGGCTATCAAAAAGCCGTTTTTTAGCAGGGCTTCAATGTCATAAGCGATTGTATTTTGAAATTCATTCTCCGGAATTGGCCACTCCCCCCACACCAGATCGGCGGGCAATTATGGATATGGGAACGGACGTGGGTGTCTTGGCCAGAGAATTTTTCCAGGGCGGGGTGCTAGTCCAAGAATCGTATCGCCAAATTCCCGCTGCGTTGAGTCGAACTGCTGAATTAGTGGCTGACCCTAATGTGTCGGCTATTTTTGAGGGAGCCTTTGTGTGGCAAGATATTCTAGTCCGAGTTGATGTGATCGAACGGTTGGATGCAACCCGTTGGCGGTTAATTGAAGTGAAGGCGACGTCCAAAGTCAAAGCCACGCATTTGGATGATTTGACTATCCAGTTGGCAGTGTTGGAGGGAGCGGGTATTGTTGTCGATGCCTGTTATTTGATGCATCTCAATACGCAGTATGTGTTTCTAGGGGGAGAGCTAAAATTAGAAGAAATGTTTGCGCTTGAGAATATGACGGTTGAGATCCAAGCACGTCGGATGCTGGTTCAAGCACAGCTCGAAGAGATGTGGGATGTGTTACAGCGACCTGCGCCGCCAATGATTGCACCGGATGGACATTGTTACCAACCGTATGAATGTCCATTTTGGGACCATTGCACCAAAGAAAAATCACCACGTTGGGTGTTTCATCTTCCGGGTAGTTCAAAGATTCAAAAATTACTGAGAAAAGAAGGAGTTGAAACCATTGATGACATTCCAGCTCATATTCAACTGTCTGACATTCAGCAACATGTCAAAGCCAATGTTGAATGGATTTCACCTTTACTTCGCTCCCGATTGCAGTCTGTCCGTTACCCAGTTCATCATTTAGATTTTGAAACCTTTATGCCTGCGATCCCGATCTTCCCCTATACTCGACCGTATCGGCCAATGCCGTTTCAATGGTCAAACCATATTGAATATGAAGATGCGACGGTCGTTCATCAGAAGTACTTATGTACGGATGGACGGGATCCACGAGAAGAATTGGCGCTGCAATTGTTAGAGAGTTTAGGGGAGACGGGGTCGATCTGTGTCTATTCGGAATACGAACGGTTTCTACTTTTTGCTCTGGGAGACGTTCTTCCACATTTAAAGCCAGCTTTGTCCAAAGTGGTGCGCCGTCTGTGGGATCTCCTTTCTGTTATTCAACAACATTATTATCATCCTGACTTTCGCGGATCGTTTTCGATTAAAACGGTCTTGCCTGCATTGGTGCCGACGTTGGCGTATGATGATTTGACCATTCAAAATGGTGCGGTGGCGGCAGTGATGTATCAGAAAATGGTCTTTTCGGAAACTGATCTCATGGAACGGGCCCACATCGCACAGGCCTTGGAAGAATATTGTGGGCGGGATACCTGGGCGATGGTTGAGTTGCGTCGCGTGCTCATGGAGCGAGTTGGGGGACGATACCTTTAAAGCCACGAGATCAATTGCGTTGACCCATCCTCTTGGCACTGGTAGAATTTGCCGCATCCTATCGTTTTCAGATCTCCATTGATTCCCTATGCCCGTGTGCCAAATTTTCTGATTCTTCTCGATCTGACCTGTTTAACTTGAACTGAACATGTTACACATTCTGGTGCTGCATGGCCCAAATCTTAATTTACTCGGAACTCGAGAGCCGACGGTCTATGGGGAGGTGACGTTAGCAGAGATTAATGACATGCTGATGGGATTGGGGAAGGAGTTAGGAGTCTCTGTGGAAGCGCGGCAATCGAATATTGAAGGGGAATTGGTGACCTGGATTCAACAGGCTCCCTCTCAATTTCAAGGGCTGGTGTTTAATCCAGCGGCCTATACGCATACGAGCATCGCGCTTCGGGATGCGGTCACTGGAGTCGGTCTGCCGATGGTCGAAGTCCATTTGTCGAACATTCATGGTCGAGAAGGTTTTCGCCGGCGATCGTATCTTGCTTCCGTGTCATTGGGGCAAATTTCTGGATTTGGTCCTCAGAGTTATTCGTTAGGCCTGAGAGCGTTGGTGCATGCGCTTCAAGGCAAGGCCTAATCATTCATTTTCATTTTGTTAGCGAGGAGTATCCTACGTGATTTCTACAACCGATTTTCGTAACGGGGCCCGACTTGAGCTGGATGGGCAACCTTACCATATTGTGGAGTTTCAGCATGTCAAACCGGGAAAAGGTCCGGCTTTTGTCCGAACGAAACTCAAAGGGTACAAAACCGGGAATGTCCTTGATCGTACCTTCCGTTCCGGAGAAAAATTTGAGGAACCAAATTTAGATGAGTGCGAAATGCAGTTTCTCTATGGTGGAGGAGATGAGTATTCGTTTATGGATACCACGAGCTATGAGCAGGTGACGTATTCCAAAAATCAATTGGGTGAAAATGTCGATTTATTGAAAGAAAATACGGTTGTCAAAGTTCTGTTGTATCAAGGTGAACCGATCTCAGTGGAATTGCCAATTTTTATGGAACTGAAGGTTGTGGAAACAGATCCAGGCATTCGCGGCGATACGGCATCAGGTGGGACTAAGCCTGCCACGGTTGAAACCGGGGCCACTGTCAAAGTGCCTCTGTATCTTGAATCAGGGGAAATTATTAAAATTGATACCAGAACACGTGCCTATGTCGAGCGGGTTCGCTAAATTACTTGAAAACTGATTTTCTTTACGACTGAAGGACCTATGTCTGATTCATCTAGAAGAGAAATTGAAGATCTTGTTGAACTCCTGAACCAGTATCATCTCTCTGAGCTGGAAGTCGAAAAAAAGGGTGTACGGATCCGGGTGCGGCGAGATCCTGCTCCAATGTTGACCTCACCCTCTGTCGAAGTGTCCAAGGCAGCTGAGGCCATTTCTCCCTCGCTGCCTCAATCGTCTCCTCAACCGTCCGACTCCTTACATTTCCTGACCGTCACCTCCCCGATTGTGGGGACGTTTTACCGTGCCTCTTCGCCCGATGCCGATCCCTACGTCGAGGAAGGGGCATTGGTCAAAAAGGGCCAAGTGCTTTGCATCGTTGAGGCCATGAAGCTCATGAATGAAATTGAGGCAGAGGCCGATGGGAAAGTTGTGAAAGTTCTTGTAGAGAGCACAACTCCGGTTGAGTTTGGTCAGCCCCTCTTCTTAATTGATCCGCTATAGGGTTCTTGACGGACATTTTCTTTCCGGTTGATACACTGAGTCCATTGTTTTCTCGAAATGGAATAATAAGATAGGAAACCTATCCGATGTGCGTATCTGCGAGAATGAACGGTGTTTAAAAAAATACTGATTGCGAATCGCGGAGAAATTGCCCTACGGGTAATTCGGTCATGTCGAGAGTTGGGGATTCGCACGGTCGCGATTCATTCTGAGATCGATGGGCAGTCATTGCATGTACGCTATGCAGATGAACATGTCTGTGTGGGCCCTGCTGAAGGGGGGCTCAGTTATCGTAATATTCCAAATGTGTTAAGTGCGGCGGAAATTGCGGGAGTGGATGCCATTCATCCGGGCTATGGCTTTCTCGCTGAAAATGCGCACTTTGCTGAAGTCTGTGAATCGATCGGCATCACATTCATCGGGCCGTCTTCCGAGCATATTGCGTTGTTGAGTGATAAATCCCAAGCACGGGCGCATATGAAAAAACACGGGATTCCTGTCCTGCCGGGTAGCGATGGGGAAATCGAAGATCCTAAAATTTGTCGGTCCATTGCCAAGAAACTGGGATATCCCGTGATCGTGAAAGCCTCAGCAGGTGGTGGTGGGCGGGGGATGCGAGTGGTGTGGCATGAAGAAGATTTGGAACAGGCGGTAGAATCCGCCCAATTAGAAGCGAACACCGCCTTTGGACATGGAGGTGTATACCTCGAACGATTTTTTGAAGATCCTCGGCATATTGAATTTCAGGTTATAGCTGACCATCAGGGGCAGGTTGTGCATTTTCATGAGCGAGATTGCTCGGTCCAGCGCCGGTATCAAAAAGTGGTCGAAGAATCACCCTCGCCGGCCTTGGATGAGACCTTACGGCGGAAAATGGGGCAGGTTGCGGTAAAGGTCATGAAATCGGTCAAGTATCGAAATGCGGGAACCGTTGAATTTCTCATGGACGCTAAGGGCCAATTTTATTTCATGGAAGTGAATACCCGCATTCAAGTCGAACATCCCGTGACAGAGATGGTGACAGGTGTTGATCTCATCAAAGAACAAATCCGCGTTGCGGCTGGGCAGGCGCTTTCATATAAACAAAAAGACATTCAACTATTGGGTCATGCCATCGAGTGCCGTATCAATGCGGAAGACCCCGTCCGTATGACGCCGAGCCCTGGAGTTGTCACCAAATTTTGTACGCCAGGAGGACCAGGCATTCGGGTCGATACCGCCATGGATACGAGCGGTGTGGTGTCTCCATTTTATGACTCGATGATTGCCAAGCTTATTGCCTATGGACGAGATCGGGAAGAAGCCTTGGCCCGTATGCGCCGCGCTCTGGATGAGTTTGTCATTGAAGGTATTCAGAGTAATATTGCTCTTCATCGGCGAATCCTTGACCATCCTGACTTTCAAAAAGGTCCAGTCTCAACACGATTTCTCGATCGATTATTGACATTGCAGTCTGTATGACCTCCGACCACGTTTCGCGCCGCCATTTACGTTCTCTCCTCAACGGGCTTTATCTCATTCTAGATGAACGATGGTCATCTCGTTGTTCATTGCCTGAGGTCTTGACCGAAGCAGGACAGGCTGGCGTTAAACTGGTGCAATACCGAAATAAAACGGGGTCGATGAGGGACGCGTTTGAGGTGGCCCGCACACTTCGGGGAATTTCCAAAGAATGGGGGATGATGTTTCTTGTGAATGACCGTTGCGACTTGGCAATGGCCGTAGAAGCGGATGGGGTACATCTTGGCCAAACTGACTTGCCACTAGGCTTGGCCCGCAACCTGGTGGGCCACGATATGATCATAGGAGCCTCCACGCACAACACTGAACAAGTTCAAAAGGCAACAGAAGAGGGGGCAGATTATCTGGGGTTCGGACCGATCCTTCCTACTCACACCAAGTCGGACCATGATCCAGTAGTGGGCATTCAGGGTATGAAACACGTTCGAGGGCTGACTCCGCTTCCGGTTTTTGCCATCGGTGGTATTGCGCCTGAATTCGTCACGGAATTGTGTCAGGCTGGTGCTAATGGGGTGGCAGTGGCCTCTGGAATTTTAGATGCAGTGGATCGACAAAAAGCCTTCACCCAATTTCTGGCCCCGTTTCACTAAGGTGCGTGGCGAGCCGTTGAATCTCCGAATGCCCTGCTAACTGATTCACGCCTTCCTGCCAGTTCAACTCTATCACCTGAGTAAATTCAATTGGTCCAAAGATGGGTACCGAAGACCATTCCCGGAGCAGTTCGACTGTTGATGCCTGCTGTTGCCGAGTTATTGTAGTTTGATTCATGAAACTGGATTCATTTAGTACGATACCGTACAGCCGTATTCCTGCTTGCTGTAAGGCTTCTATTGTGAGCAGACAGTGGTTGATTCCTCCTAGTTTTGTGCTTCCTATGATCAAACAGGGAACATTTAACGACTTGGCCAAGTCTCGTATGGTGTGTTGGGGGGTAAGAGGTGTGAAAATGCCTCCCGCTCCTTCGATCAGCAGGAATGAATACTGATGAACCAGTTCCTGCATATGTGAACGAATACGAGAGATATTGATCGTCGTCTCTTTTTTACGCGCAGCAGCTAGTGGTGCAAGAGGTTGAGGAAAAGCATAGAGGCACACAGAATCGAATGAAGGAGGAGGAGAGAGCAAATGACGCAAACGTTCCGTGTCGGAATGCTCGTGGTGCTCACCATCAACTCCTGTTTCAACAGGCTTGAGTACTCCGACGGATTTACCCTGTTGTTGTAATGCGAGAGTCAAGGCTGCCGTAATTGTCGTTTTCCCGACACTTGTATCCGTCCCTGTGATAAAAAGTGATTTGTTGATCATCGCAGTATGCAACCAATTGATGTGATTTGCAGATAAAGAGAACTATCAGATGCGACTATCCAAATTCCACACTTGTCCGGAAATGTCTTGAGCCAATGCTAAGTGAAAGACACTTGTAGCTACCTGGTTCAGGGAAGGGGTACGATTGAGAACGTGGGAATGCTGTGCCAGGGCTGAATCCAGTCCTGATCCAGATAAAGGAGAGGAATGCCAACCAGGAAAAATTGCATTCACCCGAATGTTCCAGCTTCCCCATTCTTGCGCGGTCGTCCGAATCAATCCTATCAACCCCGCTTTTGAAGCGGCGTAGGCGGTTTGTCCCGTCATGCCCTGTTCACCAGAAAGCGATCCGATGACAATCACTGCGCCATCTCGCTGCTGTTCAAAAATTGGTCCTACTTCCCGTAAGACATGAAATGCGCCCGTCAGATTGGTCTGTAGTGTCTGCACCCATTCTTCAGAGGTAGTTTTGGTGAGTAGTTGTGATGGGGCCACTCCCACGGCCCAAACCAGAAGATTGAGGGACCTATAGTCTTGTAAAAAAGATTGAAAAAGTTTCTTAATTTGTGAAGGATCTTCGACATCAGCCTGATAAAGATGGGCATTACCAACAGATTGGTTGATGGCCGCAACGGTTTCCTCTGCAGATGTACGATTCCGATGATAATGGACGCCAACGTTCCATCCCTGTTGCCCAAACTCTTTAGCAATGCCCCGACCAATAATTCCAGAACCCCCAAACACCACAATTTTGGGAGGGGTATCATTTTTGTTGCCGGTGTTCTTTGAATTGAACATATGGGGCCATTTTCAGTAATTGCGGTAAAGTGAAACAAGTCCTTGATTTGATATTTCTCTAATGAAAATTTTGGGAATATTTCGATCTATCTTTTCTCCTATCCAATGACAATAGATTTATTCTGCATTTCACAACTCTTATGGCAATTTACTATACGCTTCAATCTTACTTAGGCGAAATTTATCTTTTCTGTATGTGGGTATTGTGCATAAAATCGGAGCCTTGATGGAGTTGAATGCGCTGTGATAGGTTCATTATATATAGTTATATATGACGTATTCTTCACAATATCTACCATCCCTTCAACAAGGTTATCGAGTTTTTCTTCTGGTCTTTTTGTTGATGGGGATCTGTGCTCCAGCCTATTCCGCTGTTTTGTCCGCTTTTGTTGTCGACACGATTCATGAATATTTTCCCGATCAAGTTGGGAATGAGTGGGTGTATCGTGGCAGTATGATGGAAGGGGGGATGGTTCAGATTGCTGAGAAAAATACCCAGTTTACGAATGTGTCCAAAGTGATAGGGAAAAAAACAATAGATGGTGTTGAGGTGACTGTTTTTCACGATACCAATCCCGGCAATCAGGGACCTTCGGATAGTTTTTATCGACGTGATGCAGCGGGCATTCGCTATTATGGGTCAAAGCCTGGAACGACGTTAGAGCGGCAATTGGTGCCGTATCAAATTGTGCGGTTTCCCCTGGATGTGCCCAGTTCGTTTGAGCAATTTAATCGACATGGGTTGGAACTCGGCATGGATATCGATCGAGATGGCGAGGCGGAAAAAGTGGATATCGTGGCCATCTCCTCTGCCCAAGGTCAGGAGCCGGTGAGTGTTCCTGCTGGAACGTATCCTAAAGCGATTCGCTTGGAAGCCAAAATGATGATGCAGGTGCATTTATCAGAAAGTGGGAAGACAATTCAGGGAACCGATACGATGACGGCATGGTTTGCTCGTGGGGTGGGTCTCTTGAAATATATTGAACGTCAGACTATCCCCTCGTCACGAAGCGAAAATGAACGCGTAGTTGAAGTGACAGAAGAATTGGAGAAAGTGACCTTGGCCACTGATGTCGCCTCATTATATAGGGGCCCATCCATACAAGAACGTGTACTTGATAATAGCCGGCGCTTCCATGAATTGCCTCAGATAGCCATTTCTTCCTCCCCTTCGCCCGATTTCTAAAAGTCAGTGTCTACGAAAGCATTGTCTTCCCACCAATGATTTAATAATGGGGCGGTTTGGATAGAAGCTTCCGAGTTCAAAGACATCTTGAATGTGTTGGAATTTTCTGAGCTCCTGAATAGATCCTATCTGTAAGGGAGTAAGGCCAATCATTGGCATAGTTCAGCATCCTTCTTCCCCGTTCAACCTACCAGCGAATATTCTCAATCGTTCGGTTGTCAAGGAGCGCCGTATTCGATTTTTAGCTTGCCAGGGTGGGTTTACCTTCTCTTCTCGGTGT
>Ga0265303_10001183_pt1 | contig 15828 bp, 10 predicted proteins | sample Helome_2_FD_192494 | JGI IMG/M metagenome (GOLD analysis project Ga0265303, IMG submission 192494) | Marine sediment microbial communities from subtidal zone of North Sea - Hel_20160317 (Illumina Assembly) | ecosystem: Environmental > Aquatic > Marine > Subtidal zone > Sediment ... | reverse complement strand
CCGGGCCAGGGAGCGGTCCGCCGGCCATGAAGGCGTTGACCACGAGCCTTCGGTTGTGACCGCGACACAGTCTTCGCCGGCGGTGGCATCCGGCGCTACCGCAACGCCGTATATGCCGACCGGCGAGACGCCGCGCATGATCGCTGTCCGTCGCCTTATCGAACAGGTGGCGGGCGTCGACACCAACGTATTGATCACCGGCGAGTCCGGTACCGGCAAGGAGTGGGCTGCGCGCAGCATCCATGATCTGTCGCCGCGCCGCGAGCAACCCTTCGTCCCGGTCAACTGTGGCGCGATCCCCGCGGAGTTGATGGAGAGTGAGCTGTTCGGTCATGAGAAAGGCTCGTTTACCGGCGCTATCTCTTCGCGAGCAGGTCGTTTCGAAATGGCACAGGGCGGCACACTGTTTCTCGACGAGATCGGGGACATGAGCCCGCCGATGCAGGTCAAGCTGCTGCGAGTGCTGCAGGAACGGCAGTATGAGCGTGTCGGCAGCAACAAGAGCTGGTCCTGCGATGTCCGGATCGTGGCCGCGACGCACCGCAATCTGGAGGCGATGATCGCCGATGGCCGCTTCCGCGCAGACCTCTATTACCGGTTGAATGTCTTTCCGATCGAGATGCCAGCGCTGAGGGACCGGATCGACGATCTCGGTCTGCTCGCCGACACTATCATGCGGCGGTGCGAGCGCACCGGGCTGGATCCCATCGAACTCACGCCGGGCGCATTGCGTGTTCTCCGCGACAACCCCTGGGCCGGCAACATCCGCGAGCTTGCCAACCTGCTGGAGCGACTGTGCGTGCTCTACCCGGGCGCCACGGTCGATATCGGACAATTACCGGACCGCTTTACCCGGAATGTGCGGATTCGTGATGCGGACCGGCTCTCGCTGGAACAGGCGCAGTCGGCAGGACCGATGCCCCAGGACTTCGGACTGCCCGGACCCAATATGACGCTTAAGGACTATCTCGCCGGCATCGAACGGTCATTGATTCTGCGCGCGCTGAACGACAGCGACGGCGTCATCGCCGGCGCAGCGCGTCTTCTCAACGTAAGGCGTACCACGCTGGTAGAGAAAATGAAAAAGTACCGGATCAGCCAAGGCTGACTGCTGGCTGCATCTGTCCAAGGTAGCGAACCACGAGACTGCTAAGCCCCCACAGGGTTCGCGGCAAACGCCTGGTATTGTCCCGACCCGGCATCTTCACCAGATCTTCAACAGCTCGATCGCTCAGGCCGAGGCGGCCTGATCACCGTCGCCAGACGCATCGGGCGATGCGCTACGTTCAGCCGCCAGCGCGGTCAACGCCCGCTCGTGCTCGGTATGGATTTCCTCGAACAGGTTTGTTTCCCGTGCCAGTTCGCCGGCGCGGGCTTGTTCTTCCAGTTGCCGGCACAACTCCGACAGAGCGCTCGCACCAAGATTGGCCGCGGCTGATTTGAACGTGTGCGCGTGGCGGCGTGTCTCGTCGAGGTCGCCGTCCTGCAATGCCCGGTGTAAGCCCTTGATCAGTGCGTCGGCATTGCGGCTGTAGGTGTCGATGATGCGGGTCAACAGGTCCGGTTGGCCGGGACGCTGCAAAGCCCGGATGTTGTCCAGTGCGGTCTGATCCAGCATGTGCGTCTCCTGATTATCTCAAGCGTCGCGAGCCGGGCGCATCCGCGCGGCTCGCCTTGCCGGAATCCGGCGCGCGATCCTCAATGAGTCTGGCAAAATTACTGCTGACAAATTCGGCTATCTGCGCAGCGGGAACAGCGCGACTGAACAGGAATCCCTGTACTTCATCGCAACCGATGGCGCGGACAGCAGCGAGCTGCTCGCGGGTCTCGACCCCCTCGGCGATGACCTTCAATCCGAGGCTGTGACCCATGGCGACGATGGCAGAGCAGATGGCCCGATCATCGGCATCGATGGTGACGTCTTTGATAAAGGATTGATCGATCTTGAGCGCGTCGACTTGCAGGCGCTTCAGATAACTCAATGAAGAGTACCCGGTCCCGAAGTCGTCCACCGCCAGTGCTACACCCATCTCCTGGATCTCTTGCAGCGTCTTGTGGATCTGCACCAGGTCGCGCAGGAACAGGCTCTCGGTAATCTCCACTTCGAGGTTTGATGCGTCGATGCCGCTGTTGCAGATCGCGCCCCAGATCATGGTGCCCAGATTGCCGAAAGTGAACAGTTGGCTGGATATGTTGACGGCGATGGGGAACGGCGCCAGGCCGGCTGCGGTCCAGGCGCGAGACTGTTCGCAGGCCTGGGTAATGACCCATTCACTAATCGGAGCAATCAGACCGGTCTCTTCCGCCAGCGGGATAAACCGCGCGGGCGAGATCGGCCCTTCCTCTGGATGATTCCAGCGTAGCAAGGCTTCGACGCCGGTAAGGCCACCGCCGTTAAGATCGACCTTCGGCTGATAGTGGATGTCGAGATCGCCGTGCTCGACCGCCTTGCGCAATTTCAGCTCCAGGTCGAGTCGCTCCATCGAGCGCAGGCTCATGGATTCGGAATAGAACCGTTTCGTGTTGCGGCCGGCCGTCTTCGCCTCGTACATGGCGGTGTCCGCATTCTTCATCAGCGCCTCGGCATCCGCGCCGTCCTGCGGATAGATAGCGATGCCGATGCTCGGCGTCACGACGAATTCACGTCCGAGATGGCTGAACGGGCTGCGCAAGGCTTCGTGGACACGGACGGCGATGCGTTCGGCATCATTCTTGTCGCGGATGCCGCGTGCCAGGATCACAAACTCGTCCCCGCCGACCCGGGCCAGCGTCTGGGCTGGCTGCGATTCATCGTGCGGGGAGACCATGTCGGAGCCGCGGATGCACCCGGCCAGTCGGGAGGCGACCGATTTCAACAACACGTCTCCCGTGCTGTGGCCGAGGTTGTCGTTGATGCGTTTGAAGAAGTCCAGATCGATAAACAGCAGCGCGATCTGCCCTCCCTGGACCTGTGCATCGCTCAAAGCGCTGCGCAGCGCGCGCAAGAAACGCTGTCGGTTCGGCAGGCCGGTCAGGGTGTCGAAGAAAGCCAGCCGATGGACCTTGGCGGCGGCGGTGACACGCTCGGTGACATTCCGGATCAGCCCGAGTACGCGATTGTCCCGATAATTGATCAGGCGGACCTCATGAGCCCGAGGCGCGGTCTTTCTGCCGTGCTGGAATTCGAACGTCTGGATCGACCCATGCTCCAGACTGCGCCGGATCTGCGTCTGGAATTCGCGTGCGTGCTCGTGGCTCATCAGCTCGCTGATCATCCGGCCTTCTGCGTCACTGGGCAGCCATTGCTCCCCCTGGCCCTGATCCAGCAGCTGGTCGATCCGGCCATCCGCGTCGAAGACACAGATGCAGTCCGGGATGGCGCCCAGTAACGCGCTGTTCTTTGACTCACTGACCTCCAGGTCTCTGAGCGTCCGCGCCGCCCTGAGGATAAACTGCACGCGCTGTCCGAGGACCGGCCAATTGATGGGCTTGCTGATAAAATCCGTGGCGCCGGCTTCATAAGCCGCCTTGATCGAGGCCGAATCGTCATTGCCCGTGACCATCAGCACCGGCGTCATGCCGAACTCCGGAAGATCGCGTAGCCTGCGGCAGGCGGAGATGCCGTCCAGGCGGGGCATGTCCACGTCCATCAGCACGATGTCCGGCCCGTATTCCTCGAAAAGCGTCAGCGCGTCCTCGCCATTGCAGGCTTCGATGACTTCGTGGCCACCGCTTTCCATCGTTTCTCTGAGCATCAGGCGCATGGTCGGATCGTCATCGACGATAAGCACCCGGCAACGCAGCTCGGTGGCTGCGAGACTCACAGTGTCCTCTGACCAGTTAAAGGAATGGGTCACGACGGGATCAGCGCTCCATGACGGCGTCTTGCAGTCCGAAGGCGGTCTTGCGAAAAGCTCGGCCACCGTGTTGCTGCGATAATATTGTTATCGGCCAACTCTGTTGATAATTAAGGAAAAAGTCAGGCCAGGACGTGATTCGATTCACGCTTCTGGCAATCTGGCGGAGCCGGGGGGACAAAATCCGGTTTTCAGCATCATCTGAAGGGCCCCAGCCCCCGTTGCAGCCCGGTGTGTAGACTGCTAAGTACTATCTAGAACAATCAATCATCCCGTAGCAGGGAAGGGAGGCCAGGATGCGTATGTTGTGTTTGCTGCTGATGCTCGCCGTCACCGGTGTGGGTGCCAGCGAACCCGGTCCCATGGCCAAACAATGCGCCGCCTGTCATGGGGTTGATGGCATCAGCCGCTGGCCTGACGTGCCGAATATCGCCGGTCTGCCCGAGGTGGTGATCGCGAATGCGCTCTACGATTATCGCGGCCATGCGCGGCCGTGCCGGAAATCCGTCTGCTCAGAGGACAAGGCCTGTCCGGATCTGAGCATGTGCGATATCGCCAAACCGATGACCGACGGGCAGATGGACACCCTGGCACGGTTTTATGCCGCACGACCCTTTGGCGCTGCGGCCAACGAATACGATCCAGGACTGGCGGAGAAGGGCCTGGCGATTCACAACGAAAAATGCGAGGGCTGCCACACATTGGGCGGTTCCGATCCCGCAGACGAGGCCAGCATCCTGCGTGGCCAGAACCGGGCATATATCGCCAACGCGATAAATGACTACCGCAGCGGGCAGCGTCTGGGCGAGGCGGCGATGTTGAGACGTCTGAACGCCCTGTCGGACGCAGAAGTACTGGCGGTGATCGAATTCTACGCCAGCCCGCAGATGCCCGAACCACCTGTGCTGCGCTGACCGCATGCGGGGGTAGTGGCGTGAAGCTCGAATTCTTTGGCGCTGCGGGAGAGGTCACCGGCTCGTGCCATGTGGTCACGGTTGCCGGCAAAAAGATCCTGCTCGATTGCGGGCTGATCCAGGGTGGCCGCAGGCACCAGTCGCGCAATCGGGAGCCCTGGCCGTTTGACCCGGGTGGCATCGACGCCGTGGTCCTGAGTCACGCCCACATCGATCATTCCGGTCGCCTGCCGGTGCTGATCCGCGATGGTTTTGACGGCCCGGTCTATACCCAGCGCGCGACGCGTGACCTGTGCCGGATTATGCTCAAGGACGCCGGCTTCCTGGCCGAGAAGGAGGCCGAATCGGAGAATCGCAAGCGCCAGCGCAAAGGCATGCCGCTGATCCGGCCGCTCTACACCATGGACGATGCCAAGGCAGCCATGGGCAATTTCAAAGGCATCGGGTATGACGAGCGCAAACACATTTTTCCCGAAATTGAGATCCGCTTCCGCGACGCCGGGCACATCCTCGGCTCAGCGATGGTGGAACTCTGGCTGCGCGAGGGCGGTGTAGCCCGCAAGCTCGTATTCAGCGGCGATATCGGGCAACGGGGCGCGCCGATATTGCAAGACCCGTCGGTGATCGCGGAGGCCGACCTGGTGCTGATGGAGAGCACCTACGGTGACCGCTTGCATCGCTCGCGTGATCAGACGATCCAGGAACTGGCACAGATTTTCCGTGACGCCCGACACGACCACGGCAACATCCTCATCCCCGCTTTTGCGGTCGGTCGCAGCCAGGAACTGCTTTATCTCTTCAGTCAGCACCAGGTCGACTGGGGGCTTGAGGACTGGCAGGTCTTCCTTGACAGTCCGATGGCAATCCGGGCCACCGAGACCTATGCCCGCTACACGCATCTGCATGACAAAGCCGCGGCGGAACTATGGCGCTTACGCGGCAACGGCAGTCGCTTGCTGCCGCACTTTCAGGCCACCCGTACCGCCCGGCAATCCATGGCGCTCAACCGGATTCGCCATGGCGCCATCATCCTTGCCGGCAGCGGTATGTGCGAAGGTGGGCGGATCAAACATCATCTGAAGAACAACGTCTGGCGCAAAGGATGTCACGTGATCATCGTCGGCTATCAGGCCCAGGGCACTCTGGGGCGTCGACTGGTCGATGGCGCCGATCACATACGTCTTTGGGGCGAGGCGATCAAGGTGTCAGCCCGCATCCACACGGTAGGCGGTCTGTCCGCGCATGCGGATCAGGACGGGCTCGTCGACTGGTACGCCGGCTTCGAGCAGCGGCCACCGGTATTCCTGGTCCACGGCGAGGACAAGGCACAACAAGCCCTCGCCAAGCGACTACGCGGCGAGCTCCAGGCCGATGTGGGCATCGCACAACGCGGTCAGGTGCTCGACCTGACCGATCTTCGCTCGGTGCGCCGCGCCGCTGCCTGACCCCGGCCCGCGCCCCGCTGGTCACAGCAACCTAAGACTGGTCGCGGCAACCCAAGACCGGTGGAACGGTGCGCTCAGTCCTTGAGTACGAACGTGACCTTCAGGCGGACCCGATAATCCTCGATTTTTCCGTCCCTTACAGACACTTCTTGATCCGCAACCCAGGCGCTGCGTACATAATGCAGGGTCTTGTGGGCTCGATCGATGGCTACCTTCAAGGCATCGTCAAAGCTCTTTTTCGATTCGGCCGTGATCTCCGTTACGCGTGCGACAGACATAGTTCAGTCTCCTGCTTGGATTAAGAGAATCGGTATCTCGTTGTCTTGAAAAGGGTAGCAGGGCGAGGAAGCTGGCGCCCGCTTCGAGTTTTCCCGCCACCACCCCTCATGGCTGATAGTCGACGTAGGATTTCTCCTCGATAAGCTCGGAGCCGGATTCCATATTTATACGGCGCTTGATCGCTGCCCGGCGGTCGTTTTGCACATAAACGGATCGCGCCAGTTCGATAAACTCCGGGCCAAAGTCGACCGCGCGTTCTTTTTCCCTGATCCGGTCCTCGATATCCCAAAGCGACTCGTTCACGGCCTTGAGTTCGGCCCGGGCCTCGTCGATGCCCTGATCGGACAACACGCTGTTCTCCCAGATGCGGGTCAGACGCTCGAGCTCACGGCGCACGTTGGCCAGCGCGCCGGCGCGGGTGATCCGCTCGGATTTGATCTCCAGGATGGTCAGCTTGTCGATGAGTTCGCCCACCGGGATCGGCACTCGAATCTCGCTCATGGCTGCTCCGGCTGCATCAGGTTTGCACCGCGATTATGCCTGTGTCACCACATCGGCCGCCATGTATGCGTCAAGCCGCTCGATGACGTCGTCGACGGTCACCAGATCCATCACCCCAGGCCGTTCGATCTTGGCGCCCCATGTTAAGGCTGCGGCCGGCCGGCCGAGAAATTTTTGCGCAGCATCATCATAACGATCCACGCACCATTTACGGCTGAGATACGGTCCGCTCCGCTGCGGGTTGCTGGTGGCATGCAGTCCGATTACCGGCGTCCCGGTTGCGGTCGCCAGATGCATCGGCCCGGAGTCCGGCGAGATCAGCAGGCTGGCGCGTTCCAGCACTGCGAGCAGTTGCTTGATCGTGTCTTTGCCGATCAGATCGACCGGTACTGAATCCATGGCCGCGCTGATGGCGTCCCCCATGCGGCGTTCGAGCGCGGATGGGCCACCGCAAAGGACGATGCGAAAGCCATAATGTCGGGCCGCGTAGTCAGCCACCCTGGCATAGCGGTCTGCACGCCAGTTGCGCAGTGGATGGCTGGAGCAGGGGCTGATGATCAACACGGGTTCGTCGCCGAACAGCCGCGCCGCCGCGTCTCTCGCCTCGATCGGGACCGGGATGTCCCAGCGCAGCTCACGATGAGTGACGCCCAGCGCGCTGGCAAAACTGAAAAAGCTGTCCAAGACATGCTGTCCGCTTACCGCCGGTATGCGCCGATTGATGAACAGCCCATGCAGGTCCCTGGCGCGATCGCGATCGTAGCCGAGACGGATCGGCGCCCTGATGGCCAGGCTCGCCAGATTGGCGCGCATCGAGACCTGGGCGTGGACCAGCACATCGAAGCGCTGCGCGCCGATGCGGCGCCGCAGCTCGAACGGCGCCCGCCAGCCCTTGGCTTTGTCGAACTGGTAGAACTCAATCCCCGGAAGATCACCGACGAGCTGATACTCGAGCCGGCCCAGACACCAGCCCAAACGCGTATGCGGCCACTGAGCCTGGATGCTGCGCACCACCGGCACCATGTGCGAGACATCACCGAGCGCGGACAGCCGCAGCAGGCAGAGGGTATCAGGAGGCTGGATCAGCGGCAGGGACGTTTTTGGCATCTCTCGGAGCTTTGTTGTGGCGGTCCCAGGGGCGGGATCACCAAGGGGGTGATTCTAGCGCCTGCCAGACGAGGGTCCATCTGCGCGGACACCGTGCTTCGCCGTTTTATCGCGGACGGCCATCAGCTAAACTATCGCGCTTTGGGGCAGGCCCGGAATGATGCCGGGCTCCAGCAGCGATTCCCGGCCAGATGCACATGCGACGATTCCGCCATAGACCGGCACGTTCGGCGGTCGTCGCAGGCGTCTGCCTCGCGAACGCCAAACCGGGCCAGACAGCCCGAGCAGGACGATGAGCAAGAGCCTAGAAGACCGATATCGTACCAGTCCGTTGTTCGGCGGTAACGCACCGTTTGTCGAGCAACAGTACGAGCAATATCTGCAGGATCCCGCGGCGGTCAGCGACGAGTTGCGCAGCTATTTTGATAGCCTGGGTCCGCGCCATACCGAGGAGGTGCCGCGCGGACCGGTGGAAGCCAGCCTGCGGCAGTTCGCGCTGCGTCCGCCCCAGACCGGTGCTTCGGATGAGCTGCTGGCCAAACAGGCGGCCGTGATGCAGCTGTTCGAGGCCTACCGCATGCGTGGCCATCAGCTTGCGGATCTGGATCCGCTGGGTCTGGTGCGACCGGAGACGCCCAAGGAACTGGATCCGGCCCGCTACGGCTTGTCGGCGCAGGATCGCGACACCCGGTTTGCGGTCACCGGTATCGAGGGTCATACCAGCATGACGCTGGGAGAGATCATCGAGCGCCTCGAGCTGATCTATCGTGGCACCATCGGCGCCGAACTGGTCCACATTACGTCACGGGAAGAGCGAGCCTGGTTGCAGACCCGCTTCGAGAAGGCGGTGGCGGATCGTCAGGTCAGCGCCGAAGAGAAGCTGCGGATTCTGCAGGAGCTGACCGCGGCGGAGGGTATCGAGCGGTATCTGCATACCCGGTATGTGGGCCAAAAACGTTTTTCGTTGGAAGGCGGCGAGAGCCTGATCCCGCTGCTCTCGGATCTGGCCCTGCATGCCGGCACCAGTGGCGTCGAGGAGATCGTCATCGGGATGGCGCATCGTGGCCGCATCAATGTGCTGGTCAACATCATGGGCAAGGCGCCGGGCGAGCTGTTCTCCGAGTTCGAGGGCAGTTATGACATCAGCGCCAAGACCGGTTCCGGGGACGTCAAATACCATCTCGGCTTTTCATCGGATATGCGCACGCCCGGCGGTAATGTACACCTGGTGTTGGCGTTCAACCCATCGCATCTGGAGATCGTCAACCCGGTTGTCGAGGGCTCGGCGCGGGCCCGGCAGGGTTTCCGCGAAGATGCGCAGGGCGATCGGGTGATGCCGCTGCTGATCCATGGCGACGCTGCTTTCGCCGGTCAGGGCGTGGTGATGGAGACGCTGCAGATGTCGCAGACGCGCGGCTTCGGTACCGGCGGCACCGTGCATATCGTCACCAACAACCAGGTCGGCTTTACCACCAGCAAACCGCAGGATGCGCGCTCGACGCTGTATTGCAGTGACGTGGCCAAGATGGTCGAAGCGCCGATCTTCCACGTCAATGGTGATGATCCGGAAGCCGTGTTGCTGGTGACCCGTCTGGCGGTGGACTATCGGCAGCGCTTTGGCAAGGACGTGGTCATCGATATGGTCTGTTATCGGCGCCACGGCCACAACGAGGCCGATGAGCCGGCGGCTACTCAGCCGGCGATGTACCAGGTGATCCGCAGTCATCCTACGCTGCGTCGGCTCTATGCGGAGAAGCTCGTGAGCGAGGGCCTGCTCAGCGACGACGATGTGCGCACGATGGCCGAGTCCTATCGCTCGGGCCTGGACGACGGCAAGGTCCTGTCGCCCTTGTCCTTGGGCATGGTGGGTACCCCCTATACCGTGGATTGGACCGGCTTTATGACCGCCGATTGGGACGCACCGGTCGAGACAGGGCTCCCGTCTGCACGCCTCGCCGAACTCGCGGACGGCATCTGCCGGGTGCCTGAACAACACAAGATGCACCCCCGCGTCGAGCGCCTCATAGGTGACCGACGACGCATGGCAGCGGGGGAGATTCCGCTGGACTGGGGTTTCGCCGAAACCATGGCTTACGCCAGCATCCTGACCGAGGGTAACGACATCCGTCTGACCGGTCAGGACAGCGGGCGCGGCACCTTCTTCCATCGCCATGCGGTGCTCCACGAGCAGAACGGTGGCGAGCCCTATCTCCCGCTGCAGCATCTGCGCGACGATCAGGCCCGCTTTGTCGTCACCGACTCGCTGTTGTCCGAGGAGGCCGTGCTGGGGTTCGAATACGGATTTGCGACCACTGATCCCTACACCCTGGTGATCTGGGAGGCCCAGTTTGGAGATTTCGTCAACGGGGCCCAGGTGGTCATCGATCAGTTCATCAGTTCGGGCGAGTCGAAATGGGATCGGGTCTGTGGCGTGACACTGCTGTTGCCGCACGGGTATGAAGGGCAGGGGCCGGAGCACTCCTCGGCGCGGCTGGAGCGTTTCCTGCAGCTCTGCGCGGAGAACAATATGCTGGTCTGCGTGCCGTCGACCCCGGCGCAGATTTTCCATCTGTTGCGTCGCCAGGTGCGTCGCAGTTTCCGCAAGCCGCTCGTGGTGATGACGCCGAAGAGCCTGTTGCGTCATCGCCTGGCCGTCTCGGGCATGGAAGAGCTGGGTACCGGGCACGAATTCGGTGAGCTGTTACCCGAGATCGACGATATCGAGGCCAGCAGCGTCCGCAGGATCGTGTTCTGTAGTGGCAAGGTGTTCTACGACCTGCTCGAGAAACGTCGCGCCGAAGACATCCGTGACATCGCCCTGGTCCGCCTGGAACAACTCTATCCATTCCCGACTGAGCGATATGCCGCTACCGTCTCCTACTACCGTAACGCTCGCGAGATCGTCTGGTGCCAGGAGGAGCCGCAGAATCAGGGTGCCTGGTATCAGATCCGCCATCGGCTGCAGGAACCGCTGGATGATGAACATGAGCTGTTCTACGCCGGTCGCATGGGTGCCGCGGCGCCTGCAGCGGGCTACTACAAGTTACATGTGGCGCAGCAGGAAGGGCTGGTCAATGCAGCACTCGACATCACGGCCGATCGCTCGGCCGCCCATACCGAATCATCAAAAATCAGGAAAAAGGCATGAGTATCGAAGTCAAGGTCCCGCAGCTGCCCGAGTCGGTGGCGGATGCCACGCTGGTTTCATGGCACAAGGGACCCGGTGATCGGGTCAGCCGAGACGAGAATCTGGTCGACCTGGAGACCGACAAGGTGGTCCTCGAGGTACCGTCGCCAACCGATGGGGTGCTCAAGGAGATCCGCATCCAGGATGGCACCACCGTGACCAGCGGCGAGATCCTGGCAGTCATCGAGGCCGGTGCGGCAGCGGCGCCGGAACCGGCTGCTGCAGCTGCCGCGGCTGCGCCCAGCGAGCCTGCCGCCACGGCGGCGCCAAGCGATGAGTCGGCGGCCCGTAGCGATGCGGCAGACAAACTGAGCCCGGCGGTACGCCGGCTGGTCGAGGAACATGGCCTGGACGCCGCGATGATCCCGGGCAGTGGCCGCGACGGGCGCATCACCAAGGCCGACGTGATGCAGTTTCTCGAACGCGGACCCGCCCCGGCAGTTTCGCCATCGTCCGCACCGGCCGCAGCTGCGCCCCCCCCGGTCGCCGGGAGCCGTGGCGAGCGACGGGTCCCGATGACCCGCCTGCGGACGCGGATCGCAGACCGCATGGTCGAGGCGCAGCACGCTGCGGCGATGCTGACCTCCTTCAACGAAGTGGATCTGACCGAGGTGATGCGGCTGCGCAAGCAGTATCGTGACGGTTTCGAGAAGAAGTACGGCGTGCGCATCGGCTATATGTCGTTCTTCGTCAAGGCGGCGATCGAGGCGTTACGCAAGTTTCCGGTGGTCAATGCCTCGATCGAAGACCATGACATCGTCTATCACGACTATCACGATGTCGGTATCGCGGTGTCGACCGAGCGCGGGTTGCTGGTGCCGGTGTTGCGTAATGCCGAGAGCATGAGCTTCGCCGATATCGAATCCAGTATCGTCGACTATGCGACCCGCGCCCGCGATGGCCAGATCCAGATCGGCGAGCTCACCGGCGGGACCTTTACCATCACCAATGGCGGCGTGTTTGGTTCGCTGATGTCGACACCGATCATCAACCCGCCACAAAGCGCGATCCTCGGCATGCACAAGATCCAGGAGCGGCCGATGGTCGTGGACGGAGAGATCCGTATCCGGCCGATGATGTACATCGCGCTGACCTACGATCACCGCATCATCGATGGTCGCGAGGCGGTGCAGTTTCTGGTCAGCGTCAAGGAATCGCTGGAAGACCCGGCGCGGCTGCTGATCCAGATCTGAGCAAGCAAGACTATCGGCTGCCGGCCGTCATGCCGGCAGCCGCCATTTCCAACAGGTGAATGAAATGAGCGACAAATACGACGTCATCGTGATCGGCGCCGGCCCGGCGGGCTATGTGGCCGCCATCCGCGCCGGTCAACACGGACTGAAGACCGCCTGCATCGACAAGTGGAAAAACTACGATGGCAGCACCGCATTTGGCGGCACCTGTCTCAACGCCGGCTGTATCCCCTCCAAAGCCCTGCTCGAGAGTTCCGAGCTCTACCACCGTGCCCGGGAGGAGTTCTCGGTCCATGGCATCAGTACCGGTGAGGTGTCCATGGACATCACTACCATGCAGAAACGCAAAGCCGGCATCGTCAAACAGCTGACCGGCGGGATCACGGCGCTGTTCAAGGCCAACAAGGTGGACGGTCTTCAGGGTAGCGGCGAGTTCCTCGGCGAGGGCAAGGTCAGGTATGTCTCGCATGACGGCGCGGAGAGGATGCTTGAGGCGGATCACGTGGTGCTGGCCACCGGCTCCGAGCCGATCGAGCTGAAGTCGGTCCCGTTTGACGAAGTCACGGTGGTCGATTCCTGGCGCGCACTGGAATTCGATGCGGTACCGCCGCGACTCGGCGTTATCGGTGGCGGCGTGATCGGTCTCGAATTGGGCAGCGTGTGGAAGCGACTCGGATCCGAGGTCACGGTGCTCGAAGCGATGGATGATTTCCTGTTTATGGTCGATCGCCAGATCGCCAAAGACGCGTTGCGCCAGTTCAAGCGCCAGGGGCTCGACATCAAACTGGGTGCAAAAGTGACCGCTGCCGAGGTCGGCGCTAAGGGTGTCACTCTCACCTACGAAGACAAGACCGGTACGCAGCAGTTAGAAGTCGATAAGGTCGTGGTGGCGGTTGGCCGCAGACCTTACACGGACGGTCTGCTGGGCGCGGGCACCGGGGTCGAGCTCGACGAGCGCGGCTTTATCAGGGTCGACGATGAATGTCGTACTGGCGTCGATGGCGTGTGGGCGGTGGGCGACGCGGTGCGCGGCCCGATGCTGGCCCACAAGGGCTCGGAAGAAGGCGTGATGGTGGCAGATCTGATCGCCGGCGAAGTGGCGGAAGTCAACTACGCGGTGATCCCCTCGATCATCTACACCGCGCCCGAGGTGGCCTGGGTGGGCAAGACCGAGGAACAGGCGAAAGAGTCCGGTCTGCCCTACAAGGTCGGCACCTTTTCGTTTGCAGCCAATGGTCGCGCCAAAGGCATGGAGCAGGCGGTCGGCATGGTCAAGATCATCGCCTCAGCCGATGACGATCTGATCATCGGCGCTCATATCCTCGGCCCGATGGCCGGCGAATTGATCGGCGAGATTGTGCTCGGCATGGAGTTTTCGGCCAGCGCCGAGGATCTGCAGCGGACCATCCATGCCCATCCCACCCTGTCCGAGTCGGTGCATGAGGCGGCACTGGCCGTCGACAAGCGGGCCATCCACGCGATCAACAAATAGTGCGGGGCGATCAGCCGCGCCGGCGCACGGCGAACACGTTACTCAGACCGCCGATCCGATGTAGCAGCCGACTGAGCTGATCCATGCCCCGGATCACCACCGTCAGATCGATAGTGGCGGTGTTGCGGGTGCGGTTCGTGCGCGTGTTGCTGGCGATGATGTCGATATGCTCGTCGGTCAGCACCGCGGAGATGTCCCGCAGCAGGCCGCGGCGGTCGTAAGCGTCGACGGTGATATCCGCGGCAAATCCGCCGTCCCCGTCCTCACCCCATTCCACGGCCATCACGCGTTCCGGATTGGTATCCCGTAGCCGTAGCAGATTGCTGCAGTCCTGACGATGGATGCTGACCCCACGGCCCAGGGTCAGATATCCGGCGATATCCTCCGGCGGCACCGGACGGCAGCAGCGTGCCAGATGCGTCATCAGGTCGCCCACACCGGATACGACGATCCCACCCGAGGCTCGGCGCCGTGTGGTGCTGCGGGGGGTTTTCTCCAATGCCGGCAAATCGGCGGGTGCTGGCTGGATCCGATCGACCGCATGGGCCACCGCGCCCAGCGTCACGTCGCCGGCGCCGATAGCCAGATAGAGCTGCTCTGTATCGGGCTGATGCAGTTCTTCGGCCAGCCGCGGCAGATCGGGGGTGACGGCCATACGGTGGAGTTCTTTCTCCAGCATCGCGCGGCCCTGCTTGCGATTGATCTCCTTGTCCTGACGCCGGAACCAGGCACGGACCTTGTTGCGGCTGCGGGCCGAGGACAGATATCCGCGCTGCGGGATCAGCCAGTCGCGGCTGGGATGCGCCGATTGCGCGGTGATGATCTCCACCTTATCGCCGTTGTTGATGCTATGGGTCAACGGCACCATGCGACCGTTGATCTTGGCCCCGCGGCAATGGTGGCCCACATCGGTATGCACGTAATAGGCAAAATCCAGCGGGGTTGCGCCGGCCGGCAGATCCACCACGTCACCATCCGGCGTCACCGCATAGACCCGATCCTCGAAGACCTCCTCACCGATACGCTCGATAAAATCGCGCGCCGGGTCTTCTTCACTGGGTTCAAGCAGTTGTCGCAGCCAGGTAATCTTGCGTTCGAAGGCCGCGCTGGCGCCGCCGCCCTCTTTGTAACGCCAATGCGCGGCAACGCCCAATTCCGCGTGGGCGTCCATCTCCCAGGTGCGGATCTGGATCTCCAGCGGCTCCTCGTCGGGGCCGATCACCGCGGTGTGCAACGAGCGGTAGTCATTGCCCTTCGGGCTGGCGATGTAGTCGTCGAACTCGCCGGGCAGATAGGGCCACAGGCTGTGCACGATACCCAGTACCGCGTAACAATCGGCGATCGAGTCGACCAGCACGCGCACTGCGCTGACGTCAAAGATCGACTCCAGGCCCACTTCTTTGCGCTGCATCTTCCGCCAGATACTGTAAATGTGTTTGGGTCGGCCCTTGATCGCGCCCTTGATCCCGCCTTGCTCGAGCTCACCGGTGAGCTGCTTGATCACCGCAGCGATCCGGCGTTCCCGTTCGGAACGGCGCTCGCTCAGCGCCTGGGCAAGGCCATGATAGGTGTCTGCCTCGAGGTAGCGGAAGGCCAGATCCTCGAGCTCCCATTTGAGATGCCAGATACCGAGCCGGTTGGCCAGCGGGGCGAAAATGACCCGGGTCTCGGTGGCGACACGCTCGCGCTGGCCGTCGCTGGCATTCTTGGCCGCGCGCATACGGCGCAATTGCTCGGCCAGCCGCACTGTGACCAGGCGCACGTCGGCGACGATAGCCAGCAGCATGCGGCGCAGCGTCTCGGCCTGGGCCGGAGGCAGCGGCTTGCCCGGTTCCCAACGGGGTGGCAGACCGAACGAACCGAGCTTGACCAGT
>Ga0265303_10001180_pt1 | contig 15845 bp, 9 predicted proteins | sample Helome_2_FD_192494 | JGI IMG/M metagenome (GOLD analysis project Ga0265303, IMG submission 192494) | Marine sediment microbial communities from subtidal zone of North Sea - Hel_20160317 (Illumina Assembly) | ecosystem: Environmental > Aquatic > Marine > Subtidal zone > Sediment ... | reverse complement strand
AATCGCGGTAGCCTGACTATCGCCACTACGCATACCCAGGCCCAGTTTATTCTGCCGCCTATCCTGCAACAGTTTTCGCGCAAGTACCCGCATATTGAACTGCGCGTACACCAGGGTAACCCCAAGTCGATGTGTAAACTGGCCGCCAACAACCAGGTTGATTTCGTAATCGCTTCCGAGGTAATCGATGAACGCGATGAACTGGTTACGATACCGGCCTACCGCTGGAACCGGTTTATCGTGGTTCCGCCCAATCATGAACTAACACTGATTAACAGTATCACGCTGCACGACCTGGCGAGGTTTCCAATCCTGACTTACATGCTCGGCCTGACCGGTCGTTCGCAGCTCGACAAAACTTTCCAACGGGCCAAACTTCAGCCGCGGGTTGCATTTACCGCCACCGACTCCGATGTTATCAAGACTTATGTTCGTCTCGGCATGGGCGCTGGCATAGTTGCGGAAATGGCTTGTCGTGACGAAAATTCTGACCTGGTTTATATCGATGCCAGCCATTTGTTTCCGGATAGTGTTATCAAGATCGGTTTCCGGCATTCGCGCCACATATCCGCATACCAGTTCGAGTTCCTGCACATGGTTGCACCCTATCTTGAAATGGAGACCATCAGGCAGATAGCCGGTTCGCGCACCCTGCAGGACCGCGAAAAACTTTTAGAACAGGCTGAAATCCCCAGCTTTCGCGATATGCGAAATGCCTTAAGTGAATTAAAAGTAGTCGGCTGAACCTATCCGGCTTTTTGTTTGCCCGGCTCTTCAAGGCTTAGTATCGACTCGATTGATACCGGTTTGCCAACCGTGTAACCCTGAATGTAATCAACGTTAGCCTCACGTAGCTTGTCGAACATGGTATCCGACTCCACGAACTCGGCGATCACCTTCATATCGAGGCAGTGCCCGACCTCAGTCATAGAACGCACAAAAACGTAGCTTTTGTCATCTTCGAGAATATCGCGCACGAACTCGCCATCGATTTTCAGATAATCTACCGGGAATTGCTTCAGATAACTGAACGAGGATAACCCGGTGCCAAAATCATCGAGCGAAAACTTGACGCCAAGTTCCTTGATCGAATTGATGAATTCAACCGAACGTTCAACATTATCCACGACTGCAGTTTCGGTTATCTCAAAACACAGGGAACTCATTTTGACATTGCTTGTTTCGAGGCTCTCGCGGAGAAATTTATGGAAGGTTTGCGAACCGATACTGCGGCCGGAAAGATTGATCGAGAACATCAGGTCACCCAAATTGTGTTGATGCTCCTGCAGCCAGGCAATAACGTTACTGACTACCCAGATATCGATGCGCTCAATCAGGTTATAACGCTCCGCAGGCGGTAGAAAATCACCGGGTGAAATAATACTGCCATCAGCACTACGGTAACGAATTAAAACTTCATAGTGGGCATGCTTTTCGTCCTTGTCCATGGAGACTATAGGCTGTACGTAGAGACAAAAGCGATCTTCGGAGAATCCCTCCATGATGCCTGCAACCCATTCCATCGATTCTTGCTGGGCCATAACTTTCTCATCGTTTTCGTCGATGTAATGGTATTGATTACCCCCGTTTTGCTTGGCCAGAAAACAGGCCGTGCTAACCTTTGAGTAGTACTCGGCATACTCATCACTCATGCGCCCGAAAGTCATCACCCCAATACTCGATGTTACCTGGTACTCCTGGTCGTTCCAGACAAAACCCGCATGCTGTATCTCGATAATGATCTTCTGGATGGCTAGCAGCGCAGGCTCCATTTCAAAAAAGGGCATAATAATACCGAACTCATCACCGCTTAAGCGCGCCAGAATATCGGATTTTCGCACATGCTTTTTAATCACCTTGCTCACCTGCTTCAATAACAGGTCCCCGGCGGCACTACCACAGGTTTCATTGACGACCCGGAACTGGTCTATATCGAGGTAAGCAAACACGTGCTGGACATTTGTATTACTGTTCTCGGTGACCAGGTTTTCGAATTTTTGCTCAAACGCGCTGCGATTTAGAAACCCGGTTAGCTGGTCGTGGCTGCCTTCATAACTCAACTTTCGTCGTAGCTTACGGTCTTCCGACACATCCTTCAGAATGATGACGAAACCAACATCCTCTGCTTCCATATCGATCATCGGTGAGGCCGAGAACTCGAGTTCGATAATATTCCGGTTCGGATCGAAAAAAAACATCGAACTGATCGAGAGCTTGCGGCTGAGCAACTGGCTAAGGTCGATAATGCGCGTGGTCTGTCGATTAGCATACAGAATCAGCACTTCGTGGATCGAGCTATCGACAAGTGCGGCTTGCTTGTCGCCAAACAGTTTCTCCGCGCTGGGATTAATCAGTTTGATACGGTCTTTGGAGTCAATAACGATTACCGGATTAGTAATCGAATCCAGAGTGGTTGAGATAAAATCCTTCTCCGAACGCAGCTTTTCTTCAATCTGCCGACGTGAAATGGTTTCAATCTCGAGACCTTCGACCATTTCGTTATATGCTAACACCAGGTCTTTCAACTCACTCGGCAGTTTTTCTTCGCCTATCGATGCATATTTGCCAGTTAACAGCGCCCCGACAGAATTGCGCAACTTGTTCATTGGCAAAAAAGCGCGATTCAACATGATCATTACCAGCACGAGCGCCGAAATTGTTGCTATCGCGGTAATAGTGAAGAAACTGGTTTCGGTTTTTGCGAGACTCTCCATAAGCGGCTGCTGATCAAATGCTGCACTTATCGTTGCCGCAAGAAATGCATCGTCCCCATACAGCTTGTAGCTTGGATATAGATGGCCAACCTGGTTCTTATCGACCCATGCCTCCGACAGGTAGAGGCTGGAACCCGAACCATGATCAATTTTTAATGGTATCTGGATAGTTTGCTCTATATTCATCAAGCCTTCTATCGCATAGGCCATGATATGCAGATAAGCCTCTGGTTCCGGGCCACCTACCGGCATCAGCACTTCGCTATAGAGTTGAGCGTCGAAACTGCATAGCGTATAGCTCGGTTTTAACAACCTGACCAATGGCCCCCCGATCGACTCCAGGGCCGTTGGACAACCCTTATAAGCTTGCAAACCATCATCAGAAATTTGCGCAAATATATCTCCTGATAGATCACGCACAATGATTGCCTTGAGCTTGAACCAACTCGGTGCCTCCTGGTAGCGGTTATAACTTTCCCCTAACCAGGACTTCATCTCGGCACTATCACGTTTTTCAAGTGCATCCCGAAATGGCGCCTCACTTTGCAGCTTGAGGCCAAATAACTTCTGCTTGTCGTAAAGCTCCAGAATCGCTTCGGCAGCTTCGTGCTGGAGCAACGATTGCAGCGATTCAACCTGGGTTTCGATGGCGTGATTGCGATAGACATGGGTACTGTAAATAGCCAGGCCATAGGCGAGCGCACCCAGCCAGAGCAACGCGAAGCTGATGATGAACTTGAAACTGTAGAGGCGGTTTAGCACGAAGCTATTCAATCAAACAGGGATATTCCTTATCCTCCTCGAGCAGACGCCTGCGGCCGCCTGCTGAAACGATCTGAAGAACACCGACAGCGGCACCAGCGAGGTGTCCCTTGCAGTAAAACAACATCGTCAGAAGTTCAGGCTGGGTCATATCTGGTAATAGTGCATGGTCAGTTTTAAGCGCCGTGAGGGCCCCGGAATTGATTGGAATTACCAATGTAAAGAGTAGCTTCGAGCCCGGCAAAGGGGGACCGAAAAACACCTGTTTTCATCATAGCAATATGCAAAATTAACCGGTATTTTGATAAAATTTATTCACTTAATTTTAAGAATTATCAGAAACTTAGGCGATATTCTTAATCTAAAGTCTAACAAGATACTCCGGTGCCACCCAAACCACAATAGCCAGCAGGATTTTTTTCCAGGTACTGCTGGTGATATTCCTCGGCATAGTAAAATGGGCCGGCTTCGAGGATCTCGGTTGTTATCCGAGTATAGCCCGCTTGCTGAAGTTTTTGCTGATACTGTTCCAGGCTTAGCTCTGCAGCTATCCGCTGACTGTCGAGACGATAGTAAATTCCAGAACGATACTGGGTTCCCTGATCATTGCCCTGGCGCATTCCCTGGGTGGGATTATGCGATTCCCAGAAGGTAGTTAACAACGCCTCGAAGTCTATTTGCGACGGATGATAGACCACCAGCACGACTTCGTTATGCCCGGTCATACCGGAACATACTTCCTGGTAGCCAGGGTTCGGCGTGTGACCGGCGGAGTAACCAACAGCCGTGGTATGGACACCGGGAAGACTCCAGAACTTACGTTCAGCCCCCCAGAAACACCCGAGTCCTAGCACCACCTGCTCACAATCATCCGGGAAAGGTTCAACCATCGAGGTCCCGAGAACGGTATGTACAGGGTCGAATTTAATCGCATCGTCGCGGCCGGGCAGCGCTTGCGCCGCAGTGGGAATTTCGGTTGGTCTGCCAAACATGTTTATTTCCTCCAGGTTGTTGCGGTGACGAACAATCAGTTGTCGTCAGGCAATTTAAATTCGATCCAGGCAGGTGCGTGATCAGATGGTTTTTCCATGCCACGAATATCATAATCTACCCCAGCATCGACCACCGCAGTCCGCAGTAGTTCCGAAACCATTAAATGATCGATTCGCAGGCCGCGCTTTGGTTCACGCTCAAAACCGCGACTACGATAATCGAACCAGCTGAAACAGTTATTCTCTTCGGCATGGCAAAGACGAAACCCATCGTATAACCCATGCGCCTCGAGCTGCCTGAACCATTCGCGCTCCTCGGGCAGAAAACTGGTCTTTCCGGTCTTGAGCCAGCGTTTGGCGTTATCTGCACCGATACCGATATCAAGATCCTGCGGTGCTATGTTGTAATCGCCCATCACAACCATTTTCGTGCGTGTCATATCGAAAGCGTCGAGGAATCGATTAAGGTCCTGATAAAATCGTGTCTTGGCAGGAAACTTGATAGCGTGGTCACGGCTCTCGCCCTGCGGGAAATAGCCGTTGAAAACCAGCATCTGCTCACCATCGATTTGAAATTCACCACCGATGAAGCGCTTTTGTGCATCCTCGGGGTCACCCGGAAAACCATAGCAGGGATTACTGCAGGTCTGACGTGATAGTAGCGCGACCCCGTAGTGGGTTTTCTGCCCCATGTAGACCGCCTGGTAGCCCATCTCATTGATCGCCTGCAGCGGAAACTCATGATCCTGTACCTTGGTTTCCTGCAGGCCGATAAATTCCGGAGCGTGCTTGTCGATCACTCTCTGTAGCTGATGCAGGCGCTGGCGCAAGCTGTTTACATTAAACGAGACTATCTTCATGTTTTGCATCATCCTCAAATTTTTGCAGAAAATCGGCCAGGGTTTGTTCGGCCAGACGCAATTCGAGGTCCTGCTCGAGCTTGCGCAATAAACTGTCAACCACGGCATCGCTACGAAAACGTTCTGTCTGACCATCATCCTCTGCGCGTCGCGCGCTGCGCAGGATATCTACCAGCCGAATGCGCGGCAGGGAAACAGCCGGCAGATAGTGCATCGTCTCGTCTGCGGACTGCGAAATCCAGCCATCGGCCTGCAACGCGTCGAGCATCCGTTTCAGTACATCGACAGGTACTTGCTGACTGATGGCGAGATTTTCAAGGCTGGGCAAAAATTTAGCTTGCCGGTCATGCGCGAGCGCAATGTCCAGCATCGCCTGCAACGCCAGCTGGTCGCGCATTAAACCACTTAGATGAAGATTATTCTTCTTCCATTTCAATTGCTCGGGGTTCTGGTGATAAAACGAAATACTGGCTCCAACCAGTAAAATGACCCAGCTCAGGTAAAGCCAGATCATGAACACCAGCGCGATCGCGAACCCGGAATAAATTGCGGTGTAACTTTTTGAGCCACTAATAAACGAGGTGAACAGCATGCCGCTGGATTCCCACAGCGCCCCGGCAATAAGGGCCCCGTATAGTGCCGAACGTATCTGCACCCGGGTATTCGGCACCAGCATGTAAATGAAGGTAAATGCCGCGATGACCAACACATAGGGCAGCAGATTACCCAGCAGATGTAACAACCCGCTCATATACGGCAAGCTGTTTAACACTTCGACTATATGATGACTGCCCAACGAGGCGGTAATACCAACCGCCGAAAATACCAGCACCGGGCCTACCATGATGACACTCAGATAATCGCTGAAGCGCTGCATCAGGCTGCGACTAGTGTGTAAGCGCCAGGTATGATTAAACGCGGCTTCGATTTTTTGAATCAGCGAAATCGTGGTGTACAGCAACAGCACCAGGCCGAGCGCGCCGAGCACACCGATTTTCATGTTATCGACGAAACCCACGACGAGCGCACTCAGTTCGGCGCTTTGTTCGCCCATGGGCGCCAGAATACGCGCCAGGGCCGGCTCCAGCTGACCGTGGACGCCAAAACCTTTTAACACCGAAATACTCACCGCCAGTAACGGCACCAGTGCTAACAGCGTGGTATACACCAGGCTCATCGCATGCAGGGTAATCATGCCCCCCATCAGGTCGCGACCGGCCATGAAAACTATCTGCAGAAAATGTCGCCAGGCGGAGCGCTCTGTCCCGGTATCACATGCGTTGTAGCTCCAGATGTAATGGTTTATTTGCTCTCGCATCAGTATCTCAGCCAGTAAAGGCTTCCCTGGAGTTCAGGTATTCGACCTCGGCAGCCGTATTGACACGCCCCAACAAGGCATTACGGTGGGGAAAGCGTCCATAGGTTTCGACGATCGCATAGTGATGACGGGCAAAACGCAGATTAGCTTCCATACCGGGTTGATCAAATAATTCCAGTGCCAGTTTCTGGTCGGCAATATCTTCGCTGTGCATGAATGGCATATACAAAAAAGCCTGCTGTTCGACGGGAAGCACCCTGGCAAAACCTTTCTCGATAGCGACCCTGGCCACATCGCGGGACCGGGCCTCGGTTGCAAAGCTAAGCGCACTGCCACGATAGATGTTCAACGGAAACTGGTCCATAACGATAACCAGTGCCAGGCAGCCCGGCGCACTTTCCATCCAGTGATCAAGCTCACCCCGACCTGCCTGTTTCAGGGTCTCCTCGAAGCGCTCGCATAACATACGGTCAAACTCCGGGGTCGAGTTGAACCAGAGTTTGCGTACCTCATCGGCGAACCAGAAATCGATAATCTTCTGTGGCATGAATATCTCAGTGTTCAGGTGATGTTAACAGTCTTTGAGGAGGGCTTCGACTTGCCCGCGCAAGCGCCGTTGCAACTGCTTGCGACCCTCGGCACCAGTCTCGCGTTCGAGCAGTTCCCAGTTACGGTTCTGTATTGCTTTCTCGATTAAAAGAGTGCCCGGGTCGTCGTAAGAGCGCGCAATACAATGCATAACATACTTCTGCAAGCTCACAAAGCATAGCTCAAATCCCTTGTTACCCCGGGCAAAGGCATCTATCTCGCGTTGCTCGAGTTCATTGAGCGCTGCGTCAAAACCCGCGAAACGCAGCAGCGCTATAACCTGGGGCGCATCCATCGTTTGCAGGAATTGCGTCATCCAGATCGGTAACTGTTGCTGAATGCGCTGTTGCATTTGCTGTATGTCCTCATCCAGAGCCGGCTTGAGCGGATGGAGCACGGCAATCGAATGCTCACCACTTGATTTGCCTCTGCCGTAACTGACATGCACCAGGGAGAATTGCGCCTGTTGCCAGAAACCCGCGGAGGTCGGGTCGAGCGCAAAGCTGGCACCGAGATAAGCGAATGAATTCTGTTGCCCAAACTCGCGTGCGCGCGCGAGCAGACGTGTTCCCAAACCCTGGCGGCGACAGGCTTCGGCCACGGCGATCCGTTGAACCCGTATACCTCGATATTTCGCGAAGTTTCTTATACCCGCCTGCGCGGTCAACATTTGCGCCAACAGGTGTCCCCGGGGGCGCCGCCGACCGAGAAAAATTTCCTCACACAAGGCTTCATCGAGACCACCCTCGATATTTAACAAAACGGCACCAACCAACAGTCCATCGCTATACGCAACGATTAGCACCAGATCGGGATTCTCCATCAGCATGCGCAAATCCGATGGCCGACTGCGATAATGCGCCGCATTCATCAGCCGGTAGACCTTTTTGAGCAGTGGCAAATGTTCGGCGTCTCCCGGGGTTTCCAGCAATTGCAGTTCGCAGGATGCCAGCGGCTCCTTTGGCCTGTTGCCGGCCGCTGGATCGCTATTTAACATTAACGTGCGATTGAGCCAGTCTTCCAGTCGATCACCCTGACACCAGCGCACCGGCATTTCCAGGTCAAGCTGTATCAGTCCGGCTGCCTCCATCTGCGCCACGAAGCGGAGCATGAATCCACGCCCCGTGCCTTCATAGCCACCACTGGTGGTCGCCATTACCAGCCGCGGGTATAACCTGCACAATTGCCGCAATATCGACTGGGGCAGCATCGCTGCTTCATCAATGATCACCAGGTCTGCCGCGGGGCAGCTTAGTAAGAGACGATCAGGCGCGACAAATTCGGCGTCTGCTACCAGGCTTAGCAATTGCGCCGCGGTTTGTCGGGAGTTGGCGGTTACCAGTATGCGCAGCCCGGGCTGCAAATGTTTGAGCAATAAACCCAGGCAGGTACTCTTGCCGCGACCACGATCGGCGTTGATCAACGCTATTCCAGCTTGTCCACTTGCCAGCCATTGCTCGATTCGCTGCAGGCAGTGAGCCTGCTCAGCCGTCATCCCCCCCACTATCGGAGTTGGCGTTAACACTGGCATTGGCGATATCGGCCCGGCTTCATACCCGGGTGTCAACAGGATTCCAGTTTCGGCATCCGCTCCAAGCGCGCGAAAAAAATACTCCGCAAAGCGTGGCCGGTGGGACCTCGATTGATCCTGCCAGCAGGCGTAGCGATCAGTTTGCATATCCCAATCTTCGACTGCTGGCGACAGAGTCACTAAAACCCCACTCGACTGCACCAGCCCGGCGGCAATGCACAACACATCCGGATTAAAGCCTTCGAAAAGGTCCATTACCACGAGCCTGGATTCTCTGCCGAGACAGGAATCTGCAGCGCCGAATGAAACGGCGGATTCCACCAGCTTTCGATTCGACAGTACCAGCATCGAATCATCCGCCATGAACAGTTTTTCAAACTGCGCATCGCACCAGGATCGAGGCCCCTGTAACGCAACCAGTTGCCGCTGCTTACTGAGCAGTAACTGATCGAGCATAGCGTTCATCCAGCTATTTATATCGATTGCCGGCATGGTAATTTTTTGTTAAAAGAGCAGCCCATTATAGTTGAGTGACAAGTCATGACCAAAGATCAGCAAACCCAGGCGGAAGCCGCGGCATTTCGTTCACTGATAGCCCATCTGCAAGCCCGCAGCGATGTGCAAAATATCGACCTGATGACGCTCGCAGGATTTTGTCGTAACTGCCTGTCCAAGTGGTATTCCGCTGCCGCTAAACAGCTGGACGCAGATTTCGACTATGCCACTGCCCAGGAGTACGTCTACGGGATGAGTATCGAGAACTGGAAACGCGACTATCAAACCAGCGCCAGTGACGAACAAATGCAGCGCTTCGAAGACAGCAAACCGCTGCACGCTAAAATCAGCGGCTACTGAGCGGAGACTGTTTGGCGCAATTCGCGCCTACATCGTGCCGGCAACAGAAACTGAGCTGAATATTCAGCTCAGTAACGCGCTCGTATAGCGCGATTTACCGGGACTCTCTGAGTTCACGCCGTAATATCTTGCCCACATTGGTTTTCGGTAACTCATCCCTGAACTCGATTATCTTTGGAACCTTGTAGGCGCTCAAAAGCGCGCGGCAATGCTCAACTATTGTCGCCTCATCCAGCGCGGGATCCTTTTTCACGATGACTGCCTTGACGATCTCACAACCGGCTTGATCCGGAACGCCGATAACACCTACTTCGAGCACTCCTTCATGACCCGCTATAACGGTTTCAATTTCGTTCGGATACACATTGAATCCTGAAACCAGGATCATATCCTTGAGACGATCAACAATTCTGAAAAAACCAAGTTCATCCATTTGTGCGACATCGCCGGTTTTCAGCCAGCCATCGTCGGATAGCACCCTGGCGGTTTCTTCCGGTCGCTGCCAGTAACCTTTCATCACCTGGGGACCGCGTACGCACAGCTCCCCGGTTTCCCCCTGAGGTAGCAGATTGCCCTTGTCATCCTGCACTGAGACCTCGGTCGATGGAACCGGCAAACCGATGCTGCCATTGTATTCCTGCAGGGTGAGAGGATTAATACAGACCGCGGGAGAGGTTTCGGTCAATCCATAGGCTTCGAGTAACGGCACACCGGTCAGTTTTTTCCAGCGTTCAGCCACCGGTTGTTGCACCGCCATGCCACCGCCCAGCGAAAGCTTTAAACAAGAAAAGTCAATTTGATCGAACCCGGGTGTATTCATCAATCCATTGAATAGTGTATTGACGCCAGTTATCGCGCTGAATTTCAGGTGCTGCAATTCTTTAACGAAAGCGGGCATATCACGCGGGTTGGTAATCAGGTAATTAAGCCCACCAACCTTCATGAAGGTCAGGCAATTAGCGGTTAGTGAAAAGATGTGATAAAGCGGTAGCGCCGTGATAATGACTTCTTCCCCGTCGGTAATATCATTCTCGAGCCAGGCCGACGCCTGTTGCATGTTCGCAACCATATTGCCATGGGTCAGCATGGCTCCCTTGGCCACCCCGGTGGTACCGCCGGTGTATTGCAAAAACGCGAGGTCATCGTGATTACATGACACCGTGCGGTGACGCTGGCTAGAACCCAGTTGCAGAGCTTTCTTAAAGCTTACCCGCCGTGGCAACGAGAACCGTGGCACCATCTTCTTCACATACTTGACGACCAGGTTCACGATAATCGATTTCGGGAAACGCAACAGATCGCCAAGCTGCGTGGTCACGACATGCTGCACCGGAGTTTTGTCGATGACGTCGCCAAGCGTGTGGCAAAAATTTTCCATCACGATGATAGCCTTGGCACCTGAATCAGACAGCTGATGCTCGAGTTCCCGCGCGGTATACAACGGGTTGGTATTGACCACCACGAAGCCGGCGCGTAAGGCCGCGAAAATTGAAATCGGATTCTGCAGCACGTTAGGCATCATCACTACAACACGATCACCTTTTTCCATTCCGGGCAGATTTTGTAAATAGCTGGCGAGATGATCGGTATAGCGATCCACGTCGCTATAGGTCAGCGTTGTCCCCAGGTTGCTGAAACAGGGTCTCTCCCCAAAACGATTGACCGCCTGTTCGAAAACATCAGTGACTGATTGGTAGAGGTCGAGATCGATCTCTTGCGGGACCCCGGCAGGATAACTTTTTAACCATACCCTCTCCATTTGCTCACCATCCTCCTAAAATCTGACAACGTTTCTAATTGATAGCGAGGCTACGGGTTTTTATTTTTCCCTTCTGCCCCGCTTTTTGTTAGCGACCGGTTTCTTTTTAACTGTTTTACCAGTCGACCCGGTGACATTGGATTTATTTGTCATCTGGTCAGGCGTAAAGTCGTCAACCGCGACAACCCTGGCTGTCGCCGACCGGGCCTGCAGCAGTATATCAGCTTCTTCTGTCGTTACCTGGCCCGACCCCAGCAAATTGTTAACCCACTGCGAATAATTTTCAAGTCCATGCTGCGTAATATTATCGTGCCGCAAGCGACGCTCGATCGGCTCTGCCTTGATCACCTTGTGCAATGCATCCTCGAGACACCCGGTAATATCATCGGGATCCTCGCTATGATAAATACCGGCGGTCAAGCGATCACGCGCTGCCCCTGGTTTGAGCAGCAGCGACGCCACTCGATGACTGAGCGAATCATTGGGCTGGCGCAGGTTGAGCCCCAGCGGAAAAATCGAGTGCCGGATAATCACCCCTATCCATTTAACCGGGAAGTTGCGCAATATTTCATCGAGCGCTGACTGTACCTGGTAGAGACAGTACTTGGCCGACCATTCGAGGAGCGGCAAATCGCTGCGTGGCTGGCCGTCTGCTTCAAATTTTTTCAACGCGGCTGAAGCGTAAAACATATACCCCAGTGCGTCGGCAAATCTACCGGAAAGCATTTCCTTACGTTTAAATCCACCGCCCAGGATCATCAGTACGATATCTGCAGTCACGGCAAAAGCCGCGCTCATCTGACCCAACCGTCTGTAGTAATTCCCGACCCGACCAGGATAAGGCGCCGGGGCGAGATGGCTGCCGCTGATTCCATAAATAAAGGAGCGGCAGAAATTGGTTAAAAAATATTCGGCATGGCCCCGTAAGGCCTGATCGAAAGCTTCTTCTGCGGCAGGCAAATCTTCCATTGTGGCGGCTTCCATCTCGCGCACCAGGTAAGGATGGCAGCGGATAGCGCCCTGGCCAAAAATTATCATGCTTCGAGTCAGAATATTTGCACCCTCAACCGTGATTCCAACCGGGACAGACTGGTAAGCGCGAGCGAGATAATTCGACGGTCCCATGCATATTCCTCGTCCACCATGGATATCCATCGCATCGTTGACAACCTGGCGCATGTGTTCGGTGTTATAGCATTTGAGAATCGCGGTAATTATCGAAGGTTTTTCACCGCTATCGAGCGCGCTCAGGGTCAGCAAACGGCCCGACTCCATCATGTAAGTCATACCACCGATACGTGCCAACGCTTCCTCTACGCCTTCAAACTTACCTATCGAGGTATTGAACTGCTTGCGAATATGGGCATAGGCACCGGTATGACGGACGCAGGATTTACCTGCCGCAACGCCTACCGCCGGCAGTGAAATACCGCGACCCACCGACAATGATTCGACCAGCATCCGCCACCCGTTACCAATATTTTGTTGCCCACCGATGATCAAATCCAGCGGAATGAAAACATCTTTGCCACTATTTGGGCCATTTTGAAACGCGGCGTTCAACGGGAAATGTCGATTTCCTATGGTGACGCCAGGCGTATTCGCCGGTATCAAAGCACAGGTAATCCCCAACTCTTCCTGGTCGCCAAGCAAACCGTCGGGGTCGAAAACCTTGAAAGCAAGACCCAGCACCGTGGCCACCGGCCCGAGGGTAATGTAGCGCTTTTCCCAGTTCAGGCGTAAACCCAGTACCTGTTCACCCTCGTACTCTCCCATACAGACCACACCGCTGTCTGTAATCGCACCAGCATCTGAACCCGCGAATGGTCCAGTCAACGCAAAACAGGGGATTTCACGTCCGTCGGCGAGTCTTGGCAGGTAAAAATCCTTTTGCGCCTCAGTGCCATAGTGCATCAGTAACTCGGCCGGGCCGAGGGAATTCGGCACCATCACCGTCACTCCTGCCGATATGCTGCGGGCCGAAATTTTAGTGACTACACTGGAGTGGCCAAATGCTGAAAACTCGAGCCCGCCATAGCTCTCGGGAATTATCATGCCGAAAAATCGGTGCTGCTTCAGAAATTCCCAGACTTCCGGCGGCAGGTCCATTCGATTATGCGTAATATCCCAGTCATCGATCATCGCACAGAGCTGTTCCACCGGGCCATCGATAAAGGCCTGCTCTTGTGCGCTCAATACCGGCAAGCTGTAATTCTGCAGGACCTGCCAGTCCGGGGCACCCCTGAACAGTTCAGCCTCCCACCAGACGCTACCGGCCTCTATGGCATCACGCTCGGTCTTGGACATCGGCGGCAATATTTTTCGAATCCGTTGCAACAACGGCTGCGATACCAACTGTTGTCGAAGCGATGGAATTCCCAATAGCACTGCAGGCACCAGGAATGCAGACCAGAACAGCAGGCCCCAGAAAAAACTGAAGCCACCTGCTAGGGTAAAGACGGCAAGGAATAGTGCGCTGGCCAGCGCCAGGCTGCGAAATGCAAATTGGTGCAGGGCGATTACATACATTAATGCAAACACTGCACCCAGTAGAATTAGTATATTCATCAGGATAACTCGAACATCAGAGAGTCAGAAAAGCAAAAGTTAACAGTATAATAAATTGACACCGCCATCAATGTATAGTTTCAATTTGAAACTAATAAAATAGACCCGGTTGGGCCAATGCTTCTAAAAGTATTCGTGCAGATGCTTACTGGCCGTACTGCTGCCATTTCCGATACGGCAAGCAATAAAATCATTGATTTTTGATGTAATTCAGACATTGGTTATAAATTCTAGATTCTCAATTAACTATAGTTGATAAAAGCTGATATTTTGCTGCCAACCACGGCCCCGGGCAAATAATCCGGATGTTTTCGAGTTGATTATCTTCAGTTCGACAAAAAACTTAATATTTCGTCCGCAAGGCCGATAGATGCGTTAAGCAGACTATAGCCAGGACCTCTAGTAAAACCGACCTGGATTCTATGCGTGGATAGATGAAATAACTTATGCCCGAAGCCAAGATTCTCATTGTCGATGACACCAGGGCCAACCTGGTTGCATTACAGGTGCTGTTAAAGCCTGTCGAGGTCGACATAGTGATCGCCGAATCCGGAGAGCAGGCGTTAATGGCGGCATTGAAAAATGAAGAACACATCGCGCTGATCCTGCTGGATGTGCTAATGCCGGTGATGGATGGATTCGAAGTAGCCAGGTTATTACACGAAAATGAACGCACGCGATCTATACCCATTATTTTTATCACCGCAAACCAGGACGATGGGCAAATCGAAGAGGCCTATCTGTCGGGTGCGGTTGACTATATTCAGAAACCGATTCGCAAAACGGCACTCATATCCAAGGTCCGTGTCTTTCTCGATCTTTGGCAGCTGCGTCATGGCCTGGAACTGGAAGTGGAACAACGCCGCGCTGCCGAACATCGCGTCGAGCATCTGGCTACCCATGACCCGCTAACCAACCTGCACAATCGACGCGGGCTTTACGAAGAGCTCAGCGAATTAATATACCGCTCGCAGCGTTACAAGTACTCCAGCGCCATCATCTACGTTGACCTCGATGGTTTCAAGCACGTGAACGATCACTTCGGCCACGAGGCCGGCGACAGGCTGTTGACCCAGGTCGCAACCAACTTCAAGGCTATCGTGCGTCAAACCGATTCCGTAGCCCGTATCGGTGGTGATGAATTCATCGTTCTGATTACCGATATCGATGGCGAAACCTCACTGATCACCAAAATCGAAAGCCTGCTGAAAGAAGCGTCCAGGCCGCTTGAATTCAAGGGCCACAAAATAGCGATTGGGGCCAGCATCGGAATCGCACTTTATCCGGAACATGGCGACGATGTCGAAACTCTGCTGCACCACGCCGATCAGGCCATGTACCAGGCGAAGAACCAGGGCAAGAATACGTTTCGTTTCTTTACTGAAGACATCAATGAAAAAGCACACCGACAGCGTGAACTGCAGGACAGCTTGCGTAAAGCACTTCCCAACGACGAGTTCTCAGTTTTTTTTCAACCAATAGTCGATGGCAAGACAGGACAGGTGGTATCGGCGGAGGCCTTACTGCGCTGGTATAGCGCAAAGCTGGGACAGGTCTTTCCGGATGAATTCATACCCGCCGCGGAGAGTGCCGGACTGATACCGGAACTCGGATGCTGGGTATTAAAAAAAGCGCTTGCTACCGGTGCCGAGTGGAATAAGCGATTTGGTGTCGAATTACGTATAGCCGTCAACGCGTCATCGATACAATTTCGCAACAACCTGTTATTTGACACTATCCAGGAACAGATCGACACTCATGCCTGGAATCCGGATTTGCTTGAAGTGGAAATCACCGAGGGCCTGTTACTGGATGATTCACCCGAGGTTAATACCTATATCCAGGCGATCAGTGATTGCGGCGTGAGACTCTCGGTAGACGATTTCGGTACCGGTTTT
>Ga0265303_10001179_pt1 | contig 15848 bp, 12 predicted proteins | sample Helome_2_FD_192494 | JGI IMG/M metagenome (GOLD analysis project Ga0265303, IMG submission 192494) | Marine sediment microbial communities from subtidal zone of North Sea - Hel_20160317 (Illumina Assembly) | ecosystem: Environmental > Aquatic > Marine > Subtidal zone > Sediment ... | reverse complement strand
CTGCTCCCGTTACCGACTCGATACGGATGCGGTGCCGGTAGCCGGCTGCTTCACGACCATTCCCGTCGAGCTCGACGAGAGCGGTCAGCCAGCCAGTTCGCGGGCTCTTGCCACTAACGTGCTCGTGGACGAGTACTGGGATCTGTATGCGGTGTTGCTGAGCTGACGCCCGGTCAGGATTCTGTGGCCTGACTCAGCATCGACGGCCGGTCAGCCATGTTGACCAGGTCGAGTAAGACCTGGCCTGCCTGGCTCTTCAGCACGTCGGTCCGGTCTTGGCTTTCGACTTCTTTCAGATCTCCAGCGGGCTCCAGCCCCAGCTCTGCGCGCCGCTGGTTCTCGCGCGCCAGCTGGCCCTCGCGCCGCGCCTCGCGTTCAGTACGGCGGACTTCGAGGTTCAGAGACAGCTGCTTCTGGGCGCGGACTTCTTCGAGGGCCTGGATGTCGGAAATCAGGAACCGAACATCGGGGTCGGTCGTCAGGCGTTCGCGCTGGGAGCGATTCAGTTCATTGATGATTTCGTTCAGGGGCACATCGGCATCGAAACGAGTTGCTTCGATCTGGTCCCAGGGCAGTGCGCGCTCGCGGCTGCTTTCACCGATAGTTTCCGGATCTACCGGAGAAGGCAGGTCGATGTCCGGCAAGACGCCGCGATGCTGGGTGCTGCCGCCGGTGATCCGGTAGTACTTGCCGATGGTCAGCGTCAGCTGGCCCAGGCCTTCTTCAGGCACCCGGCGTACGTACTGATCGAGCACGTACAGATTTTGTACGGTGCCCTTGCCGAAAGTCTGCTGGCCAATAACGACACCGCGCTGATAATCCTGGATCGCGGCGGCAAAAATTTCCGATGCGGACGCGCTGAAGCGGTCGACCAGCACTACCATTGCTCCTCGATACATCGCCGTGGGGATCGGATCCTCCAGCACTTCGATCCGCCCGTTCGTGTCTTTTAACTGCACGACGGGCCCGCGGTCGATGAACAGCCCGGTGAGCGCTGTCGCCTCTGACAGGTGCCCGCCGCCGTTGCCGCGCAGGTCCATGATCAGCCCGTCGACTCCGTCTTCCTCCAGTTCACCAATCAGCCGTTCCACATCGCGCGTAGTGCTGACGTAATCCTTGTCACCTCGGTTCCGTGCTTCGAAGTCCTGGTAAAAGCTCGGCACGGTAATCACGCCCACACGGATCTTTTCGCCGTTGCGTTCAACTTCCAGGGTGTCGGCACTGGCCGCCTGTTCTTCGAGTTTGACCTTGTCGCGCACCAGGTCGACGATGATCTCTTCGCCTGGCATGGTGCCGGCCGGCAGAATCTGCAGTCGCACCCCGGTGCCGCGCGGGCCCCGGATCAGTTGCACGACGTCGTCGAGCTGCCAGCCAACCACGTCCACAAACTCGTCCTCGTCGCCCTGGCCAACCGCCGTGATGCGATCGTCGGGCTGAATGCGCCCGTCGATTTCCGCCGGACCGCCCTTGATCACGTTCAGCACCTTGACCAAATCGTCTTCGAGCTGCAGTGATGCGCCAATACCCTGGTAGGACAGGCTCATCTGAATCCGGTATTCCTCAGACTGCCTCGGCGACAGGTAGCTGGAGTGAGGATCCAGCGTTCGGGCGAAGGAATTCATGAAGGTTTCGAAAACATCGTCGCTGTCGAGCTGATTAACTCGCTTCAGCAAGCCTTCGTAACGCTTGGTCAACACCTCGGAGGCTTCGTCCCAGTCTTTGCCGGTGAGAATCAGGTTCAGGGCATCGTTCTTTACCCGCCGTCGCCAGAAGTCCTGCATCTCGCTGGAGGTGCTGATCCACGGCAGGTCCTCGCGGTCGAAACGGTAATATTCATCCAGCGTAAAGTCGGGTTCCTTCTGCAGTGCGACCAGCGCGTAGCCTAGATTTTGTTGGGCTCGCAGTCGGTACAGACGGAAGACATCGAAGATCGGTTCGAGGTCACCATCTCGCAACACATCATCCAGGCGCTGGCGATAGCGAGAAAAGTACTGGATATCGGCTTCCAGGAAATACTGTTTGCCTGGATCGAGGGATTGGAGGTAGTTATCAAGTACAGTCGCAGACAGCAAGTCGTCGACGCGCGTGCGGGAATAGTGCTGACGTTCGACGAAGCGCGTGACCATGCGCGCGACCTGGCGATGCCGGGCATCGGAAGCCAGGATCGACGGGGTGTCTGCGTCGGCGGTAGACCAGCCGGCGGCGGGCAGCAGTGCAAGCGCAGCGGCGATGGCAAGGAGCCAGGTTTGCGGCGCCCGCGCAACGCCCGGGCGCTGGCAGGGATCCTGTTGAGAGAGGTTTTTTCGCCGGAAAATCACGTGCATCGATTTGAGCCTATTTTTGTATTGTCTCGCAAGCGTTATTCGCACATTAGGCGCTGGCCAGGGGAGGGTTTTGCATGACGCCTTTTGCCGTCATTCTCGGGATCCTGATGGGCAGCCTGTCGGCGATAGCGTTTGGCCTCGGGGTCGTTGCCTTCATTTTCTGGTTGCTGGAGGACGACTATGCGCGATTTGCGAATGAAATGCCGATGCTGTTACGCAGCACAGCGATCTTTCTCGGCCTGGCCATCGTGGCCGCTGGCGCATTCGTCGGGGTCCTGAAGCTCCGTCCATGGCGTTTCCCGCTTCTCGGCCTCCTCTGGGCTGGACTGCTGGCCACGGGCTGGTATTACTGGCCCTGAGCCTTTGGTAGGTGCAGGGCGCGTGTTCTTGTGCCGAGGCCGGCTCCCCGACTATATGCCGCCAGCCCGGCGCGGGCGACGGGAATCAGACATAAAGGCCCAGATCGCGGCCCGCTGAGCGCCCTTCAGCGTCCGGCCTCCGCGGGGTTCCTGCCGACCCGCAGCAGCCTGAATACGGCCCACCAGGTCAGTATGAACGCGGTCGGGCTCAGCAGCAGGCCCCAGGCTTCAGCCTTGCCTTGCATCGCATCTGCGTAAACGCTGCCTAAGAAGCCCAGTACGCCGCCGTCGCCTTCGTAGGGGGCGAGCAGAGTCGTGCCGAAGACGTAGACCGCCACGGGGGCTAGCACTGCACCGCCGGCGATTATGACCGCCAACGTGATGATCAAACGGCGCAGGGGCCGAGGTTTTCTTGACTGGGACATGCGTTAACCGCGCGTAAGACGCGGCTATTTTCGCACGGTTGGGCGACGTTCGTCAGTCCGTGGAGGGGCGGCTGGACTGTGTCCGGCGAAAGCGCCAGCGCAGGGTCAGCACAGCGAGTCCGGCGTGCAGAGAAATGGCGCCGAGCAGCACCAGGTAGGGAAGAATCCATTTCCAACCTGGCAGGTAGAGTGCCGACAGCAATGCGGCGAGACCGCCCAGCACGTAGCAGTAAGGCAGGGCTTCGTAGACGGACTTGGATAACCACAGCTTGCGGCACAGGACCCGGCCAATCCAAGTGGTTGACGGGGGGCTCGATGCGGGGGTCGATGAACTTGCAGTGGGGCTGTGCATAAGCAAGGCGAAGACTATGCCCGGCCATGCGACCAGTGTCTGTGAGTCCAATCACAGCTACAACGCTGGTGGCGTCAGGCGCTGCGTTTCTCCACGGCATGTGTCGCCAGATCGATGAACTTGAACTGCATCTTGCCGAGGTCCACCAGGTCGCCGTTGCGCAAGAGATGCCGGGTGATGCGGGACGCATTCACCAACACGCCGTTCTTGCTGTCGAGGTCCTCGATGTAGGTATCGCCGTGCTCCGTACATAACCTGGCGTGATGCCGGCTTATGTATTGCCGGCGAATCTGGATGTCGCTGTCGGCCGAGCGGCCGATGACCATGGTGGCTTTGAAAAGCGGATACTTCACTGCGCGCTCGCTGCCGACCGAGACCATTACGCGCGTGATCCCGCCATAGCTGTCTTGGCCGTCATCCCGTGCATCGAGAGTACGCGACATCATGCTGTCGAGTTGCATGATGCGGGCCTCCAGCTCGCCGATTCGGTCCAGGCCCTGACCCACCTGTTCGAGGCTTTCCACCTTACGCTGCAGCTCGACTTCAAGGTCGCTGATCATGGCCTGTTGTCGGGCGAATTCCGACTCGGTCGCGACGTGTTGTGCCTGCAATTCCGTCACCCGTGCGTCGAGCCGGGTGATCTCTTCATCACGCGCCTTCAGTTCTTTACCCAGGCTCCGGCGGTCGTCTCGCAGTTCCTTGAGTTCCTCGTCAGCGGCCATCAGTGCAGCAGCGAGCTCTGCCGCGGACGCATCGACATCTGCCATCCGTCGGTCCTCTGCCGACAGGCTTTCGTGGGCGGTCGCGAGTTCATTTTCCAGTGTTTCCAGCTGGCCCGTCAGCGCGGCTGTGCGGGCGCGTTCTTCGCTGATGAATTCTTCCTGTGCGACTGCGTGCGTTTCCGCCTCGTCCAGATTGTGCCGGGCGATCTTCAGCTCCCCGGCCATGGTCTGCAGCTGCTGCTGCAGATCTTCGATCTGTGCCGCTTTCTGGTCGACGGTTGCTGCGAGTGAGTCGCCGTCGGTGCGAGTCGCATTCAAGGTTTCGCTCAAGGTCGACAGCTGGGTGTCCCTGGCGTCGAGTTCGCCAAGCAGCGCCTGGTTTTCGTGGCTGACCGCCTCGGCCTGCCGCTGAGAATCCAGTAGTCGTTGCTCCAGGATTCGCACCTGGGCCGTCATGCGGCGTGCTTCGCCGTCCTGCCTGAGCAGTTGCTGCTCTTTGGCCCGGGCCGCCTGCTCGAGAGTCGCGAGCAGGCGGGTCTGGCGTTCGCAGGTGGCCTGAACGGCTTGCCAGCGCGCGCGCCTGCCTTCGAGGTGGTTCTCAAGATCCTGAATGCGCGTCCTGCACTCTAGCAGCGCTTGTTCCCTGGCCACGACCTGGGCGGCGCTGGCTGCAACGGCGGCCTCCTGGACCTGGCGTTCCGTCTGCTCGGCGGTGAGAGCTTCAATGTCGGCGCGGCTCTGGTCGAGCTCCTCGCGCAGGCTGCCGAGTTTCTGGTTGCGTGCCTGCAGTTCGTGTTGCTGCGCTTCGATCTGTTGCAGCTGCTCCGCCTGCAAGGCACGCATGGATTCGCCGGCGCGCTCGAGTTCCACTCGGGCGCGATTAGCCGCCTGCAGCTCCTCGTCGAGGGCTTCGAGGGCCATGGACCGGGCGCGCAGCGACTCCTCCAGTTTGGCCGCGTGGATGTCGCGTTCTCGGAGTTCATCTTCGATGCTGTGCCAGCGCTGCTGCAGGTCCCTGAGGTCAGTTTCCAGCCGCTCCAGCAGTGGGTTTTCATCGACCGTGGTCCAGTCGCTCCTGGTCACGGCGATGTCCTCGAGGCGCAGCGCTGCGTGCTCGCCCGTGTCGTCGTCAGAATCACCAATCGTGCTGGCTTCCACCGACTCGATCCGGGCCAGCGCCGCCTCATTCAGGACCGGCAGCTCGTCCGTCGGATTATCGTCAAGGATATTACTAACTAAATCAAAAGGTTTTATTTTTTTCTTCATGCCCGTTCTTCTGCGGGTTCCGGTCTTTTTTTGCCCGTGCCAGCCCGTGTCCCAGTCCGGGGCGCGCCGCTAACTATGTCTATCGTAATACGCTTGCGGATCTGGTGCAGCGACGTTGCTCATCTTGCTGCCTGCCGCCGGAATTCCCGCAGCTTTTCTTCAGCGAGGCTGGGCAGCGCCCGGGTGCCGGCCAGCTCCGCAGCCACGGCGACTAACCGGTCGAGATCGACGGGTTCACGCTCAGCGGCCAGCGCAGCGGCGAGGGCTTCGATACCCACGGCGCCGTCCGTCGCGGCCGCAAGATCGTTATCCAGGTCGTGAAATAGCACCACCCCGCGCGCAGTCACCGCGCCTGCTGACTGGCTCGTCAGTAAGCCGTCGGTGGCAGCGCCGCGGCGGCGAAATCTGTCCACGGCGGCGATGAAACGCGCCGGCGATATCGAGCCCGAGCGCTCCAGGATCCAGAGAGTCAGGTATTCCGCCAGGCCCTCATCGATCCAGTCATGGTCACTGGCCGCTGGCACCGGCAGCACCGCGTGCACCGTTTCGTGGAGCAGCGTGCTCGTGCCATCCTCGCTCAGCAGCGGCAGGTCGGCATGCATGAAGAGTGATTGCGGCCCCGACAGGCCGCCACGCCACATCGGATCTGCCGCCGACACCACCAGCAGGCGCCCGGGCGACTGCGGAGCGATGTCGAGCAAGGTGGGCAAGGTCCAGCGCAACAGCGCCAGCATGCTGACCCGCTGCACGCCCTGCCCGATGGGCCCGGCAATCGTGACCTGGGTGCCATCGATACGATCGCGCCGGATGCTCAGTTTGCCGGTGGCCACCCATCCCGTGGGCCGGTCGAACTTGCGCTCAGGGTTGCTGACTCGCCAGCGACGCCCGTCCAGCTGCGGGTAGCGCGTGACGATTCTCCAGCCCGCGGGCGCCGCCATAGACAAGCGGCTGCGAGACCTCGCGCCGTCTGCCTGGCTGATGCCGGCAGGGGGGAAAAGGTCGTCCAGACGAAATATGGCCCACGTGTCTTCAACCCGGGCATCGTAGCCGCCGGAACCCCGCCGATGCTTGAGGGTGGCGCGATAGTCCAGGCGCCCGCCGTCCGCCGGCACGTCCCAGATAAGCTGGTCACCGCGGCGGCGGAACTCGCCGTCGCCAGAAAATCGTCCGTAACGTTCAGCCGGCGCGCGAAGGCGCAGCTGCTGCAGCAGCCCAGCGTCCTGGTCGACCCGGATGAAGGCTTCAGCTTCCGGGCGGCCGGGCTTGATGACGGCGCCAAAAGTGACCGGGTATTGGTGACTGTCGGCCACGACGAACGCAGGCCAGAGCAGGTACCAGCACAAGTAGTGCAGTAACGCGGCGGGTCGCACGGGCGCTAAGCGCTGCGGCTCAGATGGGCTCTTCGCTGACGATGAAGCTCCGCAGCTCCTTGGCCAGGCCTTTGCAGGCGGCGTTCTGGGTGCGGGCGATCAACGGCACCGGCACGACCACTGCGGGAATCATGGATGTGCCGCGCACCGCTGCGCTCACCGCGCCGGCGGACTTGCCGTCTTCGATATCCCAAACGGAGGCCTCGTAGCTGGAATCGTTCTCCCACCATGCCAGGCCGTAACAACCGCCGCCACCTGGACCGACGGCGCATGACAGGCTGCCGCCGCCGTTGGTTCTTTCGGTGTTGCCGTTGATCCAGACGATGTAGCGCACACCGCTTTCACGAATGCGCGCGGCAACACCGGGTTTCTCCATCAGGGTCGGCAGTGCATTAGGCCCCTGCGGCATCGTGCGCGGTTCGAACCACGGAAACAGGTCGTCCTGGAAGACCTCGTCTGGGTAGACGCTCAAGCCGGCACTGCCTTTCTGAACTTCCTTCGTGACGCAGTCGACGAAGCCGTCTTCCGTCTGGTTGCCCGAGTGATAGCTGGATTCGATGATCACAATGAATTCACCATCGGCGATGCCGGTCGCGGCATCTTTCGAGCCTTCGACCCGAGTGGTCATGCAGCCACCGAGCAATACACCTGACAGAATGACGGCACCGGTGCTCAACCAGCGTCCGCCGGCGGCATATTCAAGATTCACCGTTTAACTCCTCACCGGCCGGTTCCGGCATGTCCTCATTGGCGCGGCCGACTTCCGGCACCGGCTCGCCAGGATCTTCGTCGCCGGGGATACCGGCGGAATCTGCCGCGGCCTCGGCTGGCGCTGTTTCGCCGAGGACAGCCCGCCGGAACGCCGTATCCCGATCCAGCGCATCGATGATAATGGTTGCCGCGTCGCGCATTGCCAGCACCGTCGCCTGTTGCATCGTGGTATTGCCCTTGAAGCGGCGGGAATCCACCTCGCCGTAGCCCTTGACCGGCCAGCTCGTGCGCAGTTCGCCGTCCGGTGCATACACATTAACAGTGTAGCTAATCCAGACCCCGTACTGATCGGACCGGGAATGCCGGGGCAGGGAGAATTCAAAGGCCTTGATGTTGGGCTGCAGAATCGCCTGGGCCTCATTCGCAGCCGGCGTATCCGCCGGGACCGCCGCAGTAAAGACCTCGCTGAACACGCTCTCGAACAACAGCTTGTTCGCCGGGCCGAGGCTGAAGGTCCAGTCCATGCCGTCGGCGGGGAGGTCCTCCGAGTACGTGTATTGGGTTAGCTCGTCGGTGTAACGCACCCCTACCGTCACCGGCAGGGGATCCACCAGCGGTTCCGGGAACGTGGTCTGCACCTGCACGCTCTGGGAACAGCCGGCGCTGGCCAAACTCAGTAAGCAAATCAGCAGCCTGGGGACTCGTGGAGGCATTCCGTCTAAACTGGCGTTACCGCTTATCGAGGTATGTTTGGCGTCGTGTTGCCCGCGGTTTCCGCACCCGGTCGTGGTTCGGAGGGAACCCGCCCGGGGCGGCGCGTCAGATGACTGTACAGCGGCCGTTGCGGCGCCCGCAAGGCCGACGGAGAGCTTATGGAAAGCCCGGAATCATTCTGGACGCGCTGCTGCAAAGCATTGGGGCCGGAGGCCCGGCGCCGGGGCTACACCGCGCGCCGCATCGGCAATACGCCCGAGCTCGTGGACCAGGTGCTGGAACTGATCATTTCGGGCCAGAAGCGGGGCACTTTCTCACTGCCGGAAGGGCTCGCACGGGCCGGCACGACGCCCGCCCCGGGCGATTACGTGGTCCTGACCCGCTACGACGGCGAGGCGGGCTGCCTTATCCTGATGGAGGCCTGTGAGACCATGCGCTTCGATCAGGTCGGCCCAGGCGAGCTTGAAATCGAGGGGCCGGACGCCCGGGATCCGGCCGTCTGGCGCGACATACACGAACAGTACTGGACGCCGATGCTGGCGGCCTGGGGGCAGGCCTTTACCCCGAGTCAGCCGGTGCTGGTGCAGCGTTTTCAGTTGCTGGAAACGGCGCGCTGGCAGGGGCGGCGCTGAGGACGGGCGCCACCCGCGGGGGTCAGCGGAAATACACCGTCGCCGTGCCTACGTGCGGCTCGCGTTCTGCGCAGTCGCGCAATTCCGCCGCCAGCTGGCGCGCGTGCACCACGTCTTTGGCCAGGTCCAGCGGCAAGACGATTTCTACGTCCACCCGGCCGGCAAGGTAGTGAAAGTGGACTTTCTCAATCGACTTCGCGGCTTCCAGCGCCTGCCACCGCTCGGTCAGGGTATCCAGGAGTTGTTCGCGGCCGGCAGGTCGGAACTGGGACGCTCGGTCGCGTCATCTTCCGGGTCGATGTGCACCAGCACGTCACCAATGTCCTGGCTGACGGCTTTCAGGCTCGACCGCACCTCGTCAGAAATTCTGTGACCCTCCGACACGGTCAGGTCCGGCGCCACCAGCACGTGGGCTTCCACCAGGATGTCCTGGCCCATTCGCCGCGTGCGCAGCATGTGATGGTCCCTGACGCCCGGGATGGCCTCGATGGTTTTGCGCATTGTATTAAGGGTGTCCGGATCGACCCCGGTATCCACCAGTTCCCGCAGGCTGGCCCAGCCCAGATCCCAGCCGATCTTGCCGATCATCAGCGCCACGCCGATAGCACCTGCGGCGTCGAGGTAATTGATCCCGGCCATCGTGCCGACAATGCCGACCAGGACGATCACCGATGAAATAGCGTCGGAGCGGTGATGCCAGGCATTGCCGCGCAGCATGTCCGAGCGCACCCGGTCGGCAACGCGCACGGTGTAGTGATAGAGCCATTCCTTGGACAGGATCGAGACGATGGTAACGGCCAGCGCCAGGTAGCCCGGCACCAGCAACAATTCGGGATTGCGGATCCGGTCGACGGCGTCGACCGTGATCCCAATGGCCACCGTCAGCAGCAGCAGGCCCAGGCCGATGGTGGCCACCGTCTCGAACCGTGCGTGGCCGTAGGGATGTTCGGTATCGGCCCCCTGGCTATTGAACTTGGCCGCGATCAGCACCATCGCATCGCTGGCCAGGTCGGACAGGGAGTGTATGCCGTCGGCCACCAGTGCCTGGGATTGGCCGATCACGCCAAATAGCACCTTGGCCGCCGCCAGGACCAGGTTGATGACAGCGCCGACCACCGTCACCCGGCGTTTTTCGAGATAGGCGCTGTGATTGTCGGACATTGAGGCGGTGGTCATCGGAACTCGGGCATCGTCTCCTGGGGTCGGCGAATTCTAGACCACTCCGGGGCCGCAACCCCCGGCCAATTGCCAACCCGGTCACATAGGGCGGTCGCCGTATTTCGTAAAGTGACCCAGTTTGTGTGTACTTAATTAATGGGATCGGTGGGCCGGCTGCGGGCCGGCCACCGTGGGCCTATGCGAGCGGAACAACAACGGATCGAGGCCTGGCTGAATCTCCAGTGCAGCATGCTGAATGGTGCGTTGCGGGCGGTCGTGCTGTGGGCGGATCCCGAGGCGTCTTTTCGGGTGGCGGGCCAGTGGCCTGCCGACACTCCGCCCACGCCGTCACTGTCGAACGTGGCGGCAGCCGCGGCGCGCAAACCCGCCTGCACGGTCGATCGCCTGCCGGCGGACCAACGGCAGGCCGATCGGGATGGCGACATCGTGACCTGCCCGCTGCTCGTGGCCGACCACCAGATGGGGGTAGTGGCCGTCGAACTGCCCGCCGGCGGTGACGCGCATCGGCAGGCCGCAGCGAAGGCATTGCGCTGGGGGGCAGCCTGGCTCGACCTGCTGGTGCGGCAGCCGTCAGGCGGAGATCATCAGCTGGTCGATGTGATCGACCTGGTGGCCACCAGCCTGGAGCACGGCAACTTTCACGAGTCGGCCTCGGCTGTCGTCGCGGAGCTGGCCCGACGGCTCGAGTGCGAACGTGTCAGCCTTGGCTTTGTCCGGCGCCAGAGCAACCGCGTGCTGGCCGTCTCGCGCAGCGCATCGGCAGACAACCGCATGGCATTGCTGCGCGCCATTGGCGCGGCGATGGACGAGGCGGTGGACCAGGACGTCACGCTGGTATTTCCCAATACCGGTCAGCGCAACGCGCACGTGTTGGAAGCCCACGCCGATTTGTCGGGGACTTACGGTTCAGGCTCCCTGTGCACGGTACCCATCAGTCATGACGGACAACTGATCGGGGCGATGAGCTTCGAACATCGCGACGCCGCGCGCTTCGACGCCGCAACCGTGGCGTTGTGCGAAGCCGTGGTGGCCCTGGTCGGCCCGATCCTGGCGGGCAAACGCAAGGAGGAACGCTGGGCCGGGTCCCGGCTTCTGGACAGTTGCCGCAGCCAGCTGGCCAAGCTCACCGGCCCGCGGCACGTGCGCTTCAAGCTCGGCACGGCCATGACCGTGGCCGTCGTGCTCTTTCTGGCTTTCGCCAAAGGCGAATATCGCGTGTCTGCCGACGCGACCCTGGAAGGCATGGTCCAGCGCGTCGTCACCGCACCGTTTGACGGTTACGTGCGCGAGGCGGCGGTACGCCCCGGCGACCTCGTGACGGCAGATCAGGTGCTGGCCAGGCTGGAAGATCGCGACCTGAAACTGGAACAGATGAAGTGGTCCAGCGAAACCGCCAAGCTGCAAAAGGAATATCGCGAAGCCATGGCCGCCCACGAAAATGCCCGGGTGCGCATTCTGCAGGCGCAGCTCGAGCAGGCCGCAGCACAACTCGAGCTCGTGGAAGAGCAGCTGTCGCGCACGCAGGTCGCCGCGCCGTTAGACGGCATGATTGTGAAGGGTGATCTGTCCCAGTCCCTGGGCGCGCCGGTGGAACGTGGCGACGTGCTCTTCGAGGTGGCCCCACTGGACGACTACCGGGTGATGCTGGCAGTCAATGAATCGGAAGTGGGCCGGCTGGCCCCCGGCCTCGCCGGCCAGCTGAAGCTGGCCGGCCTGCCCGACGATCCGTTATCCATCGTGGTACAGCGGATCACACCCATCTCCACGGTGGAAGATGGCCGGAATTTTTTCGCCGTGCAGGCCAGGTTGCTGAGTGACGATACGCACGTGCTCCGGCCCGGCATGCAGGGTGTCGGCAAAATCTATATAGGCGAGCGCAAGCTGGTCTGGATCTGGACCCACGACATGGTTGAGTGGGTGCGCATGTGGGCCTGGACCCGCGGCGTGGCATAGCAGGCCATGGGTAGTCAGCTCTACAGCCCCCACTGGTATCGCGTTGCCGGCCTGACGCCGGCCCTGCGGGCCCACACCAAAGTGCACCGGCACGTATACCGGGGTGAACCGTGGTTCGTGGTGCAGGACCTGGCGGCGGGCCGGGTGCACCGGTTTACGCCCGCCGCGTATCGCATTATTGCGATGCTGGATGGCCAGCGGTCCATGAACGATATCTGGCAAACGGTGGACGATGAATTAGGCGACGAAGCACCGACCCAGGACGAGGTCGTGCAGCTGCTGGCAAAGCTGCACTCTGCCGACCTGCTGCGGGTGGAAACACCGGCCGACACGAAAGATCTTTTCAAACGCTCCGATCAGCGCAGAAAGCAGGGCATTAAACAGCGCTTTGCCAACCCGATGGCCATGCGCTGGCCGCTGATTGACCCCGATCGCTGGCTGACCCGGCTGCTGCCGCTGGTGCGGCCGGTATTTTCGACAATGGGCCTGGCTGTCTGGGCCAGCGTGGTTGCGGCTGCGCTCGTGCTGGCCGCGATGCACTGGTCGGAACTCACCGAGAATGTTTCCGATCGCGTGCTGTCCGGGCAGAACCTGTTCCTGATCTGGCTCGTGTATCCCGTCATCAAGCTGTTGCACGAGCTCGGCCACGGGCTGGTCGTTAAGCGCTGGCGCGGTGAAGTGCACGAGATGGGCATCATGCTGCTGGTGTTGGCGCCGGTGCCATACGTGGATGCATCCGCCGCAGCCGCATTCAAAGACAAGCGCAAGCGAATGCTGGTGGGCGCGGCCGGCATCATGGTTGAGATGTTTGTGGCGGCGCTGGCGATGTTTATCTGGGTAGCGGCAGAGCCGGGCCTGGTGCGATCCATCGCGTTCAACGTGATGCTGATCGGTGGTGTCTCCACCGTCGTATTCAACGGCAATCCGCTGCTGCGTTTCGACGCGTATTACGTGCTGTCTGATCTCCTGGACAGCCCGAACCTGGCGGCACGCGCCAACAAGTATGTCGGCTACGTATTGCAACGCTACGTCTTTGGGCTGGAAGACTGTGAATCGCCGGCCCGCGATGCGGGAGAACGGCCGTGGCTGGGCGGCTATGCAGTGCTGTCATTCCTGTACCGCATGGTGGTGCTGTTCAGCATTGTCATGTTCATCAGCGGCAAATTTTTCGTCTTCGGGATCTTGCTGGCCATCTGGGCCATCACGATGCAGATTGTCTGGCCGCTGTTGAAACACGGGGCCTTCCTGCTGGCCGACCCGAAGCTGAACCGTCAGCGGCCGCGGGCCCTTGCGACGGTGGGCGGCACAGGTCTGCTCGCAATCGCTGCATTCCTGTGGGTGCCGGTGCCGTTGTCCACCTATGCCCAGGGGGTGGTGTGGGCGCCGGATCAATCAGAGCTGCGTGCCAGTGCCGACGGCATCGTCACCGAGTTGCTGACCCTGCCGGAAGATTCGGTGGCAGCCGGTACGCCGATCCTCGCGTTGCAGGATCCGTTGCTGAGTTATCGCGTACGGATACTCGAGGCGGACCTGCACGAGGCCGAGGCGCGTTACTACGCACTGCGCACCACGGAGCCGGTGCAGGCGGCCATTATTGCCGATGAAGTGGGCACCATTCGTGAAGACCTGTCGCTGGCCCAGGCGCGGCTCGAGGATCTGACCGTGCGCAGCCGGACCGCCGGCAAGGTGTTGCTCGAACAACCGAGCGACCTGGTGAATCGTTACGTGCGCAACGGTGATCTCCTCGGCTATGTCACGGATCTGTCCAACGGCCGGGTGCGGGTTGCCGTCACCCAGGACAATGTGGGCCTGATTCGCGAACGCACCAACTCCGTCTGGGTGCGCCTGGCCGAAGCATCGAACCAGGCCGTAAAAGCCAACGTCAGCCGCGCGGTGCCGGCAGCCATGGATCGATTGCCCAGCCCGGCGCTGGGCACGGCCGGCGGCGGCCCGGTGCCGGTGGATCCGGCCGACAGTGAAGGCGTGCGCACGCTGGACAGTGTGTTTCATATTGAACTTGAACTACCGACGTCGGTGGCACGCATCGGCGGGCGCGTGCACGTGCGCTTCGATCATGGCGCCGAACCGCTGGCGCGGCAGACTTACCGCCGGCTGCGGCAGCTATTCCTGAGGCAGTTCGATGCCTAAGGCGGCCATGCGTCCCGGCAGCACGCTGGGTTCTTACCCGGAGCAGCCATCCGAGCCCCCGCTGGGCCTCGACGAACTGGCGCACCGCACGGTGGTGCGTGCCAGTCACCGGTTCAAGACCAGCCGCATTTATCGTCGGCGGTTTCTTGGCCAGGTGAATGCAAGCGGCGACGAGCTGCGCGATTTAGGCGGCCGCGACCTGAGCCGGCGGGCGCTGGAGCTGCGCCAGGCTTTCCTGCGTCGCGGCCTGGTGGACGAACTCGTGATACCCACGTTCGCGCTGGTGCGGGAAATGGCCGGCCGGGTGCTGAAAATGCGCCATTACGACAGCCAGGTGCTCGGCGGCTGGGTGATGCTGAACGGCATGCTGGCCGAAATGGAAACGGGCGAGGGCAAGACCCTGACCGCCACGCTGCCGGCCTGCACCGCGGCCATGGCTGGTATCCCGGTGCACGTGATTACTGTGAACGACTACCTGGCCCAGCGCGATGCCGAGCTCATGGCCCCGCTGTACAAGCTGCTGGGGCTCACGGTGGGGTCTATTACAGAAGAGGTCACGGATCAGGAGGCCCGCCGGGCGGCCTATGCCTGTGATGTGACTTATTGCACGAACAAGCAACTGGCCTTCGACTACCTTAGGGACCGGGTGCAGATGGGACACCGGGTCTCGGGCCTGCGGCGCATGGTAGATGGGCTGCAGACCGGCGGGGGCGCGTCGCCCCTGCTGTTGCGCGGACTGTGTTTTGCGATTGTGGATGAAGCCGACAGCGTGCTGATCGACGAGGCGCGCACGCCGCTGATTCTGTCCCGCCAGGTAGAGGGGCAGTTCGGCGAGGACACGTACCGGCAAGCCCTGGGGCTGGCCGCCAAATTGACGGCAGGCGATGACTATTTGGTCGACGAGCGGAGTCGCAGTGTGGTGATCAGCGAAGCCGGCAAGGCTCGCCTGGATGAACTCGCGGCGCAGATGCCGGAGTTCTGGCACCGGGCCCGTCGCCGGGACCAGTTGGCCGAACAGGCGCTTTGCGCCGAGCACCTGTACGTGCGCGACCAGGACTACCTGGTGCGTGACGGCAAGGTGCAGATTGTCGACAGCAACACCGGGCGCGTGATGGCGGACCGGTCATGGGAGATGGGGCTGCACCAGATGGTGGAAGCCAAAGAAGACTGTGAGATCACGCCCGGCCGGGAAAGCCTGGCGAAGATTACCTATCAAAGGTTCTTTCGCCGCTACCTGCGCCTGGGTGCTATGAGCGGCACCGCCACTGAAGTGGCCGGTGAACTCTGGTCGACCTACGGACTGCGCGTGGTGAAAGTACCGAGCCACAAGCCCATGCGCCGGCTGGCAGGCCCAAGCCTCGTGTGCATGAGCGCCGACCAAAAGTGGGCCAAAGTCGTCGCCCGTGCGACAGAGCTGCACCAGCAGCAACGTCCGCTGCTGATCGGGACGCGCTCCGTGGCCGCTTCTGAACACCTCAGCCGCTTGTTGACGACGGCGGGCCTGGAGCACCAGGTGCTGAACGCGCGTAACGACGCCGAAGAAGCAGACATCGTGGCCAGGGCCGGTGAGGCGGGCCGCATCACGGTGGCCACCAACATGGCCGGCCGCGGCACCGATATCAGCCTCGGCGCGGGCATACCGGAACTGGGCGGCCTGCACGTGATTGCGACGGAGCGGAACGAAGCCGGGCGC
>Ga0265303_10001176_pt1 | contig 15869 bp, 14 predicted proteins | sample Helome_2_FD_192494 | JGI IMG/M metagenome (GOLD analysis project Ga0265303, IMG submission 192494) | Marine sediment microbial communities from subtidal zone of North Sea - Hel_20160317 (Illumina Assembly) | ecosystem: Environmental > Aquatic > Marine > Subtidal zone > Sediment ... | reverse complement strand
GGAACTGGTTGACGCTGTTGCGATCGGAGTCGCCCGCGAAAGACCAGAGTTGCCTGCCCAGCACACCCAGGGTCCAGGGCTTGGGCTGGGTAAGCACCACGGCCGTGGGCCCCGCGCTCCATTTGCCGGATCCCGTCGCGTCCTGGGTGGCCGTCTTGAGGGTCACGGAGGGTCCGACACCCCAGATCCATTTCCCGGGTTCAGCAGGCGACAGGAACACCGAGTAGTTGATATCGCCAAGGCCCCACGTGCTCCCCTCCTGTTCCAGGTCGGGGTTGGGCAAGTTGGGCATCCCGCCGACGGGCCCCGGCACCCGGATGACGGGAACGATGGCGCGGTTGATCAGATTCCAGTCACCGACCGTAACCGGAATCACGGGCTGGAGGTTCATGGAATAGGCCGTGCCGTTCGGCGCACCGAAATCAAAGGTATTCTTGAAGGGCACGCTGATGAGGCTGCCGACGGGGTTCTGCACTTTGGCGCGGAGGTCGCCGCCCCCCTGCTCTTGGGCGCTCACCCCTGTCGCGGTCAAGGCTGCCGCGGCGCAGAAGACCAAAACCCACGTCTTGGTTCGGTGCATGGTCGGCTTCATGGTCAGTTTCACTCCAGGGGTGTGACTGGCTGCGAACGCAAGACCTCTCGCGATTTGTGCGTTGCGCAGCAGGGCGCGGAACAGCAGGGTCATCTATGTCACCGCCCAATCGGGTTTGTTCATCGCAAAGCCCGCGATAATGCGACGGTATATCTCCGGTGTCTATTGGACCAAAGTCTTACATATGGCCATCAGACGGACCCGACGGGCACATGCCCGCGGGTCTTCACGACCCTCCCGGGTCGCTTGCAGGCTGCGCCGCTTCCACCGCCCTGTCGATGGCGTCCAGCAAGGCCTGGTCGTCCACCGGCTTTCGGAAAAAGGCCGCCGCACCGGCCCGTCTCGCCGCGGCGAGGTTCTCCTCCGTCTCGTAGGCGGTGACGAATATCACCGGGAGCCTCCAGCCCTGCTGGGCAAGCAGCGCGGGCAGGTCCAGACCGCTCGTTCCCGGCATACGGACATCGCTAACCACGCAGGCGCGCGAGGCGAAGCGGGAGAAGTTCATCAGCTCCCGCACCGTCGCGAAGACCTCTGCACGCATGCCGGCCGAGCGCACAAGCCGTGCGAGCGCCAGGCGCACCGAGGGATCGTCGTCGACGATGTAGACGGTGGGGGGTGGTTGCGCCATTGGGGGTCATCGCACCGCGGCTGGGAGCTTGACTCTAACGCGCCGGGAGGGCTCCTGGGTATTGGACTTTGGTCTTACGGTCAGGGCATTGACGCCGGGGCAATGTCGGCCTGCGTGCATAGACGCACCAGCTCAGCCACCGAGCCCGCCTCCAGCTTGGTCATGAGGCGGCCCCGATGCACCTTGACAGTCTTTTCACTGATGCCCAGGTGGGCGGCGATCTGCCGATTCGGGGCACCGGTGACCACGCAACGCAGTACCTCCAGCTCGCGCGCTGTCAGGGTATCGATACGCGCTTGTACCACAGCCCGTTCGCTCTGCGCCTGCTGCGCCCGAGCATGCCGGGACAAAGCCTCCCGGATGGCGGCCAGCAAGGCCTCTTCGTCCACGGGCTTGGTCAGAAAGTCCACGGCGCCGTGTTTCATGGCCTGCACGCTGGAGTGGACATCACCGTGCCCGCTGAGAAAGACGATGGGCAGGGCAGGCGCGGCTTCGACCAGCCTGGCCTGCAGGTCGAGCCCGGTCAGGCCGGGCATGCGCAGGTCCAGAACAATACAGCCCAAGCCCTGGTAGGCGGTGTGCGCCAGGTAGTCGTCCGCCGACGCGAAGGTCTCGACTCTAAGCCCGTTCGCACGCAGCACCCGGGCCAGTCCCCGGCGGACCGAATCATCATCGTCGACCACAAAGATGGTTGCTACGGTATCAGGCACAGGCCGTATTCCGTGTTGCCGCTGGCAGGGCAAAGCTGAACGTGGCACCGCCGGCGTTGCGATTCTCGGCCCAGATCCTACCGCCATGGGCTTCGATGATGCGCCGGGCGACCGCCAGCCCCATGCCCAGGCCCTGCGCCTTGGTGGTGAAGAAGGCCTCGAACATGCGTGGCAGGTCCTCCTCCGCGATGCCGCAGCCGCTGTCGGTCACGCTCACCACCACGTCCGCCCCGTCGGCATGCGTCAGCACGGCAATGTTCCGCTCCGCAGGTGCCTTGTCGCGCACGGCATGCAGGGCGTTGCGCAGCAGGTTCCTGATGACGAGCTGGATTTCCAGCCGCCCGGCTTCGACCAGGGGCAGCTCCGGCGCGTGGTCGACGTGTAACGCGACCTGGAGGGCATCGAACTCTCCGCGCAAGAGCTCGCTGGCATCCTGGATGGCCTGTTCAACCTGGAAACGCTCGCGCGCGGTCGCCCCCTGGCCGAACAAGGCGCGGAGCCGGAGGATCACCTCGGCCGCGCGTTTGTCATCGCGGATGATGTCATCCAGGATATCGCCCAGCTCGGCCCGTTCCGAGGGGGCCCCGTCCATGTACCGCCGCGCCGCCTGGGCATTGCTCAGAATCGCCGCCAGCGGCTGGTTCAGCTCATGTGCCAGCGCAGAGCTCAGCTCACCGAGCGTGCTCGTGCGGGTCAGACTGTCCATCTCGCGTTGCGCACGCTGCAGCTCGCCTTTAACGCGCAGCCGTTCCGTGATGTCCTCGGCGATACCCACGAATCCGCTCGGCTCACCCTCCGCCGAGAGCAGACGCACGGCTGACCAGCGCAGCTTGCGCAGCTCGCCCGCGGCGGTCTGTAGCGTCCACTCCGCATGGGGTCGCGGGCCGTGCGCAGCGGCGTCGTCCAGGCGGCGCTCGAACTCCGCCGCCTCCTGCGGCGCGACCAGTGCGCTGGCGGGACGCCCGAGCAGCTCCTCGGCCGCGTAGCCGCTCAGGCGCAGCAGATACGGGTTGACATAGCTGATTCGTCTGTGGGCGTCGATGCCGGCCACGGCGAGCTGTACACGCTCCAGGAACGAACGCCAGCGCTGCTCGCTGACCGCCACCTGCCGCGCCGCCTTCGCCACGCCTACGGCATCGGAGACCAGCTCGTAACTCATCGCCAGCATGATTGCGAGATAGGCGAAGCTGACCATGTACGGTGTAGCCACCAGCCCATTATCCACCAGCATGGCGTGAGCGCCACCGAGCATCAGAAACACCACGATGCTGCCGCCCACCAAAACGCTCCGGCGCTTCGCGCCCCGGCGCCAGGCCTGCCGCGATGCGTCGACCACGTAGAGCAGGATCAACACAACGGCGATGTTGGCGACCAGTACCCACGGACCGGCTTCGCCGCGGGCGACGGTGAACGCCTCGCCCCAGAACGTTGTGTGCTGCTGCAGGCTGTCGATGCGTGCGTACACCACACTCGTCGGCGACAGAAAGTTGGGTACCATCTGCACGCTCCACAGGGCAGTGACCAGGAGCGCCAACCAGCGCCGCGCGCTCCCCAGACGCACGTACACCAGCCAGACCAGGGATACCACCAGGGTGTAGACGGACAGAACGTTCCATTGCAGCAACCGGCCGTACGCCGCCGCCGACGTCGCCTGCATCAGACCCAGCTCGGTGAAGGCGCTCGCGGCGGCACTCAGGCCCATAATGGCCGACAGCAGATAGACGATGGTGTGGCGGTCCTTGAACCACAACGACAGCTGCATGCCTGCGAGCAAGGCATTGACCGCGGCACACATGGACCAGGCAATGGTGAGCCAGTTCATCGCCGTCGAGCCGTCGACGTTATGCATGTGAGCAGGCGCTTCCTGTCAGATCATCTGCGTTTGGCCATCAACTCCTTGGAGCCGATACCCCAATGGCTGAGGACGGCGGTAAACTCACCAAGCGAGACATCCAGCACCTCCACCTGCGTCATGGGTACCACCTTTATCGAACCTGCCATCGGAGTAGGCACACGAGGTAACATCACGACGGCGAAGCCGTCACCGAGGTCTTCCATCAGGTAGGCGAGGTCGCGCTGTTCGTTCGGGCCGCGAATCAGGGCGGGTTTGAATCCGCCACCCTCCTCCATGGCCGCGAACCGCGATGTCAGGCTCTTGACTGCCTTGTAGAGCGGGAGGCGTCCGAAGGTCTTGCTTTCCACCCAGGCGCCAAACTGCCGGGCGATTGCCAGACGCGTCGCCAGCCCGAGCAGAAAAGAGGCGAGCACGATCAGGATGATCGCTACGACAACGGGCTCCTGTACATCCGCGAAGGTGTCCTCGGGAAACAGATCGGCGATGGGCGTGGCGAGACCCACAACGGCCTCCAGGATCTCGCCCAGCAGAAGGCCAAAGAGCAGCAGGGGAAAGAGAATGAAGAAGCCGCCGAACGCCGTGCTCTTCAGGAACTCCAGGAGTGTTTTCATAGGCTGGGATCCTCGCAACGGCGAAGCCGGCAGTCAGACCAGGACTCGGTGTTTCGCGATTGCCGATAATTATCGGGTATGGATTCTATGATGAGGCGTAACCCGCCCGACCCGCCCATTGCGCGAGAATCTACCAGAGCAATGGCCGTGGTGGGGACGCTTCCTCGGCTGAGGCTGAATCGCTGAAGCCCAGCGCGCTTCCCGCTGACAGCTCGCCCGGAGGATGCGGGCCTCTCTTGTCGACAATGGCGGCTATCTGCTGCCGAACAGACGTTCAACATTCAGGGTGTGACTTACTAAGCCGGGTCGGATCCGGTCATTCGACATCTGACGCTGTCTGCCAGAGCACGTCTAAGTCATTGCGCGTTAGGCGGCGGCTTTGACAACCTCGTCCGCTGGACGGGCCAGGTTACCCCGCCCCCATGGCTGAGGGCAAGAATCGAAGCTCGTTGAACATCGGCCGCGGAGCAGCGGGGCTTCGACCGCTTCGGACTTAAGGACAGGCTCTGGCGCAGCTGCCATCGGCTCAAAGACCGGTTTGGTCAACCGCCTCCTCCCATGCCGGGGGACCGCGCGGCGACAGCCGCGACGCGCGTGTCCTGTTGGCCAACCCCCTCCAAGCCTCCGGACCGGAGCTATACGCGTCCGGCTCACACCCGGACGGTAGCCGTTCCATGATGTCGCGGGTCCGCTCGGCGGGCTTTGTGGATCGAGATCAAGTATTAGAGCATGCGGATATAGTAAATTAGAGATACCTAATAGGTACTCTGCACTGTCCGGGCACTTCCCGGGAAAAGGAGTGAATCATGAAAGTCCTAAAGGTACTGGCGATGGTCTCCGGGCTTGTCCTGGCGGCAGGCATGCCGGTCCAGTCCGCGCAGGCGTTCTTCTTCGGCGGTGGTTTCAGCTTCGGCTTCGGTGGAGGTTGGGGCTGGGGTGGTGGCCCTTACTGGGGCGGTCCCTACGGGGGTGGCCCCTACTGGGGCGGTTACGGGGGTGGCCCTTACTGGGGTGGTCCCTACGGGGGATACCCGGCATGGGCGGGCTATGGAGGCTATCCCTTTGGGGTCTTCCCACACTACGGATATCCTCTCCTGGCTTACGCCCCGAGCGCCCTCCCGCAGGTCGTGCTGAGCACGCCGGCGACCCCGGAGAAGAAGTAGCCGGAACGCCTCGGCTCCGGGTCGATGGGTGAGCCAACCCCACCACTCGCATACCCTGCCGCGGCGGGGTATGCGTGCCGGTTTCTGGCGCCTCACGGTGCGTGACCGCGAGGTGCTCGTAATCACCGACGAGCGCGCCGACCGCATGCGCGTTATCGCAGACGTCGCAAAAGCCGAAGGGCTGGAGCCGGAACTGCTCTACCGTCTGATGCAGGCAAATTTCGACACCGCGCTTGATGCCCGTTACGCCATCGCCCGGGGCACGCTCTGGAGCGCCTACATCCATCCTCTCGGGGCCCTGGACTATCGTCAGTTCATATCCGGTGTCGCCCAGGTCGTCAACCTCGCTCAGACCTTCGGCAGCACGTTCTCGTCAGGCTCCCTGAGCTTTGGCGGCGGCGACAGCGGGGAACTCATCCAGGAACTGCTGAAGCAGCTGGACGCGATCTGATTGCGGCCACACGACGGACCTGGGCCGGCGGGTCGCCTCTCCGCGCGGGGGCTTCTTGCGTTCAACATGGGGGCAGTGCTGTCCTATCCTTTCCTGTGGACGGCGCAGGGTAGTGTGGGCTTCATGCAGCACATACACTGGGTTGTGTTGTTGCTGGTAACCGCGGGGTGCAGGCATGAATAGACCAGTTCATCGGGAAGCGACCCTGGCCGGGCTGCTCTCTGTTACGCTGACGGCGGGCGCGGGTCAGGTTGAGGTTCCCGGCGGCCCGTTTCAGATGGGCTGCTCAGTCGGCGACGAGGCCTGCGAGAAGGACGAAGGGGCGCCAGGTGGCGTAACGGTCCAGGTTCCCGCCTTCCGAATCGACACACACGAGGTCACCGTGGCCGACTATCGTCACTGTATCGAGGCGGGGCGCTGCACCCGACCGAAGGACAACGCCCGAAACATGTACTGCAACTACGGTGCGCCGGGCCGCGACCGGCACCCGGTGAATTGTGTGGACTGGCAGGAGGCCGTGGATTACTGCGGCTGGCAGGGCATGCGCCTGCCCACGGAGGCGGAGTGGGAGAAGGCGGCTCGGGCGGGCTCAACGAGCCGGTATCCCTGGGGCCAGGCGGTGAGCTGCAAGCACGCCATCCTGGACGACGGCATGACACGGGGTGCCGCTGGCGACGAGCTGGACGGCTGCGGTGAGGACCGCACCTGGCCGGTGGGCAGCCGTGCGGCGAACGCCTTCGGGCTGTACGACATGCACGGCAACGTGGGGGAGTGGTTGCACAACTGGTATGCCCCCGACGCCCTGTCTGCGATCTATGCCCAGGGAAACCTGCAGGGCCCGGACTCCGGTATGCGGCGGCTGGTGCGCGGCGGCTCCTGGGACGAGAATCGCTCGAATCTGCGCAGCTCCTATCGGAATGTGAAAGGGCCCGTAAGCGGTCGGGCCGTCTACGGATCCATCGGCTTTCGCTGCGCCGCGGAATGAGACGGGTGGTGGGCGTTCCGCCGGCCCCCTCGGTGAGAAGTCTAGCCCGCATTTCTCACCAGGCGGACCCTGACTTCAGAATCTGCCTCAGCAAACAACGCATTAGCTTCTTCCCGGCCCCCTGCCGAATTGACAGTCTGTCCTATTCGGTTTTTGGCCCACTCTGGCTTTGCAGCTTGGCCGATCCCCCTTGAGCCATAGCTGGCTAGCCCTAAGCGGGCGATCGACCAATCTGCTTTGCCAGAGCGACCCAAAATTCCAAATCCTGGTGAGAAATGCGGGCTAGCGCTCCCCAGACTTGCGGCGAAGGACCTCGCGCACACTGGAGACGCTTCTGGCCCAGGGACCGTGGCGGCGCAGGTCCGGGGGCAGGGCACGGATGGCCTTGATGGCCGCCTCCCGGGATGGGTAGACCCCCGAGACCACTACATACCAGTCCTGTTGCTGGTGAGTGGTCGGAAGCCAGTAGGCCTTTCCCTGGAGTCCGCTCCTGCGGATGAAGTCCACGGCCGCCTGATGGTCCCGGCTGCCGGTCAACTGCACGGTGTAATGCGTCCCGTCCTGCTTGAGTAGCCAGGCCTCGCCCGGTGAGCGAGGTGATTTGGCCTGCCGGGGCGGCGGGGCCTTGGCAGGCGCCGCTTCCGGAATCGGCGGGCGCTGTTCCGGCTTCTTGGCGAGGCTAGGCTCAGTCTGCGGTGGCAGAGCCGGGTCGGGCGGGGCCTTGTCCTCAGGACTGACCGGTGGTGTCACCGCCACCGCCTGCGGTGCGGGCTCCGGCTCGGGGGAAGGCTGCAGGGGCATAACGGTTGCCGCGGGGGGCGGTTCGTCTGGCTCCGGGATGGGTTCTGACACATGGGCGATGGCGGGCTCTGGGGCCGGCCCAGGCGACAGCGGCACCGGAAGGTCCTGGGGGACATGAGGTGGTCGGTCGGGGGCGAGAAGAAGCCACAACCCAAGGCCGGCCACCAGTATCAGGCCGGCGGCCTTGAATGCCATGTAACGGCGCCGTGGTGGCTCGGTTGATGCCGCTGCCGGGCGTGCCTCCCGGGCTGCCGAGGCCTGGTCGGACACCAGCCTGTCCGCGAGGACCTCTCTGGCCGCATGATTGATCAGGCCGGGCAGGCCACCGGCGTCTCTCTGCAAACGCCGTATCGTCTGGGGCGAGAACAGGCCTTCGGGACTCAGGCCGGCACGTTGCAGGCGGAACTGCACATAGCCGGCCACCTGTGCCTCCGAAAGAGGTGGGAGGTCCACGACATGGGCCATGGTCTGCACCCGGGAGCCCCCCACGGCGCCGTCGACCATGGCCGCGAGCTGGGGCTCCCCTAACAGGAGCGTGCGCAGACGGGTCCGGCTGCCGTTCGAGGTCAGCCGGATAATCCCCTTGAGGGTCTCCGGCGGGAGCAGGTGCGCCTCTTCGATGACCAGCACGGGCGTCTGGGCACGGTGGGCCCAGCGCTGCAGGTAGGCGTCCAGGTTCGTGGACCTACCGGTCTCCTGCCCTGCCCCGTCCATCATATCGAAGCCCGAGATGGCGCCGGCCGCGAGCCTCTCCGGGGTCATGTCGATGTCCGCCTCCACGACGCTCACGCGCCAAGGCCCGGCGGCGGAGCTTATCAGCCGGTTCAGGAGGGTCGTCTTGCCGCTGCCCGTCTTGCCGACGACCAGCAGGAGCAGATCGCTGTACTGCACGAGGTGATGCAGCAGGTTCAGGCGCTGGTCGATGTGGGGGGTGGAGAAGAACAGCGCCTCGTCCGCGGTATCGGCAAACGGGTCGGTGCTGAGCCCGGACTCCTCCAGGTAACCGGACAGGGACATGGTCATCTGATTACGGCGCTCAGGTTAGCTGCGTGGGATTGTATACCCGTTCGTACTCCATGATGGCGTAGCGGTCGGTCATTCCGGCGATGTAGTCGGCCACGGCCCGGGATCGTCCTGCATCACCGTGGGTTTCTTCCAGGTCCCGGGTGTGGGCCTGAAATTCGGGAGGCAGGGTCCGCGGATCCTCCGTAAAGGCCTGGAACAGGGCGCGGATGATGCGCTGGGCCTTGAGGGACATGCGATGGACCCGGTAGTGCCGATAGAGGTTGTTGCGCAGAAAACGCTTGAGCTCGCGATGCTGTTCGAGTATCCCCTCGCCGAAGCGGATCAGGGGGACAGGGGCCTCACGCACGGCGTCCACGTCCCGGGGACTGTAGGCCCGGATGGCGGACTGGCTCACCTCCACGAGGTCGACCACCTGCCGATTGATCATACGCCGGATGACTTCATGGATGGCGCGCCTCAGGGGGAGCCCGGGCCATTGCCGCAGGACCTCGTCGTGCTGCTCCCTGAACAGGCTGACCTCCCGCAGCTCGTCGATGCTGATTAGGCTCGCCCGGAGCCCGTCGTCCACGTCGTGGTTGTTGTAGGCGATCTCGTCGGCCAGGTTGGCCACCTGCGCCTCCAGGGAGGGCTGGCGGGCCTGGAGAAAGCGCTCCCCCAGCGCGCCGAGTTCCCGGGCCTTGCTCGGTGGGCAGTGTTTGAGTATTCCCTCCCGGGTTTCAAATGTCAGGTTCAGGCCCTGAAACGCGGCGTACTTCTCCTCCAGTGCGTCCACGACCCGCAGGGACTGCAGGTTGTGCTCGAAGCCGCCGTGGCCGGCCATACACTCGTTCAGCGCATCCTGCCCGGCGTGGCCGAAGGGCGTATGTCCCAGGTCATGGGCCAGCGCAATCCCCTCCGTCAGCTCCTCGTGCAGGTGCAGGATGCGGGCGATGGTGCGTCCGATCTGGGCCACCTCGATGGAATGGGTAAGCCGGGTACGGAACATGTCGCCCTCGTGGTTGACGAAGACCTGGGTCTTGTATTCGAGGCGCCGGAACGCCGCCGAATGCACGATCCGATCCCGGTCGCGCTGGTACTCGCCGCGGTAGACCGGGGAAGGCTCGGGGATGCCACGACCTCGGGAGGTTTCATCCTTCGCCGCATAGGGCGCGAGCCTGTCGTTGCTGGGTGCTGGGACCATGCCGCAGGTGATTCCTCAGGGGGTAGTGCCTCGGACCTGGGCCGGGCGGTGACCCATGGATGGCCCCAGGAGCTGACGGACGCCCATGGGACCTCAGAGGCCCCCGATCCGGGACACTGACTCGGCCTCTACGCAGTCCGCCAGGGTGGCCTCCAGCAGGGCCGAGTCGAACTCGTCGGTGACCACCGCACCGCCGATGGCGCTCAGCAGGACCAGCCTGATCCGGCCGTGCACCACCTTCTTGTCCACCGCCATCAGCGCCAGCATGCGCTTCGCCTCCAGCCCGGCGGGGAGTGCCGTGGGCAGGCCGGCCTGCCGGAGCAGGGACCGTATCCGCTCCGCGTCTGATTCGGCGATCCGGCCCTCTCGTGCCGACAGGTGGGCCGCCAGTGCCATGCCTGCTGCCACTGCCTCTCCGTGCAGCCACTGGCCGTAGCCCAGGCCCGTCTCGATGGCATGGCCGAAGGTATGGCCGAGGTTCAGCAGGGCACGCTGGCCCGATTCCAGCTCGTCCTCTGCGACCACCTCGGCCTTGTTCCGGCAGGAGCGTTCGATGGCGTAGGCCAGGGCCTGGGGGGCACGGGCCAGGAGCTCCGCGACATGGTCCTCCAGCCAGGTGAAGAACTCGGCGTCTCGGATGAGGCCGTATTTGATCACCTCGGCGATGCCGGCCCGCAGCTGGCGATCGTCCAGGGTACTCAGGGTCTCCGTGTCCGCCAGGACACCGCGCGGCTGATGGAAGGCACCGATCATGTTCTTGCCAAGAGGGTGGTTGACGCCGGTCTTGCCACCCACAGAGGAGTCCACCTGGGCGAGCAGGGTGGTCGGGATCTGAATGAAGGCCACCCCCCGCTGATAGCACGCTGCGGCGAAGCCCGCGATGTCGCCCACCACCCCTCCCCCGAGGGCGACCAGCGTGGTCTGCCTGTCGTGGCGGTGCTCAAGCAGACGATCGAAGACCGTGGTCAGGGTCTCCAGGGTCTTGTATTTCTCACCATCCGGCAGGACCACGGAATCGGTCTGGAATTCCCGGAAGGCCCCCAGGGTCCGGGCCAGGTAAAGGGGAGCGACGGTCTCATTGCTCACCACCATGACCTGCGTACCCGCGACCATTGGGGCAAGCAGGTCGGAGCGCGTCAGCAGGTCCGGGCCGATGTAGATGGGATAGCCGCGTTCGCCGAGCTCGACGCGCAGGGTGTTCATGACCGTGATAGACGCTTCTGAATCTCCTTGACGACACTACGGACTGTACGATGATCGGTTTTGACGATCAAATCCGCCACCTGCCGGTACAGGGGGTCCCTTTCCTTGAGGATGGCCTTGAGGCGCGTCTGGGGATCCTCGCCCTGAAGCAGGGGCCGGTTGCGGTCCCGGCGGGTTCTCTCCACCAGCTGCTCCAGGGGTGCAAGGAGATAGATGTTGTAGCCCCTCTGGATGAGGTGGGAGCGGTTCTCCCGGTCGAGCACCGCGCCGCCACCCGTGGCCAGCACCAGCTCCTGCTCACCGGTCAGCGCCTCGATGACCGCCTTCTCCCGGCGGCGAAACCCCTGCTCGCCCTCCAGCTCGAAGATGAGGGGAATGCCGGCGCCCGTGCGCTCCTCGATCTCCCTGTCGCTGTCCCTGAACCGCTTGTGCAGTGCCTTGGCGAGGTACCTTCCAATGGTGGTCTTCCCCGCTCCCATGGGGCCAACGAGGAAGATATTGCTGGGGGTCTTCATGGTCTACCGATCGCCCTGGAGCGCCTGTCGGGCTTGGGTGCTCGTCGTCAGGGAAAGCAGCGTCGAGCACAGATTCTCGCCGATTCGAAGCGAATAATCCTAGAAACCGACTGCCGTTTCCATAGTCTTCAGGAAAACGATGCCAACTCTGATTCTCCGTTTGTCGGCAAGGGATTGCCGACCTACGCCAGAATCTCCTTCTGGAAACCTATAGCGTTATGAGGCCAAGGATCGTGGGCGGAGTGGGCGCCGCGTTAAGACAGGCCCCGCATGGTGCAGGGGTAGGAGCGTGGAGGGCGGGCACCAGACCCGCCGGGGCTTGCTGGGCTGCCGCGACTCGCGGTCGCGGCAGCCGGCAGCCGGCAGCCCATCAGCGCAGGGACAGCCTTTCTTTGACCAGCTTGGGGGTGACGAAGATCAGAAGCTCCCTCTTGAGGTCATCCACCGACGTCGACCTGAAGAAATGGCCGGCCAGGGGGATGTCGCCGAAGAAGGGGACCTTCTCCACGTCCTTGCGCTTTTCCTGCTCGTAGATGCCGCCCAGCACCACGGTCTCTCCATCGTCCACCAGGACCTGGGTGGTGACGGCCCGGGTGTCGACACTGGGGATGCCGTTGAATTCCCGGCCAACGCTGTCTTTGCTCACCGCCAGGTCCATGATGACCCGATCGTCCGGGGTGATCTGGGGGGTCACCCGCAGACTGAGTACCGCCTTCTTGAACGAGGTGGAGGTGGCGCCGCTGGACGAGGCCTCCTGATAGGGGATCTCGGTGCCCTGCTCGATCACGGCCTCCTTCTGGTTGGCAGTGATGACTCTCGGGTTGGAGAGCACCTCTCCGCGGTTCTCGACCTGCATGGCCTGGAGCTCCGTCTGGACGAGCCAGCTACCGAGCTTGCCGATGGCAAAACCGAGGGCCGCCGAGGGATTGCCGATGGGCAGGTCGACGATGAAGTTCTCCTTGCCGTCGGAGTTGAAGGACGTGTTTATCGGTGGATCGCCGAACTCGGTATCCCCCCCGAGCTTACCGCCGACCGTGTAGAACTTTTGGCCATTGTCGAAGTCTGCGGTACGCGAGAGGCCGAACTTGACACCTAGGTCACGGACGAAGCTGTCATCGGCGATGACGATGCGCGACTCGATCAGCACCTGCTTTACGGGGATGTCCAGGTTGGCCACGAGGCGGCGGACGCTTTCCAGATTGTCCGAGGTCTCGCGGATGAGCAGGGTGTTGGTACGGGCATCCACGGTCACGCTCCCCCGGCCCGAAAGCAGAGAGTTCTCCGGCGCGTTGAGCAGGCCCGCCATCTCATCCGCCTTCGCATAGTTGACCTGGATGAACTCCATGGACAGGGGCTCCAGCTCCTCGATCTGCTTGTTGGCCTCGAGCTCCAGCTTCTCGCGGGCGGCGATCTCTTCGGCCGGTGCGACCATGATCACGTTTCCGATCTTGCGCATCCCAAGCCCGCGGGCCTTCAGGATGATGTCCATCGCCTGGTCCCAGGGCACATTCTTGAGCCGCAGAGTCAAGTTGCCGCCTACCGAGTCGCTGGCGACCAGGTTGAGGCCCGTGAAGTCGGCAAGCAGCTGCAGTACTGCGCGGACCTCGATGTTCTGGAAGTTCAGAGAGAGACGCTCCCCCGTGAAGCCCATCTTTTTCTTCTTTTTGACTTCGTCCTCTTCCTTGGTCACGGGCTTGACCTCGACAGTGAACAGCTCATCGGACTGATAGGCGAGATGCTCATACTGGCCTTGGGGTGTAATCACCATGCGCACCCCGTTGCCCTGGGCGAAGGTGTCGACCAGGGTGACGGGCGTGGCGAAATCCACCACGTCGAGCTTGCGCTCCAGACGTTCGGGCAGCGCGGTGTTCAGAAAGTCCACGATGACCTTGCCGCCTTCCTCCCGGGTATCGACGACGATGGATGGATCGGAGAGGGACACGATCACCCGCCCTTCACCGCTTTCACCCCGCCGAAAGTCGACGTTCTCGATCTCCTGTGACCGGCCCGCAGTCGCTGTGGGCGCAGACGTCTGCTGCCAGGCGACCGTCCCGCGACCCGCCGCTGGGGCGCTGCTGTCCAAGGTGACCACCACGTCGTTGCCCTGGACTTCCATGGTGTAGGGGACGAGGTCGATGAGGTTCAACACCACGCGGCTTCGGCCGCCGGCCTCCGCGGCGGTTACGCTGCGGGCCATACCGATGCCTATGGTCTGGCTCTTTCGCGGCAGATTCAGTGCAACCCCGGGGAAGTCCAGCGCGAGGCGCGCAGGCTGGTCGACGGCAAAGCTCAGGGGCTCCTTGGCGGGGCCAGAGAGCTTTAGCCTGAGCTGGACGCGCTCACCCGGCAGGGTGGCGACATCGATGGCATCGAGAGTGAGGGGCTGAGCATAGGCCAAGGGAAGCCAGCCAGCCAGGAGAGCCGCACGCCCCGCCATGACCATGATCGGCCACACGCGTGGTGTCCCGCTGCCGTGCCCGTCCCTGCCGCGGGCCGAAAAGAATCTCTGCCACCCTAACTTGATCGTCATTGTAACGGCCTCCCCGAGAGGTCTATTCCGTCAGTTCCAGCTCGGCGGGGCGCTCTTGCCATCCCCCCCGGTCCCGAATGATCTCCACGAGCTCCAAATGGTCATCGGCGACCGTGGTGATCTTTCCATAGTTCCTGCCCAGGTAGTTGCCCGGAAGGACACGGTGGACGGCCCCATCGGGAGCGGTAATGAGGGCCCAAAGGTTATCCTTCATCTCCAGCGTGCCCACCATTCGGAGGCTGTCGAGGGAGAAGTATTCCAGCTCCTCGCGGATGTGGTTGTCCGGCGGCGTGGGGCCGTTCGTTGTCTCTTCGTCAGCTATAGTTTCGGGCTCAGGCTTTTCCGGAACCAGCGCCCCGAAAGGGTTCCTGGCGTCCGATGAGGCATATGCATAGAGCTCAGGCACCTTGATCTCGGGCAAGGGCTCTATCTGCTTGCTCTTGCGGGCCTTTATCTTGTCTACATAGTTGACGAGGTCGTCCATTCCGCCCCCGGCACAGGCCGAAAGCGTCAGGAACATCGGCAGGAGGAGCAGCCTGGCTGCAACCCGGATTTGCCTACGGGGCCAGATGTCATGGGGCATTTGGTTCAGCATGTCCCTGGCGCTCACTTCTTTTTCCTCTTTTTCCCTTTTCGCTTTTTCCTGCTCTGGACGTTCTCGTCCTCGTCGATATAGCGATAGGTCTTCGCGATCGTCTCCATGACGAGCTTGTCGGAGTCTTTACCCTTCGGACGAACGCTTACGTTGTGCTGGGTAACGATGCGGGGCAGTGATGCCACCCCGCTGACAAACTCCCCGAACTGATGGTAGGTCCCGGTTACCTTGATCTTCATGGGCTTTTGACCGTAGAAGTCGGCGCGTACCTCAGCTCCCGGTGCGAACAGTTCGAACTCCAGCCCGCTGGCCAGCCCGGTCTGGGAGATGTCCACCAGCAGGGCCTCTATCTCTGCCTCGTTCGGCAGCTGCCGAAGCATGGCACCGAAGGACTGTTTCATCTCCTCCAACTGCTCCTTCAAGGGCCCGAGGTTCGCCGCCTTGCGCTGCTTCGCCTCGAAGACCTGCTTCTTCTGCTGCTCTTGCTCCTCCGCCTTCTGCAAGGTCGCAACCTGGTCCTTGGTGTCGAACCAATACCCGGCTCCGAGCACCCCTGCGCACAGGATCAGGACGGCGGCTGCCCTGACGGGCGCTGGCCAGCTACCTGCAGAGCTGAGGTCGAGGTTGTTGATGTCCGACAGATTCATCCCTGCTTCCCCCCCGCATTAGCCGTGGGCTTCGTCTGGGAGACGGTGAGCGTGAATGCACTGACTCGTAATTGTCCTGCACGGTCCTTCTTTGACTCGGCCTTGATCTGTTTCAGGTCCGGGTTCTCGAACCATTGGGAGGCCTCCAGCTTGCGCATGAAGGAGGACACCCGGGCGTTGGACTGGGCAACGCCCTGCAGCGTGATCTTGCGGCTCTTTTGGACCAAAGATGTGAGATAGACGCCGTCGGGTAGGGCCATCGCCAGCTCATCGAACAGGTGCACCACCTCCGGTCGGCTGGTCTGCAGCCTTTCCACGATGCGCATGCGGGCCAGGAGATGTTGCTTTTCCCTCTCTAGCTCTTTGATCTCTTTTAT
>Ga0265303_10001174_pt1 | contig 15888 bp, 11 predicted proteins | sample Helome_2_FD_192494 | JGI IMG/M metagenome (GOLD analysis project Ga0265303, IMG submission 192494) | Marine sediment microbial communities from subtidal zone of North Sea - Hel_20160317 (Illumina Assembly) | ecosystem: Environmental > Aquatic > Marine > Subtidal zone > Sediment ... | reverse complement strand
GAGATGGTGATGCCGGGCGACAATGTGCAGATGGTCGTTGAGCTGATTGCACCGATCGCCATGGAAGACGGTCTCAGGTTCGCTATCCGTGAGGGTGGCCGTACCGTGGGCGCCGGCGTCGTCGCGAAGATCATCGAGTAAGGATTTAGTACAGGCCAGTAGCTCAATTGGCAGAGCGGCGGTCTCCAAAACCGCAGGTTGGGGGTTCGATTCCCTCCTGGCCTGCCATTTCGTAGACGCGGGCGATGCCCGCGACAACGGTTTTAGAACAACATGGCAACTCAGACAGAAACAAGCCAGAGCGGCGTGCTCGACATCATCAAGCTGCTGACCTCAGCGGCTGCCCTGGTGGGCGGGCTGTATGCGTACTATTACTATGAGGCCGAAATCGCCCAGGCGGTACGCGTGCTCATGGTACTTGCGGGCACTGCTGCGGGCATTGGCATCGCCATGACGAGCACGCAGGGTCAGCGCCTCTGGCATTTCATCCAGGGTTCGCGCGTTGAAATCCGCAAGGTCGTCTGGCCAACGAAGCAGGAGACCACGCAGACGGCTATTGCCGTATTCGTGTTCACCCTGATCATGATGTTGTTCTTCTGGGCACTGGATTCGGGGCTGCTCTGGCTGACCCGGACCCTGGTCGGCTGATCGTCCTGACACAGAGCGAACGAGTTTAAGAGGAATAACGGCAGTGGCCTTACGCTGGTACATCGTGCACGCCTATTCGAACTTCGAGCACCGCGTCAAAGCGGCTCTTGAAGAGCGCATTGAGCGCATGGGTTTGCAGGACAAGTTCGGAGAGATACTGGTCCCGACCGAGGAAGTGGTCGAAATGCGTGAAGGACAGAAGCGGCGCAGCGAGCGCAAGTTCTTCCCGGGCTACGTCCTCGTACAAATGGAAATGGACGACGAGACCTGGCATCTCGTCAAGGAAGTACCCAAGGTACTCGGCTTCATTGGTGGCTCGAGTGATCGGCCCGCGCCGATTACCGAGAAGGAAGCAGACCACATCCTGCAGCGCGTCAAGGAAGGCGTCGACAAGCCGCGGCCGAAGGTATTGTTCGAGCCGGGCGAGGTCGTACGCGTCACGGATGGGCCGTTCAACGACTTCTCAGGGGTGGTTGAGCAGGTCAACTATGAGAAAAACCGGCTGCAGGTGGCTGTACAGATCCTGGGCCGTTCGACACCGGTCGAACTGGATTTCGGCCAGGTCGAAAAATCGTAAACACAGGACGAGGAGCCCTAACCCGGCGTTTGAACTCGAGAGGTAATTACAATGGCTAAGAAAGTTGCCAGCTACATCAAGCTGCAGGTTCCTGCAGGCCAGGCGAATCCGTCGCCGCCTGTCGGACCGGCCCTGGGCCAGCACGGTGTCAATATCATGGAGTTCTGCAAGGCGTTCAATGCGCAGACCCAGGGTACCGAGCCGGGCCTGCCGATTCCCGTCGTGATCACGGTCTACAGCGATCGTAGTTTCACGTTCATTTCAAAGACCCCGCCTGCCGCGGTGCTGTTGCGTAAAGCCGCTGGTATCCCGAAAGGCTCCGGCGAGCCGAATACGAACAAGGTCGGCAAGGTCAATCGTGCGCAGCTCGAAGAGATTGCCACGACCAAGATGCCTGACCTGACCGCGGCCGACATGGATGCCGCGGTGCGCACGGTCGCCGGCACGGCCCGGAGCATGGGTATTGAAACGGAGGGAGTGAAGTAATGGCTCGCATCAGCAAGAGAAAGCAGGCGGCGCGCGAGAAGGTCGATTCGACCAAGGTCTATGAGATAGGCGACGCGCTTGGCCTCGTAAAAGAGCTGGCCACGGCGAAGTTCCCCGAGAGCATTGATATTTCGGTCAACCTCGGCGTAGACCCGCGCAAGTCGGACCAGGTCGTGCGTGGCTCGACCGTGTTGCCGAACGGCACGGGCAAGAATGTGCGTGTTGCCGTGTTTGCCCAGGGCGAGAATGCTGAAAAGGCCACCGCCTCCGGCGCCGACATCGTTGGGTTCGAGGACCTCGCGGAAAGCGTGAAGAAAGGCGATCTGAACTTTGATGTCGTCATCGCCACACCGGACGCTATGCGCGTCGTCGGTCAGCTTGGCCAGATTCTCGGGCCGCGCGGCCTGATGCCGAACCCCAAGGTCGGCACGGTGACAGCGGATGTGGAAACGGCAGTGAAGAATGCGAAGGCCGGACAGGTGCGCTACCGCACCGACAAGGCCGGCATCATCCACTGCCCGATCGGCCGCGCCGATTTCGAAGTGGATGCGCTCAAGCAGAATCTCGATGCATTGCTGGCTGACCTCAAGAAGGCCAAGCCCGCAGCGGCGAAGGGATCCTATTTCATGAAACTCACGGTCTCGTCAACGATGGGTCCAGGTGTTTCGGTGGACAGGGCGTCAGTAGACGCCTGATCCGCATCATGAACATGTGAGGGCACCTTCGGGTGCCCGATCATCAGTCGCAAGGAAGCGGCGATCGTCGAAGACCGCAGGCGATCAGTCTTACCACTGATCTTAATACTCGCCTACGTAGATGGTGTTACCTGAGTCAGACAAGCGCTGGCGACGGTTACCCATCCGACAAGGAAGCACGGAGCTTCCGATTGGGTGCGGATGTGGCTTGCCTCATCCGCTTGGACAACAAGTAACCGTAAGCCAGGAGACAACATGGCACTGAGACTCGAAGACAAGAAAGCACTTGTCAAAGAGGTAAACGCGGTTGCAGGGGACTCTGTGACGGCCGTTGCGGCCGAGTACAGAGGTCTTTCTGTTATAGAGATGACGGCGTTGCGCAAAGAAGCGCGCAATGCTGGCGTGTACCTGCGTGTGGTCAAAAACACGCTGGCGCGCCGAGCCGTCAAAGGCACCGAATTTGAGTGTATGGAAGAATCACTCAAGGGGCCGATTCTGCTCGCGTTTGCAAAAGAAGATCCAGGTGCCGCTGCCAGGGTTATCAAGGATTTCGCCAAGGAGCACAAAGCTCTGCAGGCGGTATCGCTATCAGCCGGCGGGCAACTCATGCCCGGATCTGATCTCGGGAAATTGGCCGATCTGCCAACCCTCGATCAGGCACGCGCAATGCTGCTCGGCGTGTTCGTAGCACCGATGAGCCAACTGGTACGCACACTTGCCGAACCACCTGCGATGCTCGCACGGACCATGTCCGCGCGTGGTGAGCAGGAATCGACTTAACGAGATTCCCTGACTCGGGAAATAATTTTTTAGAGGAATATTGAAATGGCACTGTCAAACGAAGACCTGCTCAAAGAATTGAGCGCAAAGCCCATCATGGAAGTTGTCGAACTCGTCAAGATGCTCGAAGACGAGTGGGGCGTTTCTGCCGCGGCACCTGTTGCCGTCGCTGCCGGCCCTGCTGCCGGTGACGCAGGCGAAGCTGCGGCCGAGAAGGATGAATTCGACGTGGTTATGACGAGCTTCGGCGGAAACAAGGTTTCCGTCATCAAGGCTGTTCGCGCGCTTACCGGTCTTGGCCTCAAGGAAGCCAAGGACACAGTGGAAAGCGCACCGTCGGCCATCAAGGAAGCCGTATCCAAGGATGAGGCCGAGGAAGTCAAGAAGCAGCTCGAAGAAGCCGGCGCTACGGTTGAGCTGAAATAAGCAGCTTGTTTGAGCTGTTGCATCGTCGATGCACGACCCCGCTTATGGGTCATAAGTCGGGTGAGCAGCCAGTCGCTATGCGGCTGGCTGCTTGCTCGCGTCTGTAAATAATTAGCAAGGCTAACGAGGATTTCTCGAATGGCATACTCATTCACTGAGAAAAAGCGCATCCGCAAGAACTTTGGCAAACGTCCGACGATCCTGGACGTGCCGTACCTGCTGTCGATCCAGGTCGACTCGTACAACAAGTTCCTGCAGACGGAAAAGACCATTGAAGACCGTGACGATATCGGTCTGCACGCTGCTTTCCAGTCGGTATTTCCGATTGTCAGCTACTCAGGCAACGCTGCGCTCGAGTACGTGAGCTATCGCCTGGGCGAGCCGGTATTCGACGTCAAGGAATGCCAGATGCGTGGCCTGACTTACGCGGCCCCGATTCGCGTGTTGGTGCGCCTGGTCATCTATGACAAGGAGGCCAGTGGAACTCCGAAGCCCGTCAAGGACATTCGTGAGCAGGAAGTCTACCTCGGTGAAATGCCGCTGATGACCGACCATGGCACGTTCGTGATTAACGGTACTGAGCGCGTTATCGTGTCGCAGCTGCACCGTTCGCCCGGCGTGTTTTTCGATCACGACAAGGGCAAGACCCACAGCTCGGGCAAACTGCTGTTCTCGGCACGTGTCATTCCGTACCGTGGTTCGTGGCTCGACTTCGAGTTCGACCCCAAGGATTCCGTGTTCGCTCGTATCGACCGCCGCCGCAAGCTGCCGGTTACGATCATCCTGCGCGCACTCGATATGAACAACGAGGAAATGCTCGACCTGTTCTTCGAGAACAACGATTTCTACCTGTCCGACAAAGACATCAAGATGGGTCTCGTGCCTGATCGCTGGCGCGGTGAGACGGCCTCTTTCGACATCAAGCTCGGGCGCAAGCTCATCGTCGAGGAAGGCAAGCGCATTACGGCCAAGCATGTCCGTGACATGACGAAGTCGACGGTCGACAAGCTGATCGTCCCGAACGAGTACCTCGAAGGTAAGATCCTCGCCCACGATATCGTGGATACCGAGACGGGCGAGCTGCTGGCGCCTGCCAACACGGAAATTACCGAGGAGCTCGCAACGCAACTCATAGAGGCGGGTGTCGAGCACATTCGTACGCTGTACGTCAACGACCTCGACCGCGGGCCCTTCATTTCGAACACGCTGAACATCGATCCATCGACGACCCGCCTCGAGGCGCTCGTAGAGATCTACCGCATGATGCGCCCGGGCGAGCCACCCACGAAGGAAGCGGCCGAGAACTTGTTCCAGAACCTGTTCTTCAACCCGGATCGCTATGATCTCTCGGCCGTTGGCCGCATGAAGTTCAATCGCCGCGTCGGCCGCGACAATTCGGAAGGCGTAGGTGTACTGGATCGCGAGGATATCCTCGACGTGCTCAAGACGCTGATCGACATCCGCAACGGCTACGGTTCGGTCGATGACATCGACCACCTTGGCAACCGGCGTGTACGCAGCGTCGGCGAGATGGCCGAGAACGCGTTCCGGGTCGGTCTCGTGCGCGTGGAGCGTGCCGTCAAGGAGCGCCTGACGCAGGCGGAGGCCGATGGCCTGATGCCGCAGGAGATGATCAACGCGAAGCCGGTTGCGGCTGCCGTCAAGGAGTTCTTCGGTTCGAGCCAGCTGTCGCAGTTCATGGATCAGAACAACCCGCTGTCGGAAGTGACGCATAAGCGCCGCGTATCGGCCCTGGGGCCGGGCGGCCTGACGCGCGAGCGCGCCGGATTCGAGGTGCGCGACGTGCATCCGACTCACTACGGTCGCGTGTGCCCGATCGAGACGCCTGAGGGACCGAATATCGGTCTCATCAATTCGCTGGCCGTCTACGCGCGCACCAACGAGTACGGTTTCCTCGAGACGCCGTATCGCAAGGTGACGAAAGGCAAGGTGTCATCGGACATCGACTACCTGTCTGCGATCGAAGAGAGCCAGTTCATCATCGCGCAGGCGAACTCCGAGCTCGATCGAAACGGCAAGTTCGTGGAGGAGCTCGTGGCGGTGCGCCACAAGAATGAATTCACGCTCGCGAGTCCAGGGGATGTCAATTACATGGACGTCAGCCCGCGCCAGATCGTTTCGGTCGCGGCAGCCCTGATTCCGTTCCTCGAGCACGACGACGCCAACCGCGCACTGATGGGATCGAACATGCAGCGCCAGGCTGTACCGACCCTGCGTGCCGAGGCGCCGCTCGTCGGCACCGGCATCGAGCGCGCTGTGGCGGTCGACTCTGGCGTCACGGTCGTCGCGCGTCGCGGTGGCTACGTGGATTCCGTGGACGCATCGCGCATCGTGGTTCGCGTGAACGACGACGAGACCACGGCCGCGGAGCCCGGTGTCGACATCTACAACCTGACGAAATACACGCGTTCCAACCAGAACACCTGTATCAACCAGCGACCGCTCGTCAAGAGTGGCGACTCGATCGCGGCAGGCGATGTCCTGGCCGATGGTCCGTCTACAAACATGGGCGAGCTGGCGCTCGGTCAGAACCTGCTGGTCGCGTTCATGCCGTGGAACGGCTACAACTTCGAGGACTCGATCCTGATCTCGGAGCGTGTCGTCAAGGAAGACCGCTTTACGACGATTCACATCGAGGAACTGCAGTGCGTCGCCCGTGACACGAAGCTCGGCCCCGAAGACATCACGTCGGACATCCCGAACGTCGGTGACGCGGCGCTCGCGAAGCTGGACGAGTCGGGAATCGCGTTCATCGGCGCCGAGGTCAAGGCTGGCGATATCCTCGTCGGCAAGGTAACGCCGAAAGGTGAGACCCAGCTGACGCCGGAAGAGAAACTGCTGCGCGCAATTTTCGGTGAGAAGGCGTCAGATGTGAAGGACACGAGCCTGCGTGTGCCGCCTGGCATGGATGGCACGGTCATCGATGTACGCGTATTTACGCGCGACGGCGTCGAGAAGGACCTGCGCGCCCTGTCGATCGAAAGATCCGAGCTCGAAGCCGTCCGCAAGGACCTCGATGACACGCTGCGTATTCTCGAAGAGGATATCTACGAGCGCGTGGAGCGCATGCTCACGGGCAAGATGGCGCAAGGTGGTCCGAACAAGCTCAAATCGGGCAGCAAGATCACCAAGGGTTACCTCGAGGAGTTGCCGCGCGAACAGTGGTTCGAGATTCGTCTCAAGAACGACGACGCCAACGAGCAGCTGCAGAAGGCCTTCGAGCGCCTCAAGGCGCAGCGTGACGAGTTCGACCGTCGTTACGAAGAGAAGAAGACCAAGATTACGGCAGGCGACGACCTGGCGCCGGGCGTGCTGAAGATGGTCAAGGTGTACCTTGCCGTCAAACGCCGCATCCAGCCGGGTGACAAGATGGCCGGACGTCACGGCAACAAAGGCGTGATCTCGACGATCGTTCCTGTCGAAGACATGCCTTACCTCGAAGACGGCAATCCTGTCGATATTGTCCTGAATCCGCTAGGCGTGCCTTCGCGCATGAACGTGGGCCAGGTGCTCGAAACGCATCTCGGCTGGGCCGCGAAGGGCGTCGGCAAGAAGATCGACGAGATGCTCAAGGCGCAGGAGTCGATGACCAAGCTCAGGCAATTCCTCGAATCCGTCTACAACAAGACGGGCGGCAAGGTGGAGGACATCAAGTCGTTCAGCGATACCGAAGTGCTGGAGCTCGCTGGCAACCTGACCAACGGTGTACCGACGGCGACGCCCGTATTCGATGGCGCCACGGAGGAAGAGATCAAGGGTCTCCTCGAACTGGCGGGTCTCGACGAGTCGGGACAGTCGACGCTGTTCGACGGCCGCACCGGAGAGCAGTTTGATCGCGATGTTACGGTCGGTTACATGTACATGCTGAAGCTCAACCACCTGGTTGACGACAAGATGCATGCGCGTTCGACCGGACCGTACAGCCTCGTTACGCAGCAGCCGCTGGGTGGTAAGGCGCAGTTTGGTGGTCAGCGCTTCGGTGAGATGGAGGTCTGGGCGCTCGAAGCCTACGGTGCCTCCTATACCCTTCAGGAGATGTTGACGGTCAAGTCGGATGACGTCCAGGGCCGTACCAAGATGTACAAGAACATCGTGGACGGTGAGCACTACATGGATGCCGGCATGCCGGAATCGTTCAATGTGTTGGTCAAGGAGATTCGATCTCTGGGTATCAACATTGAGCTGGAGACAGACTAATGAAAGATCTGCTTAAGCTTTTCAAGTACCAGAATCCGGTCGACGACTTCGATGCGATTCGCATCGGTCTCGCCTCTCCGGACATGGTGCGCTCATGGTCGTTCGGCGAGGTCAAGAAGCCCGAGACGATCAACTATCGTACGTTCAAGCCCGAGCGTGACGGTCTCTTCTGCGCGAAAATCTTCGGTCCCATCAAGGACTACGAATGCCTCTGCGGGAAGTACAAGCGCCTGAAGCATCGTGGCGTCGTCTGCGAAAAGTGCGGCGTCGAGGTCACGCAGACGAAGGTGCGTCGTGAGCGTATGGCTCACATCGAGCTGGCGAGCCCGGTTGCGCACATCTGGTTCCTGAAGTCCCTCCCCAGCCGCATCGGCCTCATGCTCGACATGACGCTGCGAGAGATCGAGCGCGTGCTGTACTTCGAGGCCTTCGTGGTCGTCGAGCCCGGTATGACCGAGCTCGAACGCGGCCAGCTCATGACCGACGAGATGTACCTCGAGGCACTAGAGCAGTACGGGGACGAGTTCGATGCTCGCATGGGCGCCGAGGCGGTCCGCGAGATGCTCATGACGATCGACCTGCAGCGCGAAGTGCTGAAGGTCCGCGAAGACATCGATGCCACGCGCTCCGAGACGAAGATCAAGCGCCTGTCGAAGCGCCTGAAACTGCTGGAGTCGTTCATCGAGTCGGGCAACAAGCCCGAGTGGATGGTACTCACGGTGCTGCCCGTGCTGCCGCCGGACCTGCGTCCGCTGGTGCCGCTCGATGGCGGCCGTTTCGCAACGTCGGATCTGAATGACCTGTATCGTCGCGTTATCAATCGTAACAACCGCCTGCGCCGCCTGCTCGAGCTCAACGCGCCCGACATCATCGTGCGCAACGAGAAGCGCATGCTGCAGGAGTCGGTAGACGCGTTGCTCGACAACGGCCGTCGCGGCCGTGCCATCACTGGCACGAACAAGCGTCCGCTGAAGTCGCTGGCCGATATGATCAAGGGCAAGCAGGGCCGCTTCCGCCAGAACCTGCTTGGAAAGCGCGTCGACTACTCGGGCCGCTCGGTCATCGTGGTTGGCCCGACACTCAAGCTGCACCAGTGTGGCTTGCCGAAGAAGATGGCGCTCGAGCTCTTCAAGCCGTTCATCTTCTCGAAGCTGCAACTCCGCGGTGAAGCGACGACGATCAAGGCTGCGAAGCGTCTCGTCGAGCGCGAGGGCGCGGAAGTCTGGGATATTCTCGAGGAGGTCATCCGCGAGCACCCGGTCATGCTGAACCGCGCACCGACGCTGCATCGCCTGGGCATCCAGGCGTTCGAGCCCGTCCTCATCGAGGGCAAGGCGATCCAGCTACATCCGCTCGTCTGTACGGCATTCAACGCCGACTTCGACGGTGACCAGATGGCCGTTCACGTGCCGCTCTCTATCGAGGCACAGCTCGAAGCGCGTGCCCTGATGATGTCTTCCAACAACATCCTGTCACCGGCCAACGGCGATCCGATCATCGTACCGTCGCAGGACGTTGTCCTGGGCCTTTATTACATGACTCGCACCAAGGTCAATGCGAAAGGTGAGGGCATGATCCTCGCGAGTCTCGACGAGGCGCGCCGCGCGTACGAGACGGGCGCTGCTGAATTGCAGGCCAAGGTCAGGATCCGAGTCGACCTTCACGAGCGTGATGAAGACGACAATGTCGTCGAGGTCACGAAGATCGTCGACACGACGGTCGGTCGCGCGCTCCTCTCGGGCATCCTGCCGAAGGGCCTCGAGTTCACGCACATCAACCGCGCGATGTCGAAGAAGGCCATTTCGAACGTTATCAACGCCTGCTACCGCCAGCTTGGGCTGAAGCGCACGGTCGTATTTGCTGACCGCCTGATGTACACGGGCTTCCGCCTGGCGACGATGGCCGGCATCTCGATCGGCGTCAATGACATGGTCGTTCCGGAGAACAAGCAGGAAATCCTCGCGGTGGCGGAAACTGAGGTCAAGGAGATTCAGGACCAGTATGGTTCGGGTCTCGTGACGGATGGCGAGCGCTACAACAAGGTCGTCGACATCTGGTCGCGCACCAATGACCAGGTCGCGAAGGCGATGATGGACAAGCTCGGCACCGAGACCGTCAAGGACGCGAAAGGCAAGAACGTCGAGCAGGAGTCCTTCAACTCGATCTACATGATGGCCGACTCGGGCGCTCGTGGCTCCGCCGCGCAGATTCGCCAGCTGGCCGGAATGCGAGGCCTCATGGCGAAGCCCGATGGTTCTATCATCGAGACGCCGATTACGGCGAACTTCCGCGAAGGCCTGGACGTTTTGCAGTACTTCATCTCCACGCACGGTGCGCGTAAAGGCCTGGCCGACACGGCGCTCAAGACCGCGAACTCTGGTTACCTGACCCGCCGCCTGGTGGACGTGGCGCAGGACCTCGTGGTTACCGAGGTTGATTGCGAGACCCGCAATGGCGTGGCGATGGCACCGCTCGTTGAAGGTGGCGACATCGTGGAACCACTCGCGGAGCGTGTACTTGGCCGCGTATTGGCCGAGCCCGTCCTGGTCCCCGGCAGCGACAAGGTTGCTTTCGATGCCGGCACGATGCTGGATGAAGCTACCGTGCAGCGTCTCGAGGACCTGGCGATTGACCACGTCATAGTGCGTTCGCCGATCACCTGCCAGATTCGCTACGGCGTGTGTTCGCAGTGCTACGGGCGAGACCTCGCGCGCGGCCATCGCATCAACATCGGCGAGGCCGTGGGTGTCATCGCGGCACAGTCGATTGGTGAGCCGGGCACGCAGCTGACGATGCGTACGTTCCACATCGGTGGTGCAGCATCGCGTTCTGCGGCGATCAACAACATCGAGATCAAGTCGAACGGTGTTGCGAAGCTCGTGAACATCAAGACGGTTGCCCACCACAAGGGTTACCTGGTTGCCGTCTCGCGTTCCGGCGAAATCTCTATCGTCAACGAGCTCGGCCGTGAGCGTGAACGTTACAAGGTACCGTACGGTGCAACGATCACGATCCAGGATAACGAGGACGTCAAGCAGGGCCAGATCGTCGCGAACTGGGATCCGCATACTCACCCGGTTGTCACCGAGGTGGAGGGCAAGATCAGGTTCCAGGACTTCATCGATGGCGTAACCGTTGCCGAGCAGGTTGACGAGTTCACAGGCCTGACCAGTATCGTCGTGCTCGATCCAAAGAGCCGCGGCGGCGTTGGCAAGGACCTGCGCCCGGTCGCCAAGCTTGTCGACGATGAAGGCAACGATATCTGCTTCGCGAACACCGAGATTCCGGCTGTTTACGCACTGCCCGTCGGCGCCATCATTTCGATGGCAGACGGCGCCAAGGTGGCGGTTGGCGATGTTATCGCGCGTATCCCGCAGGAGTCTTCGAAGACCCGCGACATCACGGGTGGTTTGCCGCGAGTTGCCGACCTGTTCGAGGCGCGTAAACCCAAGGACCCGGCGATCATGGCCGAGCACACGGGTACGGTCAGCTTCGGCAAGGAAACCAAGGGCAAGCGTCGCCTGGTGATCACCGACGAGTCCGGCGAGAGTCACGAGGAGTTGATTCCGAAGTGGCGTCACCTCAACGTCTTCGAGGGTGAGCAGGTCGTGCGCGGTGAGACCATTGCCGACGGCGAACCGAACCCGCACGACATCCTGCGGCTGCAGGGCGTCGAGAACCTGGCCGATTACCTCGTCCGCGAGATCCAGGACGTCTACCGTCTGCAGGGCGTGAAGATCAATGACAAGCACATCGAGGTGATCATTCGCCAGATGCTCAGGAAGGTCATTGTTGCAACGCCGGGCGAAAGTAACTACCTCAGGGGCGAGCAGATCGACAAGGCGCGTTTCCTCGAGATGGCCGAACAGCTCGAGGCACAGGGCAAGACGGTTTTGACCGCCGACCCCGTGTTGCTGGGTATCACGAAGGCATCGCTGGCCACGGAGTCGTTCATCTCTGCGGCATCCTTCCAGGAGACCACGCGCGTACTGACCGAGGCGGCTGTCCGCGGCCTGCGGGACGAACTGCGCGGCCTCAAGGAGAATGTCATCGTGGGCCGCCTGATCCCCGCGGGAACAGGTTTCGCACACCATGCCGAACGCCGGCGCACGCGCGAGCAGGATCTCGCCGATCAGCTCAAGGAACTCGAGGAGTCACAGCTTGCCGAGCAGGCGGAGGCCGAAGAGGCCGAGGTCATCGAAGAGGCGACCGAGGTATCGACCGAGGTGTCGACCGACGTGGTTGCGGCAGCCGAGTCGGACGCGCCTGCGGAGGGCGGTGAAGAAACAACGGCTGTCTAATAGAAACAGAGACTTAGCGGCCTTGGCGGGCCATTGCGGATGCTTGCTTGACAGTGGTATCCGCGCATCACTAAAATGCCCGCCCTTAACCCAAGGGCCCGCCGACAGGCGGGTCCCAAGTATTGGGACAGCCCGCCCGTTGGCGGGTCCCGAGGTTTACGACCACTCGCCGTAAGGCGGGCAAGGTTTCCCCGGTCACTGGGCCCGAGAGGTCTGGCGGTCGGTTGCGCGCGTTTGGCGCAGTACGATTTTTTATAAACACAGACAACTAAAGAGTGAAGGCCCATGGCCACAGTGAATCAACTAGTACGTAAGCCGCGCGCCACCAAGCGCGCGAAGAGCACGGTACCAGCTCTGGAAGCCAGCCCGCAGAAGCGCGGCGTGTGTACGCGCGTCTACACGACGACGCCGAAGAAGCCGAACTCGGCCATGCGGAAGGTCGCTCGTGTGCGCCTGACGAACGGTTTCGAGGTTACGAGCTACATCGGCGGCGAAGGGCACAACCTGCAAGAGCATAGTGTCGTCCTGATTCGCGGTGGTCGTGTAAAGGACTTGCCGGGTGTTCGCTACCACACGGTCCGCGGCACGCTCGACTGCGCAGGCGTATCGGATCGCCGGCAAGGCCGGTCCAAGTACGGCACGAAGCGCCCCAAGTCATAGCTTAGTAGAGAATAATCAATGTCCAGAAGAACACAGGCACCCAAACGCACGATTCTGCCCGACCCCAAGTACGGTAGTGATCTACTCGCGAAATTCATGAACATGATCATGAACGACGGCAAGAAGTCCGTCGCGGAACGCATTATCTACGGCGCACTCGATCGCATCTCCGAGCGCGAAACGCAGACCGATGACAAGGCACTCGAGTTGCTCGAGACCGCGCTGGAAAACGTCAAGCCCGTCGTCGAGGTGAAGTCGCGCCGCGTCGGTGGCGCGACCTACCAGGTGCCCGTCGAGGTTCGTCCGGCCCGTCGCCAGACGCTGGCCATGCGTTGGGTCATCGATGCTGCGCGCAAACGCAGTGAGAAATCGATGGCACATCGTCTCGCGCACGAGTTGCTCGATGCGGCCGAGAATCGCGGTACCGCCGTCAAGAAGAAAGAAGATACGCATCGTATGGCGGAAGCCAACAAGGCGTTCTCGCACTACCGCTGGTAAGCCGGCAACAGCCGAGTAATCCAGGATCTTGTCGTGGCCCGCACAACCCCCATCGAGCGTTACCGCAATATTGGCATTATGGCCCATATTGATGCGGGCAAGACGACCACGACCGAACGCGTGCTGTTCTACACCGGAGTCTCGCACAAGATAGGCGAGGTCCATGATGGCGCGGCTGTCATGGACTGGATGGAGCAGGAGCAGGAGCGCGGCATCACGATCACGTCGGCTGCCACGACCTGTTTCTGGAGCGGCATGGATCAGCAGTTCGACGAGCACCGTGTAAACATCATTGACACACCGGGGCACGTCGACTTCACCATCGAGGTCGAGCGCAGCCTGCGCGTGCTCGATGGTGCCGTCACGGTGCTTTGTTCGGTGGGCGGCGTCGAGCCGCAGACCGAGACGGTCTGGCGGCAGGGCAACAAGTACAACGTGCCGCGCATGATCTTCGTGAACAAGATGGATCGCGCTGGCGCCGATTTCCTGCGTGTCGTACAGCAGGTGCGCGAGCGCCTGGCAGCGAACCCGATCGTGATTCAGCTGCCGATTGGCGCCGAGGAGAAATTTGCGGGCGTTATAGACCTGATCCGCATGACGGCGATTTATTGGGATGAGAGCAACATGGGCACCACCTATGAAGCTCGGGAAATCCCCGAAGACATGCGAGCCGAGGCCGAAGCCTGGCGCGAGAAGATGGTCGAGGCGGCGGCCGAGGGCAGCGAAGAACTTCTCAGCAAGTTCGTCGAGGACGGTGAGCTGAGCGAGGCCGAGATCCGGGCCGGGCTGCGGGCGTTGACGCTCGACGGCAAGGTCGTGGTCACGATGTGCGGGTCGGCGTTCAAGAACAAGGGTGTGCAGGCGATGCTCGACGCAGTTATCGACTTCATGCCTTCGCCCCTGGACGTGCCGGCGATCACAGGCCATAACTTTAACGATGCGGAAGAGGAGCGGCCGCCTGAGGACGACGCTCCATTTGCGGCGCTCGCGTTCAAAATCGCAACCGATCCGTTTGTCGGCAACCTGACGTTTTTCCGCGTCTATTCGGGCGTCCTGAATTCGGGCGATACGATATTCAACCCGGTCAAGAGCAGGAAGGAGCGCATCGGCCGAATCCTGCAGATGCACTCGAATGATCGCAAGGAGATCAAGGAAGTGCGGGCTGGCGATATTGCCGCAGCGGTCGGGCTCAAGGATGTGACGACCGGCGACACGCTGTGCGATATCAAGAAACAGATTACGCTCGAGCGCATGGAGTTCCCGGAGCCCGTAATTTCGGTAGCCGTGGAGCCCCGGACAAAGGCGGACCAGGACAAGATGGGTCTGGCGCTGCAAAAACTGGCGAAAGAAGATCCGTCGTTCCGGGTGCACACCGACGAGGAATCGAACCAGACGATCATCTCGGGCATGGGTGAATTGCATCTCGACATCATCGTCGATCGCATGAAGCGCGAGTTCAGGGTTGAGGCGAACGTCGGCAAGCCGCAGGTGGCTTACCGTGAGACGATCCGCAAGACCGTGGAGCAGGAAAGCAAGTTCGTGCGGCAGTCGGGTGGCCGCGGCCAGTACGGCCACGTCTATTTGCGCATCGAACCGCTCGAGCCGGGTAGTGGCTACGAGTTCGGCAATGAGATTGTCGGTGGTACGGTGCCCAAGGAATACATTCCCGCCGTCGATCGTGGGGTGCGGGAGCAGATGGAGAATGGTGTCGTGGCGGGTTATCCCGTCGTGGACTGCAAGGTCACGCTCTATGACGGCTCGTACCACGATGTCGATTCGAGCGAGATGGCGTTCAAGATTGCCGGCAGCATGGGTTTCCGGGAGGGCGCACAGAAAGCCCATCCGGTGTTGCTCGAACCGATTATGAAGGTCGAGGTCGTGACACCCGAAGATTACATGGGAGACGTGATGGGCGATCTGAATCGTCGTCGCGGTCTGCCGCAAGGCATGGATGACTCGCCCGCGGGCAAGACGATTCGTGCCGAAGTACCGCTGGCCGAGATGTTCGGCTACGCGACGGACCTGCGCTCCATGAGCCAGGGCCGCGCCGTGTACTCGATGGAATTTCAGAAGTACTCAGAAGTGCCGCAGAATGTCGCGGATTTGGTCATGAAAAAGGCAAGTTAAAAAAACTGAGATAGGGCTATGTCTAAAGAGAAATTTGAGAGAACAAAACCCCACGTTAACGTTGGCACGATTGGTCACGTTGACCACGGCAAGACGACGCTGACAGCGGCGCTGACGAAGGTGATGGCGGAGCAGCACGGTGGTGAGATCAGGGAATTTGACCAGATCGACAACGCACCGGAAGAGCGCGAGCGTGGTATCACGATAGCAACGGCACACGTGGAGTACGAGAGTGTCAATCGTCACTACGCACACGTTGACTGCCCGGGACACGCGGACTACGTGAAAAACATGATCACGGGTGCGGCGCAGATGGACGGCGCGATCCTCGTGGTGAGTGCAGCGGACGGGCCGATGCCGCAGACGCGCGAGCACATCCTGCTGGCACGCCAGGTAGGCGTTCCGTACATCGTGGTGTACATGAACAAGGCCGACCAGGTAGACGACGAGGAGTTGCTGGAGCTGGTGGAGA